>Ga0208825_1001108_pt1 | contig 22012 bp, 20 predicted proteins | sample AD_UKC113_MetaG_FD_184450 | JGI IMG/M metagenome (GOLD analysis project Ga0208825, IMG submission 184450) | Active sludge microbial communities of municipal wastewater-treating anaerobic digesters from Hong Kong - AD_UKC113_MetaG (SPAdes)... | ecosystem: Engineered > Bioreactor > Anaerobic >...
AGTGCTTTTGATGGAATAATGAAATGGGATACGGAGGTATTGGAGATGCCAGGACCAATAGCGAATGGCAGCACAATCCCTGCAATAGAGTATGATGGTACTCCAATGCTCAATGGGATAACCTACTACTGGAGGATAAAACTAGGAGATGACAAAGGGGCAATGAGTGATTGGTCAGAGACAGGAACATTCAGAAGTAATTACCAACCCAACAAACCAACAGGATTGTTGGTAAATGGCTTAGTGAATCCAGTAGGAGTAGGACTAAATCCATTGCCAACCTTTTCAGGAGTATTTAGTGACCCAGATGGGACAGATGTATGCGCAACATACCAGATACAATTAAATACAAGGAGTACATTTGATGGGACAATGAAATGGGACAGTCAGGTAATAGATGTAGAAGGAGTAATAGGGAATAATGAAAGGATACCAGAAGTAAGCTATGGAGCATATGGAGGATCAGAGCTACAAGGAGGAACAACATACTACTGGAGAATGAAGTTAGGAGATAACAAGCACACACAAAGTGAATGGTCCGATGTAATGGAGTTCAAGACAAACTATGAACCCAATATTCCGACAGAACTACTAACGGAAGGACAAGTAAATCCAGAAAAGGTATCTCTAAGTCCAACATTTTCAGCGAGGTATACAGATAATGATTTGGACAATACAGCAGTAGCGTACCAAATCCTAGTAGCAAGGACAATAGAGTTTACAGAGCCATTAGTATGGGACAGTGGGAAGACATTTTTCAATGAGGCAATAGCTAATGGTAGTAGGACCCCAGAGATACCCTATGGAGGAACAGAAGGGATATTAGAGGGAGGAAGATACTACTGGAAGATACGTATATGGGATGAGAAGGATGGAGTAAGTCGTTACTCGATGGTGGTGCAATTTGGAACACACAGTAGGCCATCATCACCAACGGGATTGGAAATGAATGGAACATCAACACCAGGAGTACTAAACAGTAAGAAGATGTCATTTAGTGCAATATATTATGATGAAGATGGAGACAGGGCATCAGCATATCAGATACAGATATCAACGAGTAGTGAATTTGAGACAGTAGTACTAGACAGTGGAAAGAAGAGTACAAATGTAGCGAGTGGAACTCGTAGTGAACAATACTATTACGATGGTAGTAGTCTATTAAATAATAGTGGAACAACGTACTACTGGAGGATCAGGTTCTATGACACAGATGATATGGAAGGAGAGTGGTCAAGCAATGGAGTCTTCTATGATTCTCTATCCCCCTCTAGCATACTCTTTGAGGGATTACAGATGGAAGGTATTAAGGTTAATTAAAAGCTCTTTCACCATTTGTTTCCTTCCCACATTTGCATTGCAGTTTAACTCATTTTACTGTATATTTCGTTCTGAAATACTAATATGCCATACATTCAAATTCAAAATCTTAAAAGAAGATATATAATGGGCAAAAATGTGTATGTTGATGCTCTCAAAGATGTAGCCTTTGATATCGAAAAGGGAGAGTTTTTGTCTGTAGTAGGTGCTTCAGGGTCAGGAAAGTCCACTCTCTTACATATCCTAGGTGGTTTAGATAGGGAATATTCAGGAAATGTATATGTAGCTGGAAAAAATATTAAAGAATACAATAGCAATTATTACAGAAGATACATTGTTGGAACAATATTTCAACAATTCTACTTAATCCCATCTCTTAATGTAAAAGAAAATATACTTCTTCCACTAAAGTTTGGTAAGAAGAAAGATATTAACATCAATGAAAGATTGAACTATTTATTGAAAATAACCTCTCTTGAAAAAAGAATTAACCACTTACCTAATGAATTATCTGGTGGCGAAATGCAGAGGGTAGCCATAGCTAGGGCGTTAATAAATGCACCTGAGATAATCCTTGCAGATGAACCTACTGGAAACTTGGACAGCAAGACTGGAAAGTCCATAATGGAATTGCTAATTGATTTAAATAGAAATGAAAAGGTTACAATAGTACTCATAACTCATGATAATGAAATAGCAAGAAGAACGGATAGAACTATTATTTTAGCTGATGGGAAAAATGTTTAACTACGCTCTTAATTTGGTATTAAGAAGAAAACTTAGGACATTTTTGACTAGTCTTGGGATAATGATAGCCGTTATGTTGATGACTTTCATACTATTTGGAATGAGTGATTTACAAAGTGCAGTAGTTAAGCAATTTAATTCTGTTTTTAAGCCATCAGATCTTTATGTCTCAGGACGTAATTTCACAGGTGCAGGGATGTCATCTGCTCCGAAGAAGAGTGATGTAGAAGAAGAACCTGTTGTTCTAGATGATGAAATTGTAGAGAAGATTAAAAGCATAGATGGTGTTACTAGTGTGAATAGAATGATTAGTGTTAGTGGATTTGAAGTGTATCTGGAAGGAGATGAAGATGCGTATCCTAACTCAATAATTCAGGCAGTAGATGTTTCTGGAGATAATGAATTTTTTGCGAATTTTACTGGGAGTAATCCTGTTTTAGAGAAAGATGGTATTTTTGTAAGCAACTATGTTACTTCATATTTTGAACTTTCAGCTAATGATATTATTGGCAGGAAGGTAATTTTCAAGAGTGTTCCAAGTATGTATTCTCGTAATGTTAATAATGAGGGAAGGGAGTATGTGTTTACAATACAAGGAGTTGTTGAAACGGATAATAATGCATTTTGGATTGATAGTAGCAGGGCGATGGAGATACTTTCTGAGGTGAGTGGTTTTGCAAGTGTGGATGAGTATATCAAAAAAGTTGGTTATTCACAGCTATTAGTATCTACTGAAGATGGTAAAACTTCTAATGTTGGAGATATTTTGAGAAATGACATGAAGTTGACAGTTATTTCTACTGAAACTGTTTTGAATTTTGTTTCTTCATTAACTGCTGCTTTAACTATAGCATTGGTTATATTTGGTTCTATATCAGCTATAGTGGCATCTATTGGGATTATAAATACAATGGTTATGAGTATTTATGAACAAACTAAAGAGATAGGTATAATTAAGGCCATAGGGGCATCTAATTTACAGGTTTTAACCATATTTTTGATACAAGCTGGATTGATAGGGTTAATAGGGGGAGTATTGGGATTGTCTATTACATATGGATTGATGAAGAGTGCTGATCCATATATAGTAAGTTTACTTTCACAGGAGGGTTTTACAGCTATTGATACATTTTTCCATTTTCAACCTATAAATGCACTGTATATTACTTTGGGAAGTATACTAATAGGGGTAATTGCAGGGATATATCCTGCTATGAAAGCAGGAAGGCTGGATCCTGTTAAGGCCCTGCGATATGAGTAAAGTGGTGTGTAGTAGTGTTCTAGACTGTACTGTGTATTCTAGTGTTGTTTAATACTAAAAGAACTCATAAGAGTTTAGAAGATATATTTTTCAGAGTACTATGTGAATATATACTAAACTTTTTTATAGTTTGTAATATAATATCTTAAGATAAGATTTTAATTAATCTATAGATTATATGACACAATATGAATGTTCAGTGTGAGATGCTAGAAAAGTTGATTCTCTAGCAATTTAAATTATTTCTTAGAAAAAGATGCCATCAAATATTTCTTTAGGGTTAACTTTAGGTTCTCTTACAGCTTTATTGTTTTTTATATCTAACTTTGTGGTAATTTTTCGCTTAATACATAAGGTTATATATACTTCTGTTAAATGGGAGTGGTTGGATAAGCTTCAAGATCGTTGGCATAAGGTTCACTATTTCGGAAATCTAGTTTCAGTAATGTTAGCAATTGTACATGCAATCTTAATGATAGAATATTCCAATGTATGGAGTTGGGTATTAATAGCTTTGCTTGTATGGATGGCTGGTACTGGGTTAATAATGAGGTTTTCTAATGTATCTGTAGATGTTAAGAAAAAGATTAGAGTATTTCATGCTCAATGGTATATGTTTTTAGCAGTATTATTAGTTTTAATTGTGGCACATCTAGTATCGTTGGTTAATTTCCCATATGCGATGTAAGATGTTAGTAAAACCAGTGTAGCATTCTCTGTTTGAGGATTTTGTTGTTAAGGAGAGAAGATATATGAAGCCTCATTTTTTATATAATCCTGTTATGACAAATATATATGATATGAATGTCACACAATCAAATAACATAAATGTAAAAGGCTTTTTTGATAAAGCTATGAAGGAATTAGTAGACTTCTATGGTGTAAATTGGATAGAAAATACTCCTGTTATATATTTAGTAGACAGTAGAGAATCTTTTGATATTATATCTGGATATAAAACAGAAGATTGGGTTGTTGGAAGAGCATTGAGCGATAATAAATTGCTGCTTCTTTCTCCAGAAAGCTATGAAAAAGAGAGTAGGCATAAATATTCAGATGAGGAGTATTATTCTTTACTTAAACATGAGTTAAGTCATTTGTTTTACATAATCTTTTCTAAAGGGAAGGGACCTGTATGGTTAGATGAGGGTTTTGCTATATATACTTCTAATCAATTAAGTACAAAAGAAAGACCTAAGGAATTTAAAAACTTTCTTAAATATTACTCTTATGAAGATGAGAATGTGTATTCAGAAGCGGGTTTTGTTGTAGAGGGGCTGATAAATAAGTATGGAAAAGAGAAGGTAATAGGTTTTTTAAAAGTTTTACCTAATATTAATAGTGAAGATGAGTTTAAGAAAGAATTTGAGAAGTATTTTGGTTTAGAGTTAGATTATAAAAGTTTTCAAGAATTATGAAATTTTGTAATATATTTTAAAGAGGTATTTATCCAAGTGATACAAGTTTTTTTAAGAGTGGGGAAGCATAATAGTTTAGAAGGTAGTTTTACTATGGTTTTATTTGAGTTTTTGAAGATTAAGTGTTATGAGATGCAAGCGTTTCTAAGATAGATATTAGGGTAGTAGTGTGAATTAATAAATAGTTAATATGAAGCTGGTATAATTTATTATGCAATATTTTAAAGCTAAAGACTTTATCTTATACCATGGAGATAGTTTAAAAATTCTTAAGGATTTTCCTGTTAATAAATTCGATATGATATTCGCGGATCCTCCATACTTTCTGTCTAACGGTACATTTACATGCCAAAATGGAAAGATGGTAGATGTTAAGAAGGGGGATTGGGATATGTCTGATTCCCTTAAAGAAACTATGGATTTCTATGGAACATGGTTAAAAGAATGTAAAAGGATACTAAAACCAAGTGGTACCATATGGGTTAGTGGAACATATCATTCCATATATCAATGTGGCTTAATAATCCAAAAATTGGGTTACAGAATATTAAACGATATAGTATGGTTTAAACCTAACGCCCCTCCCAACCTTAGTTGTAGGTTCTTTACAGCTAGTCATGAGACCCTAATATGGGCTAGGAAAGAAGAGAAAGTGCCACATACCTTTAATTATGATGCTATGAGAGAGGGAGAGTGGAAAGGGGATATACTAAAGAGTCCTCACAAACAGATGAGGAGTGTTTGGGTTATTGGTTCCACTCCTTCCTATGAAAAGAAATTTGGTAAACATCCAACTCAAAAACCTAAAGATCTTCTTAAAAGAATAATATTAGCAAGTACAAAAAAAGGGGATTTGGTATTAGATCCATTTACAGGGAGTTCAACTACAGGTCTAGTTGCTGTAGAATATGGAAGGAAGTTTGTTGGGATTGATAGCGAGAAAAAGTATTTGGATTTATCAATAAGAAGATATAAGAATAAATAATTTAAGTGATATTTAAATGAAGAGTTTGAAATATTATGGTGATCTTACAGAGGAAGAGGCCTTTGAAGATCTTAAAAGTTCTCTCCAGAAGTCTATTACTACTTGGGGATATTTTGTAGATTGGGAAAAGGTTAAGGATAATGTATCAAATCTAAATACAGAATTGAATATTCTTAATTCTCTTATTGGTTCTTCAAATATTGAAAACGACTTTCTTTTTATATGTAAAAAGTATCCAGAAGTTAAAAGTGTCCTCCCAATACTTATTGCTGTGCGAAAGAAACAGTTAGAGGATCTCCCAATATTGATAAGTTCGAGCCAACTTGAGGTTCTTGATATAAAAGAGCTTTTTGAAGAAGAAAACACAGATTATGACAACTTAGTAAAATTCTTTAGAGAATCGGGCTTGATGGAAATCTTCCAAGATAAAAGAATTAAAAACTTAATAGATTATGTTACTGGAATAGAAGTTGGTATGGATACCAATGGGAGGAAAAATAGGACAGGAATACTTATGGAGGCTTTAGTGGAAGAAGAGATTAAAAATATTTGTATTAAAAACGATTACGAATATGGAACGCAAATGACAGCTCAAAAAGTTAAGGACAGATGGGGTAAAGAAGTTCCAACAGATAAAGCAAGAAGACGTTTTGACTTTGTAGTAAATACTGGCAAAGAATTGGTCTTATTTGAAGTGAATTTTTATAGAGGAGGAGGATCAAAGCTTAAGGCTACTGCAGGTGAGTATATAGGTTTGGAAAAAATCCTAAAAGGCTCTAATTTAAAATTTGTATGGATAACAGATGGTTTAGGCTGGTTAACTGCTACAACATATTTAGAAGAGGCTTTTATTAAGAATGATTATATTTTCACTTTAAAAATGATTAAGGATGGAGTTCTTGAGGAAGTACTATGATTAAAGTAAAACCATTCTTAAAATGGGCAGGAGGCAAAAGGCAGGTCCTTTATGAATTAGAGTCAAATTTTCCTCCACATATTTTAGAAACAAAAGAAATTGATTTATATGTTGAACCATTTGTAGGTGGTGGTGCGCTCTTCTTTTATCTATTATCCAATTACTCAGTTGAGAAAAGTATAATTAATGATATTAATCAGGATCTAATGTTGACATACAAGGTTATCAAGCTATTTCCTGAAGAGTTAATTAAAAAACTAGGTATAATACAAACTGAATACCTAAAACTAGACACTGAGGATAAAAAAGAATATTTTTATGAGAAGTTAAGAACCCCATACAACCAACTTAAAATAGATTATAAAGAAGAGGATAAAAAAACTTGGACTGAAAAAGCTGCTCTTTTAATCGCTCTTAACAAAACATGCTTTAATGGTTTGTATAGACAAAACAGTAGGGGAGAATTCAATGTCCCCGTGGGTTATTACAAAAATCCTAAGATTTTGGATGAGGAGAATCTTAGAAATGTAAGTAAGTTGCTACAAGATACTGAGATATTATGTGGTAATTATGACTCTATCAAAATACCAAATGGCAAGAAGGCTTTTATATACTTTGATCCTCCCTATAGACCTCTTAGCACCACCTCTAGTTTTACCAAGTATTCAAAGGGGGATTTTAATGAAGAGGACCAAAAAAAACTAGCCAATTACTTTAGAAAACTAGATAAAGAAGGGCACTATTTACTACTAAGTAATTCAGATCCCACCAACATAGATGAAAATGATTTGTTTTTTGATAAATTGTATAAGGGTTATCATATACAAAGAATCTTAGCTGAACGATTTATTAACTCTGACTCCTCAAAAAGAAAAGCAATTAGGGAACTTCTTATAACTAATTATAAATAATTTTTGTTATATAAATCTGTATTTTCGTATTCAAGACCTAGGAAAGTATGTAACTCATATAACAAGTTGATATGGATATCAAGAAAGAGGTATTATCATTTTAGATGCAGGGGTTGACATGGTCAGCCCCTCTTTCATTTCTAAGGAATTTTATATACATAATCTATTCCAAAATCTTTCTTCAAAATATATCTCTTTTTACAGATAATACCCCAAACATCCTTATAACTTTCTACTTCTGAAAAGTTTATTTTCTTGTATTTAGAACACTAGTAGCATTCTTAGGATTACCTTACTTAATAGAGTATAAAGAAACTAACTATAATTCTTCTAATGCATTTAATATCCCATCTGCACCTGGATTTATACCAATGGGAGAAATATAACCCCATGCTATAACACCATCCTTATCAATTACATACAAAGCTCTTTTAGATAACCCATCTTCTTCTTGATATGCATTATACATTCTTGATACCTCACCTTTAGGATTAAAATCTGCTGGCTAGAAGGCTAAAATAACAGGTTTACCTAAGAAATCTTTCCTGATCAGAAGTAGACTTTAAACTAAAATCAAGAGCTTTTATTCCTTTTTTAAGAGGTTTGTCCTTCACTTAAAGTATTTTGAATTTTATTTATCTGCTAAATCAATCGCTTCTAGTAGAGAATCTAAGTCAGATGGATCATCAAAACGAATATTATTTATAAAGAATGTTGGAGTACCATTAACTCCGCTTCTAATACCACCAATAATATCTGCTTGTACCTTCTTAGCAACTTCATCTGAATTCATATCTTTAGTAAATTGGTCAATATCCAAGGATAGTTTTTCAGAATACAATCTTAGGTCGCTGTCTTTTAGATTCTCTTGATTTTCTAAAAGAATATCATGCATTTCCCAAAACTTGTGTTGTTTACCAGCAGCCTCAGCAGCATATGCTGCATGGAGTGCATATGAATGTATTTCAGTTAATGGGAAATTACGAAACACAAATCTTAGTACATCTCCTTTTATTTTTTGAATTTCTTTAACAATTGTATGAGCGTCGCTACAGTATGGACATTCAAAATCTCCATATTCAACAAGAGTTATACGACTGTTCTCTTTTCCTTGTATATGATCCTGATTGTTTGGTTGTATTATTAGTTTGCTCATAGGTATAGTTATATTATGTATAGATTAATTTAATATATCATAAAAAGAAAACACTCTAAATCAATTCTTTAGACATTTTAATCATCTTAATTTTTGTCTTCACTAATGGGAATTTTATCTCTTTTATAATATGGAAACCCAAATTTTCATAAAATTGAACAGCATTTAAAGTAGCAAGTAATGAAATCTGTTTAATCTTGTTAATTCTAAAATCGTTTTCGATATACTTGTAAAGTTCTCTCCCATATTCTTTACCTTGTTCATCTGGATCAATTTGAATCTGATATATTTCTTTGTCTTTTAAACAATATTGTGCGAATCCAAGTATTTTATTGCTATTTTTAATTACAATCCAGGTTGTATTGTTTAACTGGTCTTGGATGTTTTCAAGTTTTATTGTAGATAGCCATTCGTTTACTTGTTCTTGCTCATAGAATTGAGAATTGGTTCTAGAAATGCGTTTTTTATATATCTCTATTAGTTCTTGTAGTATTTTTTTTATTTGTATTTGAAGATAGTTTGTTAATCATTTTCTATTGAGATTTCGGAAGAGGAATATTTAACAGTATAAAAGGAGATATAAAGTTTTGCAATTTACTATTTTTACTTTTTGAAGAAATAAACTTTTTCATTTTTACCTTTATATTGATATCTTTGCTTTTGTGTTAAAATAAAAGATATTTAATTACCTGTATTTATAAAACATATGAAAAATAAATATATAATAGGGATAGGTGTATTGATTTTGCTGGTACTTCTTTTATTTATTTCAGGAAAGTTTCTTGATAGTGGGTCTACTAAAAATGATGATATAAATAGTTCGAATAATACTTCTGATGAGAAGCAGGAGTTTGATTATCTCCTAGAGGGTTATCCAGAAGTTGATGTACCTCTATATAAAATAAGGGAGGTAAGCTCGAGTAAGTATTACATTAATTTTGACCCAAAGAATATTTCATATTTTGACGATACAAATTATACATATTACAATGTTGTTTTCTATACAGATGCTTCTCAATCGGAGTTCCTAAATTACTACAAAGAACTTTTCGATAAGGAGTATGTAGAGGAGTATGCAAATCCAGAGATGGTAAAGGGCTATGTTGGCAAATATCGTGTGACAGCAGCTCATTATGGTTCTGATGATACTGGATATGTACAGGTATATTTACCTAATGAGGAGTTTACAAAAGATAACAAATATTTTGTTAGCTATCCAGATCTTTTTGAAGAGGACAGTATGCTTGTTGAACATGAGAATTCATATGGATTACTTAATCAAACTGGTGGGCAGACCGAATATACTCGATACTTTACAGTAATTGATAGTGGAGATAGAGATAAAGATGGTAAGGATGATGTAGATGAGTTCGCAGTGTTAATTTCTAAGTATGAGAATATTTACAAAGACAAATTAAACTACACCATGGAAGGTGAACAGATGAGCTGGGAGGATGGGGGATATAAGATTACGGTAAGCTTCTCAAAAGATCATGGGAGGGTTTATTTAAATATTAGGGGTGGTATTAAAGAATAGATTGGATATTGTTAATTCTAAAATTACTGAATAATGAGTAATATTCAACATAAAAAACAATCACAAGGTAATTGGCAAAGCAAGCCATATTTAGAACAGATGGCCAATATTGGTAGTGAGGTATATAGAGCTATAAAGCGGAGAAATAAAAATAACAAAGAGTATGCGGATATGGCATTTATAAGATCACTAGAACTTTTTGATTTATCAACACAATCTAAATTAACTCCATCTCAATATAGAGAACTGACTAGAATGAGGGAGATATGGGTAGATTATTTTAAATATGAGAATCAATATAATTCAACGGATGAGGATATTAATAAATATTTTTCTTATTTAACAATAGCTTTCAAAAATATTTCTATATAGTATGCTGCTTTTATTGATCAACTCAATAATGGAAGGATATACATATCTGGTACTTGTATAAAATGAGAATGAGATAAAAAGGATAGTATAGAAAGTGAGAAATATTGTCTCAAATGTATTCTACAAAGATAACCTAGAACTTCATAGATAATATATTTTCTGTTTCCAGAAATATTGAGTGATATCCAAAATGGTTATTTTTTTTGAGTGTTTTATATATTATGAATTACATCATATCCTTCTTTTAAGGATTTAATTGCTTTAGTAGGTTCTCTTAGTATCCAATCTAGTGTCAAATATGCGCTAATTTCATTCATACCATATTTTTTCGTCAATGTTTTGACTGTATAGCCAAGTAAATTTATCTCTGATTCTATACCGCTTTGAAGGAATTTTTCCAAACTTTCTTTAAGAAGAGGTGTCATTTTTTGTATATTAGGAAGTATTTCCTGTTCTATTGAATCTCCAGTGTAAATATTGGGGTATTTTGAAAGAATCAAGTTTTTAATATTCTGTTCATCCATATTTTTACTAAACAAAATTTATACTGTCTACTCAGTTTACCATAAAAAAGGGAATGAAAGTAGAATGGGAGAAGAACAGGAGTTCATAAAAGTGTCTCTTTTTAAGGTCGAAATAATTTAATTCACATAATGGTTCTATCGCATAGTGGATAGATCTTGTTGGAACATGTTGAAAATAGCGGGACATACGGGTCTGGAATCCTAGTTATTCAGTATTATTTTAATTTACAGGCTCAAGCGTAGGCTCTGCTACATCGGGCATACAACATTGATTTCCACTCAGAGTGTATTGTCCATTGTTTGTTACTCCCTCAGCAGCCATCTTACAAGCCTGATATGCTACTGTTCCAGAGCTTACACAATTACTACCACTGCCACTACTTCCACTACCTGAACTACTACTACCAGAAGAGGAAGAAACCGAAGGAGTAGATGGATTGTATGTTGTAGCTGTGTTTCCACTTGTAGAACTATCTCCTTGGCAGTAACCCTTGGTATTAAGATATGTACCAGCGGGACAACATTTACCATTCCCGGCATATGCAGTTCCTTTAGGACATACTGAATATGCAGTACCTGTGGATACGGATGCTGCAGCTTCAGCAGCCGCCTTTGCTCTTAACTCTTCACCTTTTTCAACTAACCCATCGTACCACTTCTGATAATTCTCATATGCCTTTGCATATGCAAATGTTTCTTTAATAACCATTTCTTGTCTAAGCTCTTTCTCTGTTACTATCTTTTCATCAATATATGCCTCTAAGCTATTTGCAACTGTTTTGTAATTACCAAACCCATATGTTGCCATAGTAGTTTCCACTTGAGCATTAAGGAAATCAGTTACTTTATCCATATATCCCCAAGTAATTTTATCTCCATTACCAGCAAATTCTAGAGTCTCTGTTTTGGTTGTATTATCATTACTGTAGAAGGTATGTATCTTTCCTGCATTTGCTTCATCCCAGTACCATGCCCATGATCCATTCTCTTTCCAATGGCCATAGTTTGCATAGTCCTTGTTAGTCATCATTACAATTAAATCTTGAGTTCTTAATCTTACTTCTGCAGAGCCCTCATACAATTCTACATGTCCCCATATACCATCTCCACTAAAGCTACTTGATACTCCAGCAAAGAATTCTGTTCCTGTTACATACATAACTCGGTCTACCATCTGAACACTAAATTTCTTTCCATTTTCTTGCGGTGCCACTCTGTAATAGGCATACCCATTTAGTTGCACTATCCTTGTTTCTTTCTCATACATATTTACCTGCATGGAAGGGGTTTCTTTTGTATAGATGGTAATTAGGGAGCCATCAGGAAGTGCCAAATATACATTGTATGGGTATGTTTCTTCTAAAGCGTTAGGACCATCATATTCAGCAAAAGTAAGGAGACAATGATTGCTTACTTGAACAGGTTCTCTTCCAACATAGTATTTTGTTTCTTTGGCTTCTGTACCATCCGAATATGTACAGCTTTCAATCATTTCTACTTCTGGATCTGTCTTTATTATATCAGCATATACCATATATTTTGTTTCTGTATCTGCAGGCGTGTATGCTTGTAATGGCATTTCTAATACAGCGTCTGAATCATCTGCATATCCATTTTCTGTTTGATTGCTTGTTACTTCATTTTCAATGTCTATCTTTCCCATACTTTTTAGTATGAAGAATGTCATAACAAGAAGAATGAGAATAGCCAGTGGAATACAAATAAGAAGTATTTGTTTCTTGGATAGATTAATCTTAGGGATATTTATTTTAAACATATATTTTTAAGTATATGGAATTATTTAATAGATTAGCAAGAATAAGAATATGTTGTACAGGTTACATACATATGGCACTCTGGATTAAATCTTAACATATATTCTATCGGAGACATATCTCCTAAACTCTCATGAGGCCTCTTAGTATTGAACCATATCAAATACTCCATTAATCCCTTGTTGAATCTCTCCATACTCACATTAACTAATCCTTCATTTCGGTACACATACTCCTCTTGTAATGTCCTATTTGACCTTTCTACACATCCATTAATCCTTGGACATCTAGGATATATATATTTGTGAGATATCCCCTGTAATTTTAGATATTTACTAAACTCTCCTAAATATTCACTCCCATTGTCTGTTTGTACTGTGTGTATTCCTCCCTTTATTGGATATACTTCCTCTAGTTTCTTTACAAAGTCTATACTGTTTTTTGTATTACTACTTGTATATCCATATGAAAATTGAAATCTAGTATTAATGTCTACTGCATTGAATATGTACATTCTTATACCATCTACAAATCTTTGTATTGTATCTATCTCTACATATCCTTGTGTACTACTTTTAGGAGAGTATTTTACTCTACTTACTTTTGCTCTTATTCTTCTTTTTGTATTAGGGTTATGATATATTCTCTTGTTGAGGGAGATCATGTTGTACCGTTTGATTACCTTTCCAATGGTGGAGATACTAATACAAGGGTAATTACTTCGTATGCAGTATTCATCAAGTAGTACCTTGATCTTCCTTTTACCTATACATCCATACATATATCTTATCCTTCTAATCTCATTTACCACATTAATATGTACTAGCATAGTCCTTACTTTCTTTGGCCTTTTAGATATGGGTATTAATGAGTTAGCATCTCTTTTGGAGGATATGTACCGCTTCTTCCACCGATACAAAGTTCTCTTAGATATTTTAAACGCATCTATGGTTGGTTGAGTACCATATTGATTACTAAACTCAATTACTCTTAGCCTGTACACAGCAACAGGAGAGTCATTGAATCTATCCTTGATATATATTTTATTCATATGAGGATGATACCAAGAAGTCTTGTACCATACATGATGTATTCTCATATTCATATGTACTCCTGCTTAGTTTAGGAGTGCCACATGTATCGTAACCTATTCATATGTGTAAAGTGATTGATATAATAGTTGATCACATGCAATGGCTGAACCAAATCCGGCATATCCTAATTGGGATCAAGATATACATAAGTACTATATGAATTTCAATCAATTAGAGAATCTATAGTTCTATTTTCTCTTAATGAATTCGGATCAAATACTTGATAAGTCTCTTTTGTTGTATAACAAAGGGCTTTGACCTTCGAACCGAGGGGTACTAAAAACTAGCCCAAAAATGAGTATTTTTATCCACCAGGCTATTATTTGGGGAATGGAACAATTTGATAGGAAATAATCCAATGCCAGAAAGCATTCCTGAGTATAGTGGACGGGACTTGTAGCAACCGTTGGAATATGGCGGGACATATGGGTCTGGAACCTAAAATGAGACAAATAAGACAGTATAAAAAAAGAGGGATATTATCTTAGTATAACCAAAATATTTGGAGCTGTTTAGATTTTTCAGACTATTGTCCCATAGTAGCTTCTATATTCTTAATATAATGCTTCATTGCCTTGAGGGAGCTAGCTGTGTTAGGGGAGAAAGTGTTACCTCAATGAGGGTTGACTGTCCCATAGAATTATTATATAATCACTGGTTAATGTTTTATAGTCACACCGTGTTATTAATAGATTTAATAAAAGATTACTTCCCACTAAATATAAAAAGGCAGCCATCAAAAAATTCTTATAAAAAGAATTATACATCTGCAATTCTAATTCCCACGTACTGTCCTACTAAAACAACATACAAACTTATTAAATCTATAAAGAGGTGGAATCCTGAAGCCAGAATTATAATAATAGACGATAAAACACCCTTATCAAAGAAAAATATCCCTGTATTAAATAGGATAAAACAATTTGCTAAGGATAATAAAAATATTAAATATATTAGGACTAAAAACAATTCCCATAAAGCAGGAGCTCTGAATTACGGTATAAACAAACTACTTACTACAAAAAACACCCCTCAAATAATATTTACTCTCGATGATGATGTAATTGTAAATAAAGACACATTTAACTTAATGAAGAAGTCTCTATACTCTGGAAGAAAGATTGCTGCTGTTTGTTCCTTTGTAAGAGTAATAAACAAAAACGTCAATCTATTAACAAGGCTACAAGGATTAGAATATCATAGCTTCAATCTTACTAAAATCGCTGACAACACATTTCTTAATGGACCTTTAGTAATGCAAGGAATGCTTACAGGATTTCGTACTAGTGCATTGAAGAAAGTTCATGGATTCACAATAGGACACTTGATAGAAGACTATGATATTACTGCAAGACTGAAAGGAAAAGGATTTAAAGTAAAAATAGAAGACAGAGCACAAGCATGGACAGAAGTTCCTGAAAGTATCGGAAATCTCTGGAAACAAAGAGTTCGATGGACATTTGGGGGATTAGAGGTTGTAAAATTATCACTCAACAACATAATGGTTGTATTTCAAGACTTCCTTGGTCATAGTATATTTATCTCCCTATTCATACTTATTCTTCTTTCCCTATTTATATACAATGGTGGGAATTCTTTGGAAATAGAACACAAAGCATTACTTGTCATTATACCTTTTTTATATCTTATAACTTCCATATACAACATAATACTTCTTACATCATATAAAGATGGAGACTGGAAAGATTGGATTTTAAAACTTTCAATAATTCCTGAGCTTTTCTATTCGGATCTCTTAACCATAAACTTAATCGGCACATACCTATTTTTTATTTACAAAAATATATCAGAAAAACTGATAAAAAGATTTAGAAATCTACTACCTATTTACAATTATGGATCAAAATTATTTTTGAAACTAGGATATTCCTCTGATTGGGGAACAAAAGAAATCTCAAAGAAAGGAGGTATAACAATATGACAGACTACGGAAAAGGAAGTGTATTAGGAGCAGCAACAACTCTACCTACTACGTCAGCAGGTGTGCTATTACTATCTAATGGTATACACCCAATGATAGTATTGGGATTTATAATCATAAGCTCAATATCAACACTAATTACAATTTCATATCTTTTTAGATATTTGAAAAATAGAACTAAATAAGTAATAAATGAAAAAAGTAGGAAACAAACTAATAATCTTTATGATACTTCTATTAAGTCTTGTTCAAATTTACCAAATTAAAAAGGGATTTGAATCTTTAACTCACAGCGATAGTGTAAAAAATAATCCAATTGAAGCAAATATAAAGGATATTCCAACATTACAACTTGAAGATGAAACAGCAGAAGAAGAACTCTTACCAGATAGAATTGTAATTGAGAAACTCAATTTGGATTTACCAGTTACACCTGTAGAATTACAAAATGGAACATGGGAAGTTAAACCAAATGTAGCAAACTATGCCTTAGGCACAGATCTTATTAAAGAGAGTGGGGGAAATGTAGGAATATATGGGCATGCCCTTAAAGGAATATTCTTAAATATAAAGGACCTAAAACCAGGAGATAGGATTATACTATACAGTAATCAAAGAAAAGCCATATATCAAGTAACTCAATCCTCGATAGTTTTACCTGAACAAGTCGATGTCTTTCATACTACTTCAAAACCGACAGTAACCTTGGTAACATGTGATGGAATTTACAGTGAGAAAAGGTATATTGTTACAGCTAGTTTAATTATAAAGGAATAAGAGTATGAATAATCAATTAAAAATATTAAAAGTAACAATACTTACGCTTTTATTCTTTTGTCTCGGCACTTCTAGTTTGAAAACCAGGGTATACGCAGAAACCCTACTAGACAAAGCAAGAGTCTCAATAACTTTTGATGATGGATATGCATCTGTATATGATAATGCTCTCCCAATACTTTCAGCTAATGGACAAAAGGCTACGGTTTTTGTAACAACTAGCTATATGGAGCAACCTGGATGTCTGACCTGGGATCAGGTAAGAGATCTTCAGAATACATACAGCTGGGAAATTGGTAGTCATACAGTTAATCATTTTGAACTTCCTTTGCTTCAAAAACAAGAGATTTTCAATGAAATTAATGACGCAAAGAATACTCTCACAGAACAAGGCTTAAATGTTACATCTTTTGCAACTCCCTTTGGAGCTTACAATAACGAAGTTTTAATACAATCAATAAAAACACATAACTTACATAGAGGCTTCTGGGAAAGAGAGTATCTAAATACCTATCCATATGAAAGAACTGTAATAGCTACGCAATCAGTTGATTTTGGAGTTTCTGTAGCTCAAGTAAAAGCATGGATAGACCAAGCAGTTTCTGAGAACAAATGGTTAGTCTTAGTATTTCACGAAGTACTACCAGAAATGGATCCAGACTATATATACACAACAACAATCTCTGACTTTTCAGAAATATCTGAATATATAAAGAGTAGTAGTATAGAAGTTGTCTTACCTAATTTCACATTACAAAAACCGGGTAACAACCTCTTTACAAGTCAATCTTTTGTAAATGGGATTACAGAAGGATGGAGTACTAGCAGCTCGACACAAGTTCTATTGGATACTGCAAGCAATGGGAATTACCCATCTCCTAATGAATCAATATTGTTCAAAGGTTCAAACACTTCATCATATCTTTTTTCCAATACAATCCAACATTTAATCGGTTCAACTTATCTTTTTGAAGCTTATATAAATGCAGACAGCCTAACATCTGGAGAACTAGGTTTTTACATAGACGAATATAATACCTTAGGAGAATGGATATCTGGTAAATGGATAGGAGCCGTTTATCCAAATCAGGTAGCTAATTTTAGTGCAAGATATATACCAACCAGTGAGGCTGTAGAAAAATTCGTTATTCAAACATATTTAGACGCAGGTTCAGCAGGAAATGTTTTTGTAGATAATTATGAAATATACAATCTAAAGGATGGGAGTGGAACCCCAATCCCAGATCCAATAACAGACCCAGATCCAATAACAGACCTTGATCCAATAACGGACCCAGACTCAATAACAGATCCGGACCCAGTAACAGACCCTGATCCAATAACAGATCCGGACCCAGTAACAGACCCAGACCCAATAGCGGACCCAGACCCAGTAACGGATCCAGACCCAATACCAGATCCTATCCCATCTGAAAACTTGGTACAGAATTCAAGCTTTGAAAGTTTAGTTGATGACTGGGCTACCAATTGGAGCAGAGATAATGAAGGATTTACAATAGATACAACCTCAAAAGGAAATAGTGGACTAAATTCCCTACATTTTAATACAAATACAAAATCACATACCTTTAGTGAAAAAATTCCAGTAACATATGGTAATCAATATACGTGGGAACAGTATCTAAATATCACATTTACAAATGGAGAATTTGGATTTTACATAGACGAATATGATACAAATGGTAATTGGATTTCAGGACAATGGAAAGGACAACTATCATCAACATCCTCTGAATTAAAAAGCATATCATATACACCAACAAGTGAAAATGTAAAAACAATAGGGCTACAATATTACATAGTCTCTGGAAGTACAATTAATATATACATAGACTCTGTAAGTTTCTCTCAAATATGAGGAACAGAAAATTTATTATAATAGTAACTGTTTCTTTACTCACAATAGCAACTATATTTATCTTGGTTGTTAGATTAAAAACGATCAACGAAAGAGTTAGCACAGATCCATATCTAACAGATATAAATACAGACACATCGGAAATAGGGGGAACTAGAGAAGAGGAAGAAGAATCCATTAATAATAATCCAGAAGATGACGTCCAAGAACAAAGTACTCCCGAAAATGAGACCTCTACACAAAGTATTACCGAAAGTGTTAAAGAACCAAACACAAAACAGTTGAAAATACTAAAAGACGTAGGGGAGGCCTACATGGACTACTTTGGACTTACAGAGACAGATTTCAAGCTCATGATGAATTCAGGAGTTGATTTAATAGAGGGGAATTTTGATATATGTGCAACAGATGAAGACATGGAATACTTTCTAAATATGAGTAGTAAATATAATATCAAAGTAATAATGCCTGCTGGATCAGGAGAAGCTGAATGGAGTTATAAATGCGATGTTGATAATTATCCATCATCACAAAAACCCATATGGGATAAAGAATCGGTAGTTGCATGGATCAATAAATGGAAAAACTACTCAGCAGTATTTGCTTGGGATATATCAAATGAAGCAGGTTCTGTATTTCCAAACCCATCGGATGCAAACATGTTAACCGTAGATCAACTTAAACAAGCTTACACAGATGTAAAAAATGCGGACCCTAACCATCCAGTGATGATAAGGATGAATGGATGGTATTTCTATGATTATGAATCAGATTTCTTTAGAGCAGGGAACCCATTCGCTAATAATACTACGGATATTGTAATGGTAAATGCCTACAGCAATGTCGATGAATACTTTCAAGATTTTGTATCTACAGTTAGTACAAGATCAATATCCGCAATAAGGAATTTAGATTCGAATACCAAAATCATTATCGCATTAGGGACATGGAAAGAACCACCCCTATGGATGATGCTAACAGTAGATAATCTAAAATCTGAGATTACTTGGGTAAATAATCAAAGTAATATTATGGGAATAGCATATTTTAAGTATGGAGCAAAAGATAGTGAATGGTATCTTCCTACTAATGCACCTAAACTATTGGAAATAATATCTAATTATCCCTAAAGTTTTTGAACTCTAGGATTTTAAAATAGGTGGACTTGAATAGTTAAAACCTTGGAGGTTTGGCGGGACATATACGTCTGGAACCTATGTAAAATGAGAATGAGACAAAAGAGACAGTATAAAAAGGGGTGAGTTATTTTTTTATCCAAGGGAGTTTACTAATCCTTTCTAAAGTATCTGAAGCTATAAATCCATTATCTAGCATAGGTTTAGAGTAATCAATATCATTACCATAATAATCAGTCATTACACCTCCCAAGTAAGAAAGTATTGCATGTCCTGCACATATATCCCATGTACCCCATGCTCCGAAATTACTATTTATTTGTAAATTAATTCCTCCATCAAGAATATGTATTCTTGGATCTTTAAACTCATTTCCTAACTCATCTGTATGTACTAGTATGTACTCAGGATTCTTTTTAAATAGCTCAGTAAAAACATTTTCCCAATTTTCTGAAGGAGTGAAAAGTAAATTCTCTTTTAAGTTTTTACTTTTAAAAAGGGGAATTTCATTGTTTCCTTCTATGACTCTTGGTTTCTCATCGATACCTCCAATATATATCTTGTTATAAACAGGGTGAGATATTAATCCAAATATTGGTTTATTCTTTTGTACTAAACCTATTAAAATATTAAAAGAATCTTTTCCATTCAAATATGCTTTTGTGCCATTTAATGGATCTATATGCCATGTATACTCTTTCCACTCTTTCTCTAACTCTTCGGATACAATACCACATTCAGGATATTTATCTTTAAGATAGTTCTGTAATATTTCATTTATCTCTATATCTGCTTTTGTAACTTCAGATCCGTCATTTTTAATATCCTTGGATAGATTTGTATTTCTGTATTTAAGTAATAGATTATTACACTCCTTTACAATATCTATTAAATCCTGTGTATCAATATTCATACTTTTTAATTGTACTACATAAGCATTCTACCTTCGAACCGAAGAGCCTAAAAAACTCCTCTTTTTCGCTCTTTTTCATACACCAGGCCTTACTTTTGAGAACTTCACTTTTTAAGGTCTAAATAACTCAATCCCCATAAGGGTTTTGAAAGATAGTGGACGGGTCTTGTAGCAACCAAAGGAATATGGCGGGACATATGGGTCTGGAACCCATATATTGTAATTTTGACATAACTAATAACGAGTGTTAAATTTATTAATAATCTTTCATATATCTCTTGTATGAAAAATATCATCTCCAAATTCCCTAAACTAAGTAGGAAACAGATCACAATCATCTGTATAGTATTAGGAGTATTAATCATAGGGACAGTATTAGCGGTTTTCTTACTCAAAGACAAAGGGTTAACATCCCAAGAGAATTCTAGGAAATATGACTATATATCGCCAGAAGGATATGCTAATGACTCTGGAGAATATTTCTACTTAACCCAAGACTTTGGAGACGAATCCCCCAAGTACAAAATATATGGGGAAGAAGGATCTGTAAAATTTGGGACATTAGGTTCAAATACTTCCCCTCTTAGAGAAGAAGAAAGAACGACCAGTATACATATAGATTGTGGAGAAAGCATAGTAGAGCCTACAGAAGAAAATGGAGTCATAAATATAAACATTGACTATCAAAATGAAGAAACATTTGAATACACAACTACACCTTTAGGAGAAGAACCAGTAGAGGTAGGAAACCACTGTACAGTACAATTCAATACCGCATATATTAATCTCGCAGCTAAGGAATCAGGAGAACCATATTACAACTTAAACTCATACATAGAACTTCCAGATGGTTCACTCATAACTGTGACTTCTGTCCCTGATATCTTTGTGCTCAATGATCCAGAAATACAGGTAAATATCTTTGAAAATGAAACAAGAATAGTCCTAGTATCAGGAGCTGCATATTTTAGAATAGTACAACAACCAGAGGGTAAAATATTTTCTGTACAGGTTTGGGACCGAATATTTAAAACCAGTGGTCCTGCAGAATTCTTTGCAAACGCAGATAGTGGATTAAAAGTTTTTGATACGGGAAATACTGCAGAAGATCAGGTTTTGTACCCTGAATACTATATATCCTTCGATGGAGGACAAAAATTCCTTGATGAATTAGCAATAGATGAGGATAATGTAGGACATTTGGAAACTGGTGGATTTAGATTTATCTCTGGAGAGGGAGATATATGGATAAGAGGTACCAATGAGAAGGTTAAGAGTGAGATTAACAAAACCTATGTAGTAGCGTACAGTAGTGTATATTCTGAGGGGGTATCAAAACTACTTTCTTC
>Ga0208825_1001109_pt1 | contig 22008 bp, 16 predicted proteins | sample AD_UKC113_MetaG_FD_184450 | JGI IMG/M metagenome (GOLD analysis project Ga0208825, IMG submission 184450) | Active sludge microbial communities of municipal wastewater-treating anaerobic digesters from Hong Kong - AD_UKC113_MetaG (SPAdes)... | ecosystem: Engineered > Bioreactor > Anaerobic >...
CCCCTGGCTGGCCAGCAGCGACTGGTATTGCTGGCGCATCTGGGCGAGATCGCGCTGTTGAAGATCGGTACGCGTTGCAGCTTGTGCACCTGCCGCCGTGAGCGATAGTGCGATGGCGGCGGCCAGCGTGTTGAGTGAGCAAAAACGGTTCATTCAAAATTTCCCCTAGGGTGCGTGGCTTGCCGCAACCGCGGCAAGGCGAGACATCGACATGCATCGAACGTTGCGCAGCCGGCAAACGCCAAAGCTCCCCTGCGGTGACCCGCTGCGTGGCAACGTGCTGTTATCGCTGACAGACCCCATGTCCGGAAGCGATGCAGGATCTTCACGCGCAGCCCAGGGATTTGGTCAAAAACCATTTGTTATTCGCACATGAAAATATGGAATAAAGAAGACATGCCTCGCATCGGCATTGGCGATCCACGGGGATGCGGCAATCGTGCAATGCAGCAAAACATGCTGTACACGACCTCAAATGACATGAATTCCTTGCATTGCACAAGTCTTCGGCGCTGACCCAATGGGTCATGTTGTGACCCGCGCCCCGCCAACGCGCCGCCATAGCGTCAGAACATCCCGGTTTCCAGCCTGGCCACATCGGACATCAGGCTTTGGTTCCACGGTGGGTCAAACACCAGCTCGATATCGGTATCGATCACTGTTGGGATTTGTTCCAGTTTGCTGCGCACGTCATCCACCAAGATATCGCCCATGCCGCAACCGGGGGCGGTTAGGGTCATGCGCACGCGCACCGCGCGGCCGCCCTCTTCGCGCTGGAACAGCTCGGCCACATACACCAACCCCAGATCCACGATATTGACCGGGATTTCCGGGTCAAAGCAGGTGCGCAGCTGCTCCCACACCACCCGCTCCACATCCGCATCGGTTGCGCCTTCCGGCAGCGACAGCGGCTCGACGGGGGGCTTGCCGATGGCATCGCCGTCTTTGCCGGCAATCCGCATCAGATTGCCTTCCACAAACACCGTCCAACTGCCGCCCAAGGCTTGGGTGATATAGCCCACGGTACCGGCGGGCAGGGTGACTTCGTCGCCCTGCGGAACCAGGACGGCGGCGCAATCGCGCTCAAAACGGACGGGTTCGCTGCTGCGGGAATACATGAAAGGGCCGGTCTGATTGAATCCGTACCATTCTAGTCCCAATCAGATTGCCCGTCAGCCACGGCAATGGGATGATCGACGGCTATTTGACCTTGATCAGCTGGCCGATGCCGTCTTCCCCTGCTCCGGATACGCAAGCGCGTAAGTACGCCCTGCCCTTATTGGCCTTGGGTACCACCGGGTTTGCCGCCGGCTGGATGTTGCTGGCGCTGACGCTAGATCGCACGTGCAGCTGGTTGGCGCCACTGGCCGCCTTGGACATGGTGCTATTGCTGCGCCTGAGCCGCTGGCCCGCCGGGGTTTCGCGCAGTGCTTGGTCAGCGGCGGCCACCGCCACCGTGATTGTGCTGGCCAATGGCCTGATTGCCGGCGGGCAAATGGGCAAATCGCTGGGAATGCGGCCGTGGGAGGCCGTGCTGCGGATTGGCCCAGATTTCGCGTGGCTGCTGGCGCAGATGGCCAATACCCATGTCGATGGGTTGTTCTACGCCGCCAGCGTGCTGCTCGCGGCATGGTGGGGTTTGAGGTGGGGCCTGAGGTGGCGGCTCAATGGCCGCCATCCAGCGCCTTCAACTCACTGACCAAGGTACTGGCAACGTCCGCCCCATCGCCATACAGCATGCGGCTGTTATCGGCGTAGAACAGCGCGTTTTCGATCCCGGCAAAGCCCGTGCCCTTGCCGCGCTTGATGATGATGGTGTTCTTGGAGTTCACCACATCCAGAATCGGCATGCCGTAGATCGGGCTGGCCGGGTCGGTCTTGGCCACCGGGTTGACCACGTCATTGGCACCGATCACCAGCGAAACATCGGTCTGCGCGAATTCGGGGTTGATATCGTCCATATCGGCGATCAGGTCATACGGCACGCCGGCCTCGGCCAATAGCACGTTCATATGGCCCGGCATGCGTCCAGCCACCGGGTGGATGGCGAATTTCACCTTCACCCCGCGCTCGATCAAACGCTGGCTCAGCTCCCAGATCTTGTGCTGCGCCTGCGCCACCGCCATGCCATAGCCGGGCACGATCACCACACGCTCGGCAAACGCCATCATCGCCGCCACGTCGGCAGCTTCGATGGGCTTCATCGAACCCCCGATTTCCTGCATCGCCGCCGAACTGCCGCCGAAGTTGGAGAACAGCACATTGCTGATCTTGCGGTTCATCGCCTTGGCCATCAGCCGGGTCAACAGCATGCCGGCCGCGCCCACCATGGTGCCGGCGATGATCAGCGCTTCGTTGCCCAGCACATAGCCTTCAAACGCTACTGCCAGCCCGGTGAATGCGTTGTACAGCGAGATCACCACAGGCATGTCGGCGCCGCCAATCGGCAGCGTCATCAACTTGCCCAGGCCCAGCGCCAGCAGGAAGAAGGCAATGATCCACGGCATCGCCAGCGTGGTCACCGCCATCACCCCACATACCACCGCCGCCAGCGCCACCAGGGCATTGAAATATTGCTGGCCCGGGAAGGTGTAGCGCTTGTCCATGCGCCCATCGAGCTTGGCCCAGGCGATGATCGAGCCGGTCAGCGACACCGCACCAATCAGCGCGCCCACCACCGCCAACACCAAGCCCAACTGCGAAGGTACCGGCGCACCGCCGGAAAACTTGACCAACTCCACCGCACCGATCGCCGCCGCCGAACCGCCACCCATGCCGTTGAACAGTGCCACCATCTGCGGCATGTCGGTGATCGCAACTTTCTTGCCCCAGACCCAGTTCAGGCCCACGCCAATCACGATCGCCACCAGCATCAACGCGATGTTGTGCAGCCCCGGCAGGAAAAAGGTGGCGACGGTGGCCAGCAACATGCCCACGCCCGCCCACTGGATGCCGCTGCGCGCAGTCTTGGGCGTACTCATCCGCTGCAAGCCAAGCAAAAACAGGGTGGCGGCAATGAAATAACTCAGTTTGACCAAGGTCAGAAGGCTGGCGTCACTCACTTGGCATCCCCTTTCTTGCTGGCCTTGAACATGTCCAACATGCGCTCGGTGACCACATAGCCACCGGCCGCGTTGCCCGCGCCCAGCAGCACCGCCACAAAGCCCAATGCTTGCTCCAGTGGGGTTTGCGCCTCACCCAGCATGACCATTGCACCAATCAACACGATGCCGTGGATGAAGTTGGAGCCCGACATCAAAGGCGTGTGCAAAATCACCGGCACCCGCGAAATGATCACATGGCCGGCGATACCCGCCAGCATGAAGATATACAGCGCCACAAACCCGTCGCCCACGATGCCGCTCCCCGTTGGTCTGCCTGCATCATAAACACGGCACGCGGCCAGATGTCACCCAATGCCATGTCAACCCGTATGCAGGCCATGCGTTTCCAGCATGACCGTGGCAATGTCGCCCGGCCAGCCATCGTGAATCCGCATGTTGCTGATGCCTACCGCTAAGCTTGGGCCCGTGACGACCCAGCCACAAACGCAAGCACCCCCGCCCGCAACTACGCTGGAGGCGTTTTTGCGCGGGGTGGAAGTGCGCGCGTTCCGGTTTGCCGAACTAGGCCTGCGCCACCGCGAGGATGCATTGGACGCGGTGCAAGACACCATGCTGAAAATGCTGACCTACCGCGAACACCCTGCAACCGAATGGAACCCGTTATTTTGGAGCATCTTGCGCAACAAAATGACCGATATGCAGCGGCGTAGCATGTTCCGGCTGCGCTGGTTGCTACCCGGGCAAGACCGCAACGGTGAACCGGTGGATTGGGCCGATGAAAGCCCCGACCCATCGCGTCGCCACGATAGCCGCGAGGCGTGGCAGGAAATCCGCGCCGCCTTGCGCGCGTTGCCGGCACGCCAGCGCGAAGCCTTCACCCTGCGCGTGCTGGAAGAACTCGATGTGGCCGATACCGCCCGCGTCATGGGCTGTAGCGAAGGCTCAGTGAAAACCCATTTGTCACGCGCACGCGAGGCATTGCAGAAACAACTGGAGGCGTTCCGATGAACGGGAACACAGATCATTTTGATAGCACCCTGCGCGCGCACCATGCCGCCGCACTGACACAGGTATCGCCGCAAGTGCAGGCGCAGTTGGCACAACGCCGCAATGCCGCTTTGCGCGGCACACCGGCCCGCCCGCGTCATGGCCTGCGCTATGCCGCGGCCAGTTTTGCCGCGGTGGGGGCACTGGCCATAGGTCTGCGCCTGTATGCCCCGCCCACACCCCCGCTAGCAACCGCCACATCCACCGCTGTGGTGACTCAGAACCATGCGCCGATACCGGCAATTTCGGGTACGGGTACGGGGACAACCACGGCTGCCGTCACGGCCGCCACCACGTCCACGCCATCACCATCTTCCGGCAGCAACCCGCTATTGGAAGAAGATCCCTCGTTCTACGCTTGGCTAAGCACCTCGGACGTGCCGCAGCTGGCCATGGAGTAAGTCATGACACGTCATTTTTCCGCTTGGTTCTTGCTGGCCGGTCTGGCCCTATCCCCGGTCATTGCGCAAGCGCAAGAGACCAAACCAGAAACCTTGCCCACATGGGAGCAGCTCACCCCCGCGCAGCGCGAGCTACTCATTGCCCCGATCCGCGAACGCTGGAACAGCGAACCCGAACGTCGCCCGCAATTCATGCGCTATGCCAAGCGTTGGAAAGAACTACCACCGCCGCAACGCGACCACGCCAGTCGTGGCATGGAGCGCTGGGAAACCATGAGCCCCGAGCAACGCGAACAAGCCCGCGCAGTGTTCCATTTTGTGCGCGGCATGGACAAAGACAGCCGCCGCGATTTTATGGACAAATGGCGCGCCATGACCCCGCAACAGCGCAGTGATTGGGCGAAGGCGCACCCGGTGCCAGAGCAAAAGAGCCATTAACATTCTCCTCGCTCAACTTCACAGGCCACGGACTGGCTGACTTGCCTGCGCCAGCATTCACCCTTGCGAAGCAGGTGCTGCGCGTTCTGGCCACACGGTTTTGGCCAGCAACTCATCGCCCCAATCAAAATGCAGCGCGCCATCTTTCAATAACAGGCTGACAAAGTTGAAGACGTTGCGGGCGTACATTTCGCTGGCGTGTTGGGCACCCATCGAGGCCAGGTTCAGCGGTCCGGCGATGGTGACGCCGGCGGACTCGATGGTTTGACCGGGTTGGGTCAGGGCGCAGTTGCCACCGGTTTCGGCGGCCAAGTCCACCACCACGCTGCCGGGCTTCATGCCGGCCACCATGGTGTCGGAAATAATTTTGGGTGCGGGCCGGCCGGGTACGGCGGCGGTGCACACCACCACGTCGATGCCTTTCAGGTGATCGGCCAGGCGTTGTTGTTGCAGTGCGCGCTCCTCGTCGGTCAGTGCGCGCGCATAGCCGCCTTCGCCGGTGGCGGACACGCCAAGATCCAGGAATTTGCCGCCCAGCGATTCAATCTGCTCGCGGGTTTCCGGGCGCACATCAAAGCCTTCCACCGCCGCACCTAGACGCTTGGCGGTGGCAATCGCCTGCAAGCCGGCCACGCCCGCGCCCACAATCAGCACCTTCGACGGGCGAATGGTGCCGGCCGCCGTGGTCAGCATCGGGAAAAAGCGCGGGGCCAGTTGGGCGGCGATCAGCACCGCTTTGTAGCCGGCCATGCCGGCCTGCGAGCTGAGCACGTCCATCGCCTGCGCGCGGGTGGTGCGCGGCAGTTTTTCCAGCGGGAAAGCGACAATGCCGCCGTGCTGGATCGCCTCGGCGCGGGCGGCATCGGCTTGTGGCTGCAAGCTGCCCACCAGCACCGCGCCCTGCTTCAACCCGGCAAGCGCGGCGGCGCTGGGCGGCTGCACGCACAGCACGAGGTCGGCACCGGTCAGTGCGTCGTCGGTCACCTGCGCGCCGGCGTCGGTATAGGCGCTATCCGTGAAATACGCACCCGCGCCAACCCCCGCCTGGATACGCACCGTGCAACCTTGCGCCACCAATTTTTTGCAGGTTTCTGGGCTTAGCGCCACGCGCCGCTCGCCTGCTGCCGTTTCCCGTGCCACGCCCACGATCACCGTCATTGCGCATCCCCAAACTTGTCTCGATGCCTGCATCCTACCGCTACCATGGCACTTCCCCGCAATGATGTTTGCTGATGCTGACCCATACCGCCCTTCTAAGCCGCATTTCCACCCCCACCCGGCAATTGGCCGCACCCGGCCCCAGTGCTGCGCAATTGCAGGCCATCTTGCACACCGCGGTGCATGTGCCCGACCACGGCAGGCGGGTGCCATTTCGCTTGTTGCGCATTGCCGGCGCTGCCCGCGCCGCGCTGGCCGACGCCGCCGAAGCGCGCCAGCGCGTGCTGGACCCGCAAGCGGGCCCGGCGGTCATCGAAAAACTGCGCACACGCTTTACTGTGCCGCCGCTCACAATCGCGGTGATTGCCAAACTGGGGCCGGATGAAAAAATCCCGGCCTCCGAACGGTTTTCCAGCGCTGCTTGCGTGTGCTTCCAACTGCTGTTGGCGGCGCAGGCCGAAGGCTTTGGCGCGCAATGGTTGACCGGCTGGCTGGCCTACGACCGACCCTTCTTGGAACACACACTGGGCCTGCATGCTGACGAGCAATTGCTGGGCACCCTTGCCATCGGCACCGCCACCGTGGCCGTGCCCGAGCGCGAGCGCCCGGATGTGGCGGCATTGCTGACGGATTGGCAGCCGTGACCACGCCCACCCTGCACTTGGTGGATGCCTCGCTGTACGTGTTTCGCGCGTGGCATTCAATGCCAGATGAGTTTCACGATGCCGACGGCTGGCCCACCAATGCGGTGCATGGGTTTGCGCGGTTTTTGCTGGACTTACTGGAACGCGAGCACCCGCAACACATCGCCATCGCCTTCGATGAGGCGCTGGACAGTTGTTTTCGCAATGTCCTGTATCCCGCCTACAAAGCCAACCGCGAGCCCGCGCCGGCGGAACTGCGCCGGCAATTTGCGTGGTGCAAGGCGTTGTGTCAGGGCTTGGGGCTGGCCACCTTGGCGCATACCGATTTCGAGGCCGATGATTTGATTGGCAGCGCCGCGCACCGCGCACGCAGCCAAGGGTTTCGCAGTGTCATCGTGTCGGCCGACAAGGATTTATCGCAATTGTTGAGCGATGATGATGAGCAATACGACTACGCCAAGCGCGAACGCTGGGGCGCCGCCGGGGTGAAAGCGCGGCACGGTGTGCACGCGCAGCAAATTGCCGACTATCTGGCGCTGACCGGCGATGCGGTGGACAACATCCCCGGCGTGACCGGCATTGGCCCCAAATCGGCTGCGGTGCTGTTGGCGCATTTTGGCAACTTGGATGCCCTGCTGGCGCGCATTGATGAAATCCCGTTCCTGCGCCTGCGCGGCGCGGCCTCGCTGGCCGTGCGCCTGCGTGAACAGCGCGAGCATGCTCTGTTGTGGCGGCAACTGACCACGATTGCGCTGCATGCGCCGCTACCGGAAGGCGACTTTGTGCGCGGGCGCGGGGATGCTGAAGAACTCACCGCATTGGCCGACTGGGTGCGGTTTGGGCCAATGACCCGCAAACGCCTGTTTGATGCGGCTAAGATCGCATCATGAGCCATCTCAAACACACGTTGTACGAAGGCGACTGGTTGCGCTTGGTGCGCATTGGCCATTGGGAGTCGTGCGAGCGCACCCATGGGCAAGGCATGGCGGTGATTGTGATTGCGGTGACCCCGGCCGATGAGGTGTTGTTTGTCGAGCAACACCGCATTCCGCTGGGCGCACGCACGATTGAAATGCCCGCCGGTTTGGTGGGTGATGACCACGCGCAAGACACCTTGATCGACGCCGCGCGGCGCGAGTTGATCGAAGAAACCGGCTGGTCGCCGGGCAAGGTGGACGTGTTGCTGATTGGCCCCACCTCCTCAGGCATGAGCAATGAACGCATCGCCTTTGTGCGGGCGCGTGACTTGACCCGCGTGGGCGCGGGCGGCGGTGTGGCGGGCGAAGACATCACCGTGCATGCGGTGCCGCGGCAACAGGCACCGGCATGGCTGATGCAAAAGCAGGCCGAAGGCTTTGAGCTGGATCTGAAATTATGGGCCGGGCTGTGGATGGTCGAGCGCAACCCGGATGGCTCAGCGGTGGTGTGACGCCGCGCTCGCTGCGGTTTCAGCGCCATCTTCAGTACCATCTTTAGCGCCGGCGTCGGCAGTTTCGGCATCCGCAAAAAACGCTTGTACCTGCGCCAACGCACGGGTGATGGGCAACGGCGGCAGTGATTCCAAAAACACCCGGCCATAGGATTTCTGGGTCAGCCGGGGGTCGCACAATACCAACACGCCACGGTCGGTTTCGGTGCGGATCAAGCGGCCCGCACCTTGCTTCAACGCAATCACCGCCTGTGGCAGTTGCTCGTCGCGGAACGGGTTGCCACCGGCGCGGCGAATGGCATCCAGACGTGCTTCAAATACCGGGTCATCGGGGGCGGCGAACGGCAATTTGTCGATGATCACCACGCTCAAGGCATCGCCGGCCACATCCACCCCTTCGCGGAAACTGGCGGTGCCCAGCAGTACCCCGTTGCCGGAGTCGCGGAACCGCTGCAACAGCACGTGGCGCGGTTCGCTGCCCTGCACGAATAACGGCCACGGCGCATCTTTGAGCGCCTCGGCGGCTTCGCGCAGGGCGCGGTGCGAGGCAAACAGCAAAAACGCGCGCCCCGCAGACGCCTGCAACACCGGCTGTACTGCTGCCAGCACCGCCTGCCCGTACTCGCGTGCAGCCGGCTCCGGCAACTGCGTGGGCAGGTAGCACAGGGCTTGCCGGTCCCAGTCGAATGGGCTGGGTTCGATCAACTCACGCGCCTGTTCGATCCCCAAACGCTGCGCCATGTGCGCAAATGTCCCCGCCACCGCCAAAGTGGCCGAGGTAAACACCCACGCCGCATTGGATTGCTCGCGGTGCGCGCGCAGGGGTGCCGACACATCCAGCGGCGTGCGCTGCAAACGAAACCCGCGCGGGGTGAGTTCAAACCAGTGGGTGTGTACGGTGTCGGTGGGTGTGTCTGCCTCACCCAGCCAACGCTGCAAACGCAGCGCGTGGTCATGTGCACGCACATGGCAGGCGTCCAGACCGGGGGCCGCCTGCCGCAACGGTTCCAATGCCGCTTGCAGGGTGTGCAGAGTGTGCACCACCGTGCGCAGGGCCGGCTCCACATCCACCTCGTCCAGCGCCCGCCACGCAGTGCCGCGCACCGGCAGGTTGTCCATTGCGGCACGCAGCGCGCGGGTCGCCGCTTCCAGCGCCTGCGCCGGGGCTTGCAACACCGCCAAGGCACCGGGCACGGATTTGCATTCACCAATGGCCTCGCGGGCCAGCTCCACCAAGGGGCGGGCACTGGTGCCTTCGCCAAAAAACTGCGCGGCCAATTCCGGCAATTGGTGGGCCTCGTCGATCACAAAGGCTTGCGCACCCGGCAAAATTTCGCCAAAGCCTTCTTGCTTCAACGCCAAATCGGCCAACAGCAAATGGTGATTGACCACCACCACGTCGGCCGCTTGTGCGCGCTGGCGGGCCTGCACGACGAAACACTCGCTCCAGAACGGGCAGTCGGTGCCCACGCAGTTATCGGTAGTGGAGGTCACGATGGGTAGCAGCGGCGAGTCTTCCGGCAGTGACGCCATTTCCGCCAGATCGCCACTGCGGGTGCGCCCACTCCAGGCCACGATGCGCTGGAATTGCGACACTTGCTCGCGGCTTTGAAAGCGCGGCTCGCCCTTGGCCTGCTCCACCCGATAGCGGCACAGATAATTGGCGCGCCCTTTCAGCAAGGCGGTTTTCAGGCCCACCCCCAACGCATCGCGCACGCGCGGCAAATCGCGCAGATACAGCTGATCTTGGAGTGCGCGGGTGCCGGTGCTGACTATGGTTTTCATCCCCGACAACAACGCCGGCACCAGATAGGCAAAGGTCTTGCCGGTGCCGGTACCGGCTTCAGCCAGCAGCAGGTCGCGGCGTTCAAACGCCTCCGCCACCGCCACCGCCAACCGCTGCTGCGCCGGGCGTGGGCGAAAGCCCGGCAGCGCCTGCGCCAGCGCAGCGTCGGCGGTCAGTGCGGCGTGTACGGCCTGGCCCAGCCGCGAGCTGCCTTCCTGTGTACTCATGATTGCCTGCTTGTCATTGCCTGCCCGTCATTGCCTGCTCGTCATGGCGTGGGCCGTGGCGATGCGGGCTCGGGGGGCGGCGCTTGCTTGGCGGGATCGCCGCCGCCAAAGAAGTGGCGGATCGCCTCGCCGGCACGTTCCAGTGGACTGCTATTGGCATCCGGAGCGGCCGGAATGGGATTGCCAAATTCATCCACTTCCACCGGCGGCGCGTACTGGCAGGGCTGGTAGGCGGGGGCAAAACCAGCCACAAACGGGAATCTGCGCGCGCCCGGGCAGCCCGGGTCGGTGCTTTGCCCGTCTTGGATGACGCGCCAGTCGATGCCCTCATCGGACAAGCGCAAGGGCGCGCTAGGCAGGCGTTGAAAGATCTCCGACCACACCCGCATGCCGCCGGTGGCACCGTACAAGCCGGTGGCCAAATTTTGATCATTGCCCACCCATACCACCGCCAATTGGTCGCCGGTGTAGCCGGCATACCAACTGTCGCGGCCATCGTTGCTGGTGCCGGTCTTGCCGGCCGGGCTGAGCCGGCCCAAGCCATCGCGAATCAATGCATGTGCAGTGCCCGAAGTCACCGTGTATTGCAGCGCATTACCCACCAACCGCGCCGCCACCGCATCGCCTTTTTGTGCCGGTGGGGCGTCGCTGTCATAGCGTTTGATGGTGCGTCCTTGCGCGTCCAACACCCCGCGCACGGCGTGCAAGGGTTGAATCTCGCCACCCGATGCCAAAAATTGATATAGCTGGGCCATCGCATACGGGCTTTGATCCACGGCACCCAAAATTAGCGAAGGCTGCGCTTCGGATTCGATCCCGGCCAAGGTACGAATCAAGCTTGCCAGCCGCTGCGGCTGCACCTCCATCCCCAAACGCACGGTGGCCTGGTTGAAACTTTGCGCCAGCGCACTCATCAGCGCCACACTGCCATGGCTGCGGCCATCGGAATTTCCCGGTGTCCAATTGCGCCCGCGGCCTAGACCTACGCTGATCGGCGCATCGCTGATCGGGCTGGCCAGCGACCATTTGTCCGGCTGCGCCAGCGCCAACAAATACACGAATGGCTTGAGCAACGAACCCACCGGCCGGCGTGCATCCACTGCACGGTTGAAGCCGGCCTCGGTGTATTCGCGGCTACCCACCACCGCCAACACATCGCCGTTATGCACGTCGGTGACCACCAACCCGGCTTGCAGCGCTGGCCGGCCCTTGCTGCTCAACGCTTTCAAGGTGCGTTCTACCGCTGCTTCAGCATAGCCCTGCGCCGCCGGCGACATCCCGGTCATCACCGACAAGCCGGCCCCGGACAACTGGTCGGCCGGGTAATCGCGCGCCAATTGCTTGCGCACCAGATCCACATACGCAGGAAAACGATTGGCAGCCAAGTTCCCCGCATTGGCCGTGACCCCCAGCGGGGCCTTGCTGGCACGCTGGTATTCCTTGTCGTCGATCAGCCCGGTTTCGCGCATTTCCCCCAGCACAAAATTACGCCGATCGGTGGCGCGCTCGGGGTTGCGTCTGGGGTTGTACCAAGACGGCCCCTTGACCATGCCAATCATCAGCGCGATCTGTTCGGTGGACAGATCGCCCAGCTCTTTGCCAAACCAGAATTCGGACGCCGCCGCCACCCCGCGAATGGACTGCGAACCGCGCTGACCCAAATCCACCTGATTGAAGTACGCCTCCAATATGGTGCGCTTGTCGTAGCGTGCATCCAGCAACAAGGCGTACAAAATTTCCTTGAATTTGCGGCTATAGGTTTGCTCTTTGCCGATACCCAGCAAACCACTGCGCGCCAACTGCTGGGTCAAGGTGCTGGCACCTTGCTTGGTGTCGCCGCCGGATTTCACATTGACGAAGATCGCGCGCAGCATGCCGCCCACATCAATACCAATGTGGTGGTTGAAGTCGCGATCTTCCACCGCTTGCAAACCGGTCACCAGTAGCTCGGGGACTTCTTCGATGCGCACCAGTCGGCGTTCTTCCTGATTTTGGCCGTACAAGGTAGCGATGCGAGCCGGGTCCAAGCGGGCACTGCGCAGGTTGCGGCGGCCGCCATTGTCGCGAATCGACACTACTTGCTCGCCGGCCAACACCACGTTCAGCTGCATCGGCGCAACCCGGCCATCGACATCGTTATAACCACGGCTGGAGATCTGCCATGTCGCGCCATTGTGGGCATAACTGCCGGGGCGGCGGCCATCACCGGGGCGATAGGCGGCGGCATCCAACTCAGCCTTCAAGGTTGGCGCATCCATCGCCAAACCCTGCCGCAGCAGCAGCGGGCGCGCATAGACGCGGGTGGGCACCTGCCAGCGCAGCTTGCCAAAGCGTTCGCCCACCTCGTGATTGAGGTACAGCAAATACGGGATCAGAAACCCCAGTAACAGCGCCGCTGCGGCCAGTCCCCACACCAGCAATCGCCGTCGCCAGCGGGGACCGTCAGCACCGCTAGCTGCGGGGGTGTCGTCATGCGGGGCGTCATCTTCGTCTTGGATACGGGGCATTGGTCGGGATTCGATCGCGGGATGCGACAATGAACAGCGAGTCTAGCGCAGCCGCCGGTATCGGCATGTGCGGGTTTTCCCCATTCTTATGCAGGAGTTCAGCCCTATGCCGGTCCCCGTTGAAGCGCGCTTTTGGTGGTCGCGCGCACTGGGATTGTGGCGGCGCGGCGTGGCCAGCCTGCGCACGCGGGGCGTGGCCGCCAGTTGGCAGCGGGTGGTGCAGTATCTGCAGCGCCCTACCCGCCTGCCGCACAACCTGTATGCCCCGGCAGCCACACCGTTTGCGGCGTTTTCGCTGGCCACCTCCTCGCTACCGCGCGCCAGCGTGATCATCCCCATCTACGGCGCGTGGGCGCATACCTTGGCCTGCCTGCGCGCCTTGGCCGAACACCCCCCGCGCACGCCATTCGAAGTCATCGTGGTGGATGACGCATCCCCGGATGACTCGCTCCAGCATTTGCATCACATCGATGGCATCCGCGTGCATGCGCGTGCGCAGAACGGCGGTTTCATCGCCGCCTGCAATGCCGGTGCCGCGCTGGCGCAGGGGGAGTTTCTGGTTTTCCTCAATAACGACACGGTGCCGCAGCCGGGTTGGCTGGATGCGTTGTTAGACACCTTCGACCAACACCCGGATGCGGGCTTGGTGGGCGCGCAATTGGTCTATCCGGATGGCCGCCTGCAAGAGGCCGGCGGGGTGGTCTTTGCCGATGGCCACGGTTGGAACTACGGGCGGTTTGAGAACCCAGACCATTGCGCGTACCGATATCTGCGCGATGCCGATTATGTCAGCGGTGCCGCCATTGCCATGCCGCGTGGGCTGTTCCAGCAATTAGGCGGGCTGGATACGCGCTATGCCCCGGCGTATTACGAAGACACCGATCTGGCCTTTGCCGTCCGCGCCGCCGGCCGTCGCGTGGTGTACCAAGCCAATGCAGTGGTGGTGCATGACGAGGGCAGCAGTGCCGGCACCGACCTCAGTACCGGCCCGAAAGCTGCGCAGGTGCGCAATCGCGCGGTGTTTGCCGACAAATGGCAGGCCGCATTGCGCGCGCAATTGCCCGCCGGCAGCCTGCCCACCCCCGCATTGCTGCACCGTGGGCAACGACAGGTTTTGATTATCGATGCATTGACCCCGCAGCCGGACCGGGATTCGGGCTCGCTGCGGCTGTTCAACGTGATGCGTCTGCTGATCGAAGAAGGCGCGCATGTGGTGTTTGTGCCGGCCAACCGGAGTGCCGATGGCGACTACACCCGCGCACTGCAAACCTTGGGCGTGGAATGCTGGTATGCGCCATGGATGCCGCGTTGGCCCGCATGGTTGCAAGCACATGGGCCGCGCTTTCATGCGGTGATGGTGTGCCGGCACTACGTGGCCAGCGATGTGTTCCCGCTGTTGCGCAACTACGCCGCGCAAGCACGCCTGTTGTTTGACACCGTGGACTTACATTACCTGCGTGAGCAACGTGCGGCAGAACTGTCCGCAGATGCCAGCGGCTTGCGTGCGGCGGCCGTCACCCGCAAGGCCGAGCTGGGCGTGATCGCCGCTGCCGACATCACCTTGGTGGTGAGCGATGTCGAGCGCAACTTGCTGGCACAGGAGCTCCCGCAGGCACAGGTCGCGGTGCTTTCCAATGTGCATACCACTGCACCCGCCGGCCCGGGATGGGCACATCGCACCGGACTGTTGTTCGTCGGCGGGTTTCGGCATCCACCGAATGTCGATGCCGTGCTCTGGTTTGTGCAGGAGGTGTTGCCACTACTGCATGCGCAGCACCCCGACATGCCGCTGCATTGCATCGGCGGCGATGTTCCTGCGTGCATCGCGCAGCTGGCCAGTGTGCCCGGCGTACATATCCATGGCCATGTGCCGGACTTACAGCCGTGGCTGGATACCTGCCGGGTGTCGATTGCGCCGCTGCGGTTTGGTGCCGGGGTAAAGGGCAAGGTCAACCAAGCAATGGCGCATGGACTGCCGGTGGTGGCAACCGCGTGCGCGGTGGAGGGCATGCACCTGCACGCTGGTCACGATGTCCTAGTGGCCACCAGCGCCACAGCCTTTGCACAGGCGGTGCAGCGTGTGTATGCCGATGCCGACCTCTGGCAGCAACTGTCCACCCATGGCCGCAGCAATGTGGCCCAGCATTTTTCGTTCGATGCCGCGCGGCTCAGCGTGCGGCGCTTGTTCCTAGATTGACTAGTGCGAATAACGACGCAGCCATTGCCTTATTTCAAACTCGGTTGGATACGCTGCAATCGCTGCGCCAGTGCATTGCTGCCAGGCACATCGGCATCCACCGCACGCGCGCGCAGTAGCGCCGTGCGTGCACCACGCACATCGCCACCGCGCAGACGTTCATCACCCACCGCCAACCAGCGTTCGGCCAACTGCCGCTGCGCCGCCAGCAGGCCGGCATCATTGGGGTTCAGCTGCCGCCAAGTCTCCAGACACGCACGCGCACGCCCCAGATTGTTGTCACGCATGGCCGCGCGATGGCAGGCATGCGCCGCCCGTTGCGTGGCTTGTGCGGCGTGCTGCACCTGCGGCGTATGCGGCGTATGCGGCAAGGCTTCGTTGCGCGCATGCGTACAGACCTCCGGCAGGGTCACCGCCGGCAGTGCTTGCAACTGCGCACACGCATTCGCAGCCGATTGCCATTGCTTGCGTTGCTGCATGCGTCGAATTTGCTTGCTGCGACGCTCAAGCCCCCGCGTCAGTCCCGCATGCAATGCAGGCAATACCGGATGCCCCGGATCGGCGGCCTCGACCCGCTGCAACATCCGCGCGATTTGCAGCAAATCGCCCTTCGCCAATACCTGCGTGGCCGGCTTGGTCAGCACGTCCAACACATCCTCGCGGCCCTCCAACGCATGCGGATTGTGGGGTTGCCGTTGCAGTACGCTTTGATACAGCGGCAATGCGGCGTCTGCACCATCATCCAAATGCCCTTGCGCGAATGCCGCCTGCGCCCGCACCAGCAGACTCTCGATCGTTTGCGCGGATGCCGTCATCGCCTGCATCTGTTTTTGGATGCGCTCGCTGCGCGCCTGCGGGGCCTGCAACTGACGGGCCAATTGCAAAGCCGCGTTGGCCTTTGCCAGATCCCCGCGGTTAACCGCAGTTTGCGCGCGGGCAAGGGCTGCCTGCGCGACCCGCTCCAACCCTTCGCGTGCCTGTAATTGATCCGGTTGCAGCGCCAGCGCGGCTTCAAACAATTCACGTGCGCCGCTTCCGTCATTGGCACTCAAGCGGCCCTCTTGCAAGGCAAGCTCGGCACGCTGGCGCAGCGCGTCGTAACGTGGATCCGGCCACAGCCAACGCCCCAGTGCATCGCGGCACACCAGCACCGCCAACACTGCGACCAGTAACACCGCCGCCGCCCCTACCAGTAATCGCCGCGATCTGTGCGACAAGCGCAACCAGCGTGCGCGCCAAGCGGCAAGCGGTATTGCGGCGGGACGGCGGCGATTCATGCGCGCCTTGCGGCATCCACCCCGGGCAGGGATTCCAAGCGTGCCAAGAGCAAGCCCAATTGTTCGAAATCGGCAATGCGTGCCTGCAACAAAATGCGTATCCGGCCATGCCCGCCACGTCGCTGTTCGGTGTTCAGCGCTGTCACATGCACACCGGTTTGCGCCACCAAGGTGGTGATGTCCTTGAGCAACCATTTGCGATCGATACCTTCGATGCGTATGGCGACCTCTTGCCCACTGCGCCGGTTGCCCCACTCGACCGGCAGCACCCGCGCCGGCTCTTTATTTGCCAGCCGCAAGAACGCAGCACAGTCGGGACGATGCACGCTGATCCCGCGAGTGCGCGTCAAATACCCCACGATGGGTTCCCCCGGTAGCGGCTGACAGCAACGTGCAACTTGCACCAAAAGATTGTCCACGCCCTGCACGGTCACCGTGCCCGCACCGGCAACGGCGGGCGTTGCGGGTTTGGATGGCAGCAACGGGATGACTGCCTCGGGCGCTTGCGCTGCCTTCTCCAAATCCAACAGCGCGCGCCCTATCTGGTTGGGGCCCACATCACCCAGCGCCACCAACACCAACAAATCCTCTTCCGTCTGCGCATTGAATTTGCCCAGCACCGGTGCAAGCTCGGCATGTAGCAAGCCCATGCGGCGTAAATCACGCTCCAGTAGTTCGCGGCCTTCTTTCAAGTTTTGTGCACGATCGAGCTTGTTGAACCACGCGCGTACCTTGTCCCGCGAGCGGCTGCTGGCCAAAAAACCGGCACTGGGTTGCAGCCAATCACGACGTGGTTCGGCCACCTTGCCGGTGAGAATTTCCACCCGCTGACCGGTGCGCAATGCGTGGGTCAGCGGCACGATGCGGCCATCGACCTTCGCCCCCCGACAACGGTGCCCCACCATACTGTGGATGGCATACGCAAAGTCGAGCACGGTGCCGCCTTGCGGCAAATCGAGCACCTCGCCTTTGGGGGTCAGTGCATACACGCGGTCTTCGATCAGATCGCTGTCGATACCTTGCAGCGGTGTTGTTTCGCCTTCACCAGCGGCTTCGGCGGCTTGCTCCAACAGCTTGCGCATCCACGCGATGCGCTTGTCCATTGCCGCGCCGCCGGCACTGCTGCCTTCTTTGTAACGCCAGTGTGCGGCCACGCCCAATTCGGACTGCGCGTGCATCTCGCGGGTGCGAATCTGCACCTCCACGGTCTTGCCTTCCGGCCCGATGACCGCCGTGTGCAGCGAGCGATAACCATTGGGTTTAGGACGCGCGATGTAGTCATCAAACTCACTGGGAATGGGCACCCACAGCGCATGCACCAACCCCAACACCGCATAACACGTGGGGATATCGTCCACCAGCACGCGCAGCGCGCGTAAATCGTACAGTTCCTCGATCGGCAAGGCCTTGCGCTGCATCTTTTTCCAGATGCTGTAGATATGCTTGGGGCGGCCTGCCACATCGGCCTGGATGCCTTGCGCGGCCACACTCTCGCGCAGCTGTGTTTTGACCATTTCGATATAGCGTTCGCGGCCGGTGCGGTTGTCATCCAGCGACTGTGCAATGCGCAGATACTCATCGGTCTGCAAGGCACGAAACGCCAGATCTTCCAGCTCCCATTTCAACTGCCAGATACCCAGCCGATTGGCCAGCGGCGCATGAATATCACGGGTCATTTTTGCCAGTGCGCGCTGCTCCTCCGCTGGCAGTCGCCATGCGGCGCGCATGCGCGATAGCTGGCGCGACAACACGATCGGGATTACCCGCAAATCACGCACCAAGGCCAGCAACAGCCGACGCATGCCTTCGGGGTTACGGCCGCCCCCGTGACTGCGATGCAAGGCCCATACCCGGCTCGCCGCACGCTGGCCTTCCAGCAACACATGCAGGCGCTCGGGCACCGGCTGCCTGGCCTCTGCGGCCAGCGCTTCGATATCGATCAGCGCATCCAGCAAGGCCGCCGCCAAGACTTCGGCATCGGCATTGAGTTCAACCAAAATTGCCAGCGTGTCGGTGAGCACGTCGGCGCGATCTCGCATCGGCGCACCGGCTTCGGCACGCGCAAGCCACCACGCCGCCAACGTGGCAGGCAGCGCATCGTCGGGCAAACGCGCCAATGCGGCGGCGTAGTTCAGAGCAGGAGCAAGTACGGTGGACATCGTTCTACAGTAGTCGCAAGCACATGGGTGCACCAGTCTTTACATGCGCTGGATGCGTTGCAATCGTGCCGCCAATCGCTTGGGTGACACCCCTGCCTTGACCCCCAATTCCTGCGCAAACAACTGCACGCGCAGGTCTTCCAAGTCCCAGCGCAACGCTTGCACTTCGGGGGCCTGCGGGTCGCCGCTGGCCAAGGCATCGGCAAAGGGTTTGAGTTCCAGCATCCGCGCCTGATCGCGCACCGGGTCACGTTGGGCGCGTTCGGCGCGCAGCGACAATGCCTTCAACCAACGCGGGTAGTCGGCCAACGCCGTGGCGGGGGTGTCACGCAAAAATCCTGGGGCGGACAAGCCTTCCAACTGCGTCTGCATATCGTCCAGGTTCGCGCGTGCCCAGCCCATTAATTTGGATTCCAACTTGCCACGCACCTCGGCCACCAAGCTCAAAATGGCTTCGGCCTGTTTGAGCCGCTGCATGGCTTCGCCAAACAAGGCTTTGCCGATGGCATCACAACGTTGCGCAAAGGCATCGGCATCGCGCACATCCAGCAAGCCTTCGGCACTGAGCGCCGCAAACGCACCGTCAACCAAATCGGCGCGCAGGCGATCTGCATCTTTCAGGCCATCCTTGCGGGGTGCAGCGGACTCGATGGCTGCATACAGCAACGATATTTTTGGCTGCACCGGCAATTGTTTGCGTGCCTGCTTGCACTTTTCTTGCAGGGCAATTGCCAACAAGCGACGCACCCCCTGCGGGTGCAGGCGTTCGGCCAGTGCGCGCTGCGCATGCACGCCCAACGACACGCTGGAACCCTCGTCTTGCAACGCCGGGTAGGCCGGCACACCGCCGGCACCGGCGACCTGCATCGGTACCGGTTGTTCTGGAAATTGGGTCATACCGTCTCGACGCAGCCCTTGTGCGGCTTGTTGTGCAAACGCATCGGCAGCACGCTGTGCAAAGCGCACGCGCAACTCGGCAATATCACGCGACTCTGCCAGCACGGTTTTGCCTTCCAGCAACCGCAGATTGGCGCGCAGATGCGGCGCCAGCGTACTGCCATCAAACGCCAGTGCACTGAGTTCCACACCGGTCAATTTTTCCAGAAACCGCGCTAATGCACTTTCAATGGCATCGGCCCCTGGTTGCGGGTATGCCTCGGCAAAAGCACGCGCAAACTCCGGCGCAGGTACAAAATTGCGACGCAGTACTTTTGGCAGTGATTTGATCAACGCTGCCGCCTTGTCTTCGATAAACCCCGGCGCCAACCACGAGAGCCTTGCGTCATCCACCGCATTCAACAAATGCAGCGGTAGCGCCACGGTCATGCCGTCATCCACCGCACCGGGGTCGAAGCGGTACTGCACCGCCAACCGTGCATCGCCCAATGGTAGATACGCAGGGAAGCACGCCGCATCGCTCTGATCCGCCACTAGGAGTTCGTCGCGGCTCCATTCCAGTGCGGCCTTTTGTTCTTTCGATAATTTGCCAAACCACGCATCCAATGCCTGCGTGTTGTGCACCTGCGCAGGCAGTCGATCCAAATACCAGCGCGCTTGCCAGTCTTCATCCACCACCAGGCCCACCCGGCGCTGTTTGGCTTCTTCTTGTTTGGCAAGTTCCAATGTGCGCAAATTGCGCGCCAAAAATGCGCTGCGGGTATTGATCTCACCGGTCAATAAGGCATCGCGCACAAACAGCGCACGCGCTTCTTCGGGGAACAATGCACCGTAGTGGACGGGCTTTTTCGGTGCCAATACCAACCCAAACAAACTGATCTGTTCGCTGCCCAGCACACGGCCTTGCGCGCGCGACCAATGCGGGTCGTGCTGCCGGCGTGCCAGCAAATGGGGCAGTTGCGCAATCACCCAATCGGGTTCGATTGCGGCATTGGTCATGGCCCACACTTTTTCGGTGTCCAGCAAGGTGGCAGATAACACCCACGGCGGTGGTTTAGATACCAACTTCGAACCCGGGAACAAGGTGAACTTACGCCCGCGTGGGCCATCGAACCCACCCTTGTCGCTGCGATAGCCGATCTGTGTGGGCAGGCCGGCAATCAGCGCGCGATGCAGCGCCGCATAGTGCGTTGCACCAGCATGGACGGGCGATGCCAGATCGTCAGCGCGTGCCGCATGCCAGCCCAATTCTTCACACTGCAACTTCAACTGCCGATGCAACTCCCACCATTCGCGCAGCCGCAAAAATCCCAGGAAATTCTTATCGGCCCATTTGCGCAATTGTGATTGCGTCAGGTCTTCATGCGCGCTGCGATAGGCCTGCCACAACTTGAGGATGCCGATGAACTCGGACTTGGCATCGGCAAACTGTGCGTGCGCGGCATCGGCGGCGGCACGCGCATCGGCGGGGCGTTCGCGCGGGTCTTGGATCCCCAAAAAACTGGCGATCACCAGCATGTCTTGCAGTACGTCTTGCGCCTGCGCGGCCACCAACATGCGCGATAGCTTCACATCCACCGGCAGCTTGGCCATCTGCTTGCCAATCGCGGTCAACCTGCGCTTGTCGTCCACCGCGCCCAATTCGTTGAGCTGCTGCCAACCATCGGCAATCGCACGCGGATCGGGCGGTTCCAAGAAGGGGAACTTCTCAATCTCACCCAGTCCCAACGACAACATCCGCAAGATCACCCCGGCCAATGCGGCGCGGCGGATTTCCGGATCGGTGAATTCTGGCCGCGCGGCAAAATCGGCTTCGGAATACAAGCGAAAACACACGCCCGGCGCGATCCGCCCGCAGCGCCCGGCGCGTTGGTTGGCGCTGGCTTGCGACACCGCTTCGATATGCAGGCGGTCGAGTTTTTGCCGTGGGCTATAGCGTTTGACCCGCGCCACACCGGGGTCGATGACGTAGTGGATGCGTGGCACCGTCAGCGAGGTTTCCGCCACATTGGTGGCCAGCACGATGCGCCGCTGCGGGCCGGGATGGAACACGCGGTCTTGGTCTTTGGCCGACAGCCGCGCGTACAGTGGCAGCACTTCGGTGTGGCGATATTTACGCCGCTCCAATGCTTGATGCGCATCGCGGATTTCGCGCTCGCCGGGCAAAAACACCAGCACATCGCCGATGGATTTGTCTTTCTGAATTTCGTCACAGGCGGCAACGATGCCATCCAGCAAAGTACGCTCCCCGGCGCCCTCGCCATCACCTTCGATCGGCCGATAGCGCATCTCCACTGGATAGCCGCGCCCTTCCACGCTGACCACCGGTGCACCGGAAAAATGTGCGGCAAAGCGTTCGGTATCAATCGTGGCCGAGGTGACGATGACTTTCAGGTCGGGCCGCCGCGGCAGCAGTTGCTTCAGATAGCCCAGCAGGAAATCAATATTAAGACTGCGCTCGTGCGCCTCGTCGATGATCAAGGTGTCGTACTTCGACAACCAGCGGTCGGTCTGAATTTCTGCCAGCAAGATGCCGTCGGTCATGAACTTGACCGCGGTCTGCTCGCTCACCGCATCGTTGAAGCGCACCTGAAACCCCACCGCGCCACCCACTGGCACGCGCAACTCCTCGGCCACGCGCCGCGCCACCGAACGTGCCGCAATCCGACGCGGCTGGGTGCAGCCAATCACCCCCGCTGCGCCGCGCCCGGCCAACAGGCACAGCTTGGGCAACTGGGTGGTCTTGCCACTGCCGGTTTCACCGGCAATCACCACC
>Ga0208825_1001111_pt1 | contig 21957 bp, 17 predicted proteins | sample AD_UKC113_MetaG_FD_184450 | JGI IMG/M metagenome (GOLD analysis project Ga0208825, IMG submission 184450) | Active sludge microbial communities of municipal wastewater-treating anaerobic digesters from Hong Kong - AD_UKC113_MetaG (SPAdes)... | ecosystem: Engineered > Bioreactor > Anaerobic >...
GGCCGCCTCAGCCTCTCACCAGCTCCGAGTCCTACTTTTCCTGCCGCCCGCAGGCGCCTCTTGGTGCCCGAAACTGTGGCACTCTGGCGCCAGCTCCGCCCATTTCCCCCTTAAGTTGACGCATATGGGGGCAGGGGGTGGGGCAAAAGCTACAGCTCACAAAGGTTCATCCATCGCCGGCTAGCTACCTGACGCCAGGCTGAACAGTCACCTAAAAAGTATCCTTCCCAAAAATTAAGGACAGCCAGGCCTCAATTTGGAATCTCCATGTCCTCCACAAAGCGGGGATAGCGGGCAGTAAAGGTCGTGCCGCGCTCCGGCGAGGACTCAAACGTCACTTCGCCGTTGAGGTACTGCTCGCTCAACAGCCTCATGCTGTAAGTGCCCAGGCCGCGCCCCCTCCCCTTGGTCGAAAAGGAACGCTGGAAGACCTGCAGCTGCACGGCTTCCGGCATAAAGGAAGAATTGTGCACGGTGAAGAAAACCGTGTCGGCGTCGCCCCCACAGGTGAGGGTCACCTCTTCCCCAGGCTGCGAGGCCTCCAACGCATTCTTGAGCATGTTCCCCAACACGCGCCCCACCAGGGTCGGATCGCTGATGAATTCTACCGATTCGGCCTCAGGGGCAAGGCGCAAGAGGCGTTCTTGAGCCACGGGATGATGCTGGTAAAGCTCCAGCGCTTGCCGCGACAGCGCGAGCGTCTCCACACGCTGCCAGCTCACCTCCAGCGCGCCGTTTTCCGCCGCAAGCAGATCGCGCTGCGAACGGATTTCCTGCGCTAATTGCTGCGCCGACGCAGAGACGAGATTCAACAAATCGGGCGTGCAGTGCCGTTCATCCATCAGCAACAGTTCCACAGCGCTCTGCACGGCCCCAACCGTGTTGAGAACGTCATGAAAGAAAATGCGCTCCAACGCCTGCCGACGCCGTTCATGGGCAATATCCATCACCGCGAAGATAGTCAACGGCTCATCGTTCAGTGTTATCGGGGTAGACCAGACCCGCAAATCCAGCGCCTCGATGGCGTCATTCCGGCGCCGCGCGATCGAACACTCCTCGACTGCCTGACTGCCTGACAAAGACGATTGAATCGCGCGAACCGCGCCGCACTCACGGCAGAAGCGCGTCGTCCCACAACCGCCGGCCCTTTCAAAAGCGTGGATGCAATACAACACCTCGCCAGGCCGCGCGCCCAAAATCTCCTGCAAGTTCTCGACGCCGGCAATGCGCAACGTCGGCGCGTTGGCGTAGAGAATCTGGCGGTAGGAATTGAGCACCATGACCGCGACCGGCATGGCATCCAAGATTGTGTACAAGAATTCATGCGCGCCAAGGTCCGCCAGCTGCTGCCCCAAAAGCTCAAGGGACGCGCGTTCGGCGGGCGCGAACTCAGTCTCCACACCCACGGTTCCCAAAATTATGCCTCCTCCGGACAAAACAGGGGTTCTTACCCTTGCGCCTCACCCATCAAATGCTGATCGAACCAGCGGCGGATATGCTTGAGCCGCGCGATGCGCCGATCCGTGCGACCGCCGCGCGACAGGCCATGAGATTCCTCCGGGAAGATCACCAACTCCGCTTCCACGCCCGCGTGCTTCAGCGCCGTGAAGAGCTGTTGTCCCTGCTCGAGGGCGCATCGCATATCGCGCTCGCTGTGCATGACCAGCGTCGGCGTCTTGGCATTGCCAAGATAGCGCAGCGGTGAACAGGCCCACAGGTTTTCGATGCTGACGTAGGGCGGCTGATCCCCAAACGGCTCCTGGAACGTCCAGTTGAAATCGCTCGTGCCCCACATGCTGATGAGATTGCTCACGCAGCGCTGCGCCACCGCCGCCTGAAAGCGCGTCGTGTGGCCGATGATCCAGGCCGTCATATAGCCGCCGTAGCTGCCGCCGGTCACCCCCATCCGCTCCGGGTCTATGTACGGCAGCGCGGCGACGTAATCCGCCCAGGCCATCAGGTCGTCATAGTCCGCCGTGCCCCATGCGCCCCAGATCGCCTTCGCGTGCGCCTCACCGTACCCCTGTCCGCCGCGCGGATTGCAGAAGTAGACGACGTAGCCCTGCGCCGCGAGATAGTAGAACTCGTGCATGAAGCTGTAGCCGTACTGCAACAGCGGTCCGCCGTGGATTTCCATGATGGAGGGATAGCGCTTCGCCGGGTCGAAATCCGGCGGGGTGAGAATCCAGCCCTGGAGGTCGTTGCCGGCCGGCCCCTTGAACCAGACTTCCTCAATCTCGCCGAGCGTCACCTCACGCAGCCATTTGGCATTGAGCGCGGTCAGCTGCCAGGTCTCGCGGGAAGCCACCTCCAGCATCCACACCTGCACCGGATCGCGGAAGGTGCTGCGCAGATAGGCCAGCCGTGTCTGCGCCGCGTCGAAACTCCACGCGCCCACCGCTTCGGAGCCGGCGATCACCGGCTCGAGCGCACCGTCCTCCACCCGCACGGCGTAAAGTCCCACGCCGCCGTAGCGGGAAGCCTGCGCGTAAAGCCGCATCCCATCGTGTGACCAGACTGGCGGCATCAGCAGCGCCTCAGCCGTGTCGGTGAGCGTCGCCGCCATGAAGGTGAGGTCGTGCGCGGCCGTCAGACAACGCGGCGGCGCATTCCCCTCGACGGGAACGAGCCACAGCCGATCGTTCTGCCACCAATCCTTCGGGCTGGCATGCCCCACATAGGCGATCGTCCGTCCATCCGGCGACCAGCTCAGGGCGAGCTTCTCCCCCGGCGGCGTCTCGAGCTTGCGCAGCTCTCCCCCGGCGGCAGGGATGACGAACAGGTCCACCAGCCCCGGCTCGCGGTCAGGGTCGGGCGCGCGATTGGAGAAGAAGGCGATGAACGCGCCATCCGGCGACCAACGCGGGCTGACCTCGTCATGGATTTCGCCGTCGGTCAACTGCCGCGCCTTGCCGGTCTCCGCATCCACCACCCAGATGTGCCAGCGCTCCTGGGGCAGATAGCCCGCGCCATCGAGCGTGTAGAACAGGCGGGTGATGCGCCGCGCCACGACGCCGAGCTGCTTCCGTTTCTCATCCTTCTCGCGCTCGGTGACCTCGGCGTCCTGCTTGCGGAACTGACACACCAGCGATTTGCCGTCAGGCGACCATTCGAAGCTGTCGAAATCGCCGCGCAGCGAGGTCAACTGCCGCGCTTCGCCGCCCCCAAAGGGAAGGATGTAAATCTGCGGCTGCGTCGCCTCGCCCCGGTTGGAGAGAAAGGCGATGCGGGCGCCGTCGGGCGACCAGCGGGGGATACTGTCCACATGCTTGCCAAAGGTGAACTGATACGGTTTGCCGCCCTCCGTCGGCGCGATCCAGAGATGCGCGATTTTCTTTTGCGTCTCCGGGTCCACCTCCTGGACCGCATACACCACGTGCTTGCCATCCGGCGAAAGCTCGGCGTAGGTCACCGTCTCCAGACGATACAAATCCCGTGCCCGAATGAACCGTTTCCTGGCCATCGTCAATCTCCTTGTGTAGATAAATAGAGGGGGGGTGAAGGGTAATGAGTGAGGGGTGAGGGGCAAAGCCTTCCCCATTACTCATTACCCATTGCCCCATTACTCATTGCCCCCTTACTCATGGTCTCACTTCTCACAACTCAAAACCACCGTCTTGATCTCGAAAGGCCGAAAGTCCAGGGGGATGCGCCCTTGCTCACAGGCGAGTGCAGCCTCCGGCTCCTCCAGCATGTTCGTCTGCGTCGCCGCCGCGACGGGCAAACTCGTCTCCAAAATGCAGCGGGTGGCGGTGCGCTTGGATTCGTAAAGCCGCAGGACGACGTCCGACGAGCCATCCTCGGCGGGTTTGACCGTCTCCAGGATCACGTTCGGCGCGCTGAGCGTGAAGAGCGAGCGCCTTCCGCCCGCTCCCTCGACGACGGTCACGGGCACGTTGAGCTCGTAGGCCTCGCGGATCACGTCGCTCTCGAAGAAGCTGCCGTTCCAGGCATAGAAGGCGTAGGTGAAGCGCTGCTCGCCCCGATCGGCGCGCATGTCGGGGGCCAAGGCCGCCTTGAGCAGCGTGAGGTTGAAGGTGTTGCCGGTCACGTCCAGGCCGTATTTGGAATCGTTGAGCAGCGCGACGCCGCGCCCCTCCTCCAGCAAGGCCGACCATTTGTGCGCTGACACCTCGAAGCGGTCGGCGTCGAAGGGGCGCGAGGCATGGGTCGGCCGGCGCAGATGGCCGAACTGAATCTCATGGACGGCTTCGTCGGCGTGAATAGTCACCGGGAAGGCGACTTTGAGCAGCTTGTGACGCTCCTGCCAGTCCACGACCGTCTCGAACTCCAGGCGACGACTGCCACGGCGCAGGCGAATCACCTGCGTGAGCGTCGAATCATGCAGCATCCGGGTCAGGCGCAACGCGGCGAACAGCGGCCCCGCGGCGAGCACCTCGAGGCGCGCCTCACGGGAGAGCTCCACCGGCGCCTCCTTGACCATGCTGTCAATGTCCCAGGCGTCGAACCAGGTCGGCACGTCCTTGTAGAGATGGAAGGCGTTGCAGGGTCCGGCAGCGAGCTCCCGGCCGGCTTCTTTATCGAAGAGACTCACGATTTCGCCCGCCGCGTTGAATTCAACCCGCAGGACTTCATTCTCCAACAGGCGCGGCTCGGCCCGAAGCGCGGCGGTCTCCGGCAGCGCCAGATCCGCCGGCGTGAACGTCGCCCACCCGCAGGCGGGAACGGCAACTTCGGCCCACGTCTGCCCCTCGAAACGCTGCCCCGGCGCGTCGGCCAGGCTCTCAGGCAGCGGCACGAGCGCCTGACGTGCCCACGACAGGGAATTGAAGACCGTCACGGCGGGCGCGGGCCGGGTCAAACTGCGCGCCGCCTCCCGCGCGATCTCCGTCGCCGTCGCGAGCACGCCGGCGTGCTGCTGTTCGGCTTCCGCATACACCCGCGCGATCGAGGAACCGGGGAGAATGTCGTGGAATTGATTGAGCAGCACCGTCTTCCACGCCGCATCGAGCCGCGTCAGCGGCAGGTCAAAATGCGTCAGGACGCGGGCCAGGCTGCCCCAGAACTCCGCCTCGCGCAGCGCGAGCTCACAACGCCGGTTGTTGCGCTTGGTCCGCGCCTGCGAGGTGTAGGTGCCGCGGTGCGCCTGGAAGTAGAGCTCGCCCACATAGCGGCGTCGGGGTCCGCCGCGCGCCTCCAGCGCCTCGAAAAACGCCAGCGGCGACGCCATCCGCACGCGAGGCGCTCCCTCCAGGTCGCGGGCGCGGCGGGCAAATTCGATGTGTTCGCGGGTCGGGCCGCCGCCGCCATCGCCCCACCCGAAAGGCAACATCAGCCCGGCGGTGTCCTGCTGCTGCGCGCGGTTGCGCCAGGCGTCCACGAGGTGCGCCGGCGAGGTCTCATAGCCGTAGCCGTGGAAGACGTGCGCGATGACCTCCGAACCGTCAATGCCCTCCCAGATGAACTCGTTGTAGGGGAAGGGATCGCCGCCGTTGTAGGCCCAAAAGAGCTTCTGCGTGCCAAAATACTGGATCCCGCAGCCGCGCAGGATCTGCGGCAGCGCGCCGGAATAGCCAAAGACGTCCGGTTCCCAGAACAACACCGTCTCTACACCGAATTCCTCGCGGAAGAAGCGCTTGCCGTGGATGAACTGGCGGATGAGGCTTTCGCCGCCCGTGAGGTTGGTGTCCGGCTCCACCCACGTGCCGCCCTCGACGATGATCTGTCCGGCGCGTACTTTCTCCTTGAAGCGCGCGTAGAGCTCCGGGTAACGCTCCGCGAGCATCCGATAGAGGTGCGCCTGGCTCTGCAGGAAAACGTAGTCGGGATACTCATCCATCAGCGCGAGCTGATTGGCGATGGTGCGTCCCATCTTGCGTTCGGTCTCCTGGAGGGGCCACAGCCACGCCACATCGAGGTGCGCATGTCCAAAGGCGATGAGTTCCGGCGCGGTGCTGCCGTTGACGCATGACAGCAGCGACGCCAGCCGTTCCCGGCCCGCCTGCGCCAGGCGCAACCGCTCCGCGCGCGGCGCTTCGAGGTCCACGATCAAGGTCACTTCCTGCAGCGCGCGATCGAGCTCCGCTACCCGCAGCGAGGAGGGGTCCAGCTTTTCCCGCAGCTCCCAGAGCGTCTGCACATCGAGCGCGAGCTGAAACAGCGGCTCCTCCCACACGCCGAAAGTGGAATGCCCCACGGTGCACTGCGTCGGGCCGGGTTCGGGGACGGTTTCCACGCCGTAGGGAACTGGCTCGCCGCCGACGGTGATGGGACCGTGTCCGGCGTAGCTCTCGGCGAGGAGGGCGTAGCTCGCGCCGGGGACGCTTTCCCGCGCCAGGGTCAACGCCGTGTGCGCCCAATCGCGCGCGCCCGCCGGCTGCGCGTTGATCCAGATCAGGCTCTCGCCGCCCGTGTCCAGGCAGAGCACCGTCCGTTCGCCCGCCGCTTCCGGCGGCAGGGTGACAGCGCCGCGAAACCAGCCGTATTCCCATTTAGCGCCCCAGGAGACGCCAGGAGGCATGGGGCGGAAGGGCCCGGCTTGCGCGGCCTCGGCCGTGAGCGCTTCGAGGGTCGTGAATCCCTCCAGCGGGACTTCCCCAAGGGGGTAATACCACAGGTCCCGCAGCACCTTACGCCAGTTCTCGATCCGCCGCCGCCATTCGGGAGTCAAAGTCATGATAGTCTCCTTGGGAAGGGTGATGGGTAATGGGGTAATGGGGTAATGGGTGATGGGGAATGGGGGAAGGACTACTTCTTACTCCCTGCTCCTTACTACCCTACTTCCCTACTTCCTACTCCCCTACTCCCTACTCCCTCTACACCGGCAACAACAACCCCACGCCAAAACTGAGGACATTCATTACCAGGCTCAACAGCAACACCGTCGGGAAAGTCGCCTCACGGCGCAAGGGGAGGTACAGCAACAGCGCTTCGACCAGCCAGATTCCCACTTCCGCAAAGACGAGCGTTGGCCAGAGCTCACTCGCCGCCAGGATCCACAAGAGCGGTTGCGTGAGGAGGTTCACTGCCACGCCCAACGTGAGCCACTGAGCGAGCGACCTGTTCCCCCGGCGCGCATAAACGAACAGCACCGCCACCTCCAGGAGCACCGTCAACGCCACCGTGGGCGCGGCCACCAGCCCGATAAGGCATCCTATGGCTGAAATACCCCATGTGGCGATGAGAAGCCAGGACGAAGGGGCGGTGTCCTTCCCACCGCGGGCACTCCAGATAATCCACAATACCAGCAATGGCAGGAGAAAGGCCGCCGTCCCCAGGAGCAACAGCGCTCCCAGAGGGCCGTTGAAGCCGGCGCCGGGCGTCACCTGCTCCTTGACCTGCAGCGAAGTCGGCTCAATGGTGACGGTATAACGCGCCTGAAAAGCCCGCTTGGAGAAGACGTTGCTCTCACGGGTGACGCCGTCGGAGAAACGGACGCGCAAACGGAGATAGTCAGCATAGCCGTAAGCCAGCGAATGGCAGCTGCGCGCCTGGCACGTGAAACCCTGCGGGCCGATTTCCGGCAGCGGTTGCGCATCGGCGCAGGAGGGGTCGGTGCACTCGTACAACACGGCTGCGACAATATCGGGTTGGACATCGGTCGCCGCCACGAAGGTAAAATCCATCGAAGGCTTGGGACCAATGTCAGCGCGCGCCGGCAGCGCTATCCCACTCAGCAACAATCCGACCGTCATGCCGATCACCGCCCAGAGCGTCCTGTGTTTCATGGAAGCCTCCTTGCCCTTATCATACCTGCACCTGCGATTCACGCAACTGCACCTTGCAGTAACTGAACCGTAACCGCGTTGGAACCCCACTTCAGGTTGAGTTATGGTATGGTAAGCGTGCGTTGAAGGTACAACGCACAGCCAAAGCCCTGTAAAAGATAAGCGTATGCACTGGATTTTGACCGTACCCGCAGATTTTTCATTGAAAGAGCTCCTCCTGCGCTCTCGTTGGCTGCTCCTGCCGCCGTTTTCCCCCTGCAGGAGCCCTGAATGCCTGGAGCGGGTGGAGCGGTTGAGCTCGGGGCAGACAACGGCGATGAACATCACCCAGGCGCCGGCGGGCCTGCAAATTCAGGTAGAACTGCACCTCAACGCCGCAGAAGTCGAGGAGCTGAGCCAGAAGACCTGGCGGATGTTGCGCCTGGGCGAAACATTCACGCCCTTCCTGGAGCGCGCCCGCGAGGATGCGGACCTCCAGGCCGCGACCCGCCAGGGAGTGCGCTTCCTGCGCGGAGCCGATTTCTTCGAGGACCTGCTCAAGGCACTCCTGCTCGCGGAGATGCCCCTGAACAACGCCGCGCAACGCCTGGCGCAACTCGTAGATAGATTGGGGGATCCGCTCCCGGCCAATCCAACCCGCCATGCGCTGCCGACCGCCGGGCAGGTGTTGGCCGAGGAGGAAGTCACCCAACGCATCCTCGGAGTGGAACGGGGGACGACAATCCTGCACGCCGCGCGTTATTACCAGCATCATGACCAGCAACTAGAGCGCCTCCTCGTCACTGTCCCGCCGTTGCCCGACTTGCTGACGCAGCTGAATCAAATCCCGGGGATGACCAACAGCGCGCGCGCCTATTTGCTGCTGGCGCTGGGCCGCTACGAATGCGTCCCCGCCACCCCCGATCTGGCAACCCGCCGCGAGGTGGCTCGCTTCGACCAATGGCAACCCTGGGGTGGATTGGTGTACTGGCTCGAACATGCGCCGCAGTGATTTCCACTGCGCACTGTGCAAAGTACGGAAAAAGATGCAAAAGATGCAATGGAAGCCCTAAAATTTCCCGATGTAGGACAGACCGAAGCCACATTGACGCTGCTGCGAGATCTCATCCACAATCAGCGCCTCGCGTTGGGCCAGCAGCAGCTCTCTCTCGATGAGCTTGAAATGCACCTGGCGGCCTGGGAGGAGATGCTGCACCAGCTCCAGCGCCATGCGGCCCTCGACCGCAACGCCAGGCTGGGCCTGCTCTATGAGGCGAGCCAGGCGTTGGCCCAGTCCATTGATTGGGAAGAGACCGTGCAAAATGTGATGGACCTCGTCATTCGGGTGACCGGGGCAGAGCGCGGCATGGTCATGTTGGTGGAAGACGGGACGTGGCGGGTCCTGATCAGCCGCACCGACAAAGGCCTGCCCTTCGACGAGGGCGAGGTGCAATTCAGTCACAGCATCATCCAGCAAATGATCGCCCAGGGGCGAGCCCTGCTCACGAACAACGCGCAGCGCGACCCGCGCTTTAGCAGCAGCGAGAGCATCATCGCCTATGGGCTGCGTTCGATCCTCTGTGCGCCGCTCATGATTCAGGGGGAGCTGCTCGGCGCCCTGTATCTGGAAAATCGCATGAAGTCCGGCATCTTTTCGCCGGACGATCTGGCGACGCTGGCCGCCTTTGCCAATCAAGCCGCCCTCGCGCTGGCCAATGCCCGCGCCCATCAGCAGACGTCACGCGCGCTGCTGCGCAGTGTGCGCGAATTACGGGTGCTGCAAGAGATGGCGCGGGATCTCAATGCCAACTTCAACCACAGCAGTGTGATGGAACACAGCGTGCGGTGGGTCACGACGGCGATCGAGGCCGAGTCCGGCGCGCTGGGGCTGCTGGCGGAGGAAGGGCTGCGATGGGTAGCGCGCCTCGGCGAGACCGAACCGGATTCTAACGCGGCATGGCAGGCGCTGCGCCAACGTCGGCCCGATTTCACCCCGCACCGCCTGCTCCTGCCCTTGCTACGCGAAGAGCGCCCCCTCGGAATTTTCTGGCTGCAGGCGGGCAAGCGCCCCTTCACGGAGGAAGAGTATCAATTCGCCGTGCGGCTCGCGGACACGGCCGCTATCGCCATCGAGAACGCGCGGCTCTACGAGGCGCTCGTGCGCGCCGATCAGGCCAAAAATGACTTCGTCTCGCTGGTATCGCACGAGCTCCGCACGCCGATGACCTCCATTCGCGGGTACACGGACATGCTCCGCAAGGGCGTTGTCGGCCCGCTGACGCCGCAGCAGCAAGAATTCATGGACGTCATCAGCCGGAATGTGGAGCGGATGCGCATCATAGTCAGCGATCTGCTCGATATTTCCCGCATGGAGAGCGGAAAACTGCGCCTCAACCCGGTTTCCACGTCGCTCAAGGCGGCAGTGGAAGAGGCTGTGCGGATCGTCCAGGAACAGTTGCAGAGCAAACAGCAATTCCTCATCACCGACATCCCCGCCTCGCTGCCGCCCGTCTATGCCGATCCCGACCGCCTCGCCCAGGTGCTCATCAATCTGCTGGGCAACGCCGTCAAATACACGCCCGCGCGCGGCACCATCGCCGTGCGGGCAAAGCGCCACGAAAAAGAGCCGGGGTTTATCCACTGCGCCGTGATGGACAACGGCATCGGGATCAGTCCAGAAGATCAACAGCGGCTGTTCACCAAGTTCTTCCGCTCCGAGAATCCCACCATCCGCGAGCAAACAGGGACGGGCCTGGGGCTGGCCATCGCCAGGAACCTGGTGGAAATGCACGGCGGCAGTATGTGGGTAGAAAGCACGTTGGGCGTCGGGAGCGTCTTCCATTTCACCCTGCCGGAAGCGCCGCCGGAAGAGCCGGCTGGGGAAACTGTGAGGGAAAAATCGGGCGCGGGGACGCTTCACCCCTGAGACGCCGGGGATCCCCGTTTCCGTGTCACGCCGGGGGCGCATCCCTTCTCGCGCGCCGCTACAAGCCCTTCAACGGCCACGCCACCAATCCTTGCGCGAGCGCGGGTCCATCGCGGCTCCCGTATCTCGAATCACGACACGGATCTCCGTAGCTGTGGCCCGTCCAAACGGCTGACTGCCATACAGCGCCGGCAGCTCGGTGCGCCCGGCGGCGTCCAATTGCCGGTAGAGCTCCAACAGAGATGGCTCCACACACACGTTCTCCACGTAGACGGTATAGCCCAAGAGGTTATCGCCCCGCGTGTAGTTGATGGCAATCCGCTGTTCGCTCGCGTAGATCACCAGCACCTGATAGTCCTGCGGCGGATCAATCCGGTAGCCGCTCTCCGGCACGTGCAGAACCTCGGCCTCCTCCACCCCCATGCCAAGCATGGTGACCGGCCAGTCTGTAATCGGCTCGCCCGAGCCGTGATAGAGGCGATACACGTTGGGGAAATTTGGCACGCGCTGATCGCCAAACAAAGCGGGGAATTGTGGCGCGTTAGGATCGGTGTCGCCGCCGTAATCCACCAACCCGCGGTAGGCGTCCGTGAGTTCATAGCTCAACAGGCCCAGGTTGTAGCCGGGGTCGTTCTCGGCGTCGGGATTGTGCGGATTGGCCACTGAAAGCGCGGCATACCTCACGTCGGGGATCGGCTCACAGGCCCGACTGTAATTGGAAAGAGCGAGGGGCAAATAGATAAAACTCTCCGTCGTGTCAGTGAAAGGCTCACCGGTGAAGGCGCGGGGGGCAGGGTGAGCCCAGGCCCGCTCAGACGGCCTCAGCCCGCCCCACAAGATCGCGCCTCCCGCCGCCAGCAACACCAGAATCACGCTCAAGCGTCGGGGCAAGGGATGCAAGGCCAGGGGAGCATGAGTTGCACTCAAGGCACAGTCTCCAACGGCACAGACGTCGGCAGGCCCTCACGGACTTGAGCGATCGCGCGCGCGTCGTCCTCGAGGCGCATGATCGCCGGGATGAAAAACCCGGCCACCCCCAAGAGAATTTGCATCCCGCCCCCCACCAGGAACAGCGTGCGCGCTCCCACGGCATCGGCGAAGGGACCGGCCAGCGCCATGCTCAAAGGCAACATGCCGGCGCTCAGGCTGCCCACTACGGTGAAAACACGCCCCTGCATTTCCGGCGCCACGGCCCCCTGCATCACCGCCGTGAGCGAGCCATTGCAGAGCGAATTCATCACGCCGCCGAAAAACAGCCCACCGAGCGCCATGGGAAACAGGGACGCCGGAGTGACGCCGACGACCAGGAAGCCCAGCCCCAGGCCGACGATGCCCACCATGCACGTGATCATCCGACGCTTGAAGCCCCCGAACAGCGTCAAAAGCAGCCCGCCGCCGAGGAGGCCCACTCCCCACGCCGATTCCAGCCAGCCAAGTTGCAGCGCCTCACCCTTGAAGTGAGTCGTGACGTAGATCGGCAGCAGCTGCATCGCCGGCGACGCGAAGAAGTTGATCAGCATCGCCAGGAGGCAAATGCCCAACAGCCCCTTCCAGCCCCAGATGTACCGCAGGCCGCCCTGGACGTCCGTCCACAAGCCCTTGAAGGGGGATCCTGTCCCCGTCGCTGCGCCGGCAGGACGCTGCGGTTGCGGGATGGCGATGAAAGCCAGCGGCAAAATCGCCAGCAACGCGGTGACGACGTCAATCGCCATCACCCCGTGCAACGGCAGGACCGTCATCAGCAGGGCGCCCAGGGGCGGCGCGACGATGTTCAACGCGCCAAAGAGCGTTTGATTCATGCCCGCCACCCGCGCCAGCTGCTCTTTGGGTACCATCAGCGAGGTCGAAGACTGCATCGCCGGCCAATGAAAGACCCCGCCCAGGGAACGCGCGACCATGATGAGGTAGATGTGCCAGATGCGGATGTTGCCCGACCAGAAAAGGTAGACGACCCCCACGGAGAGCAACGCGATGCAACCGTCGGCGATTATCATCACGCGGCGGCGATTCCAACGGTCCACCAGCGCCCCCGCAAACGGCCCCAAGAGCACTTCGGGCAACAACGCGGCGAGCGTCGCCGTCGCCAGAGTCGTCGCCGAGCCGGTGGTCTCGGTCACCCACCAGACGAGCGCGAATTGCGCCAGCCGACTTCCCAACAGGGAAAGCGCCTGCCCGGTCCAAATGGTAAAAAACGGCGCCGCCCACCCCCCACGCTTTTGGCTCACGGAGCACCTCGAAAATTCACATTTATGTTTTAACTTATTGGATAAAAGGCGCTGAAACTGATATAATTTTAATATCAGTTTTAATTTTGTCAATACGGCGTTTCAATGCCGCATTTAATGGGAGGCGCTTCACAGGAGGGTCAATGACTCAGAGATACCACACCCGCTCAAGAGATACGTGCAGCGCATCGCGGAAGGCCGCCCCCTCCAGCGCCAGGAGCTTCCGCTTCATCTGAACGCCTCCCTGGTAACCTCCCAGCGCGCCATCGGAGCGCACGGCCCGATGGCAGGGAATGACCAGGGGGAAGGGATTGCGCGCCAGCGCGTTGCCCACGGCCCGCCCGGCGCCCGGCGTCCCCAAATGCGCCGCCATCCGTCCATAGGTGCTCACCCAACCGCGCGGGATCGCCGCTTCCGCCAGCAACACGCGCCGCTGAAAATCGCCGCAACGCTCCAGCGCCAGCAGCGCCAGGTCAAAAGTGACCGCCTCTCCCGCAAGGAAAGCCTGCAGGCGGGCGCCCAGCTCCACGATAACCGGCGGAGCAGTGTGCGAAGTCGTCCTCACGGCCGGGGAGGCCGCGCCGGGGAGAAAGATCTGCCCCACCCGCACGCCGGCCGCGACCTCCTCCCAACCGATGCACAGCTCCCCGAATGCCGTCGGCACGCCGTACCCTTCCAACGGCGGAAGCCCGCCCCTCACATTCACAGAATGACCCATCTGACCCCCATCTCGTGCCATTTGGCCGCCGTCGGCGCGCCGGCGACTTTGTCCCTATGGTCACCTCGTGAATTCAGTGAAAGGCGGCGCAGGGGTGAAGCGACGACCTCTCTCGCCACGACCTGTCGCCTTCCTTCCTGAATGCTCAAGCAGTCTTTTGAAGGGCAATAAGTCTTTTCATGTACTTCATTCCTTGTCAAAACGCATCATGGAGGCGGCGGGTGAGCCCGCGGCTGGCGCCCGGGAATCACCTTCGCCGCTGAAGGCGGTATCTGCCCCAGCTGCCGGTTGGGAGGAAACGCATTTATGCCGGCTCCATGGCTAATGGCATAAACACCGTGCTTTCCAACGCTTTAGTTGCAAACAGAATGCAGGCTTGAAAATCCTCGTAGGTAAGGCCCCGATACTCCTGAAGAATCTCATCAGTCGTCTCACCATGCGCTAACAGATTCAGGATGTATTCGACCGTCAGCCGCGTTCCACGGATGACAGGTTTTCCAACCATAACCTTGGGATCAACGGTAATCCGCTCCAGCAATTATGTGTCCTTCATCACGCTACATTTCCTCCGTTTGTGCCAGGGTTTGCGCCCAACGGTTTGCAGACATGCCTCTAAGCGCGTTTCCCCGCTGCCCGCATGCGCCGCAGGCGCAGTTGGCTTAATGCAAGGTTAGCCGCATTTGCTTTTTTGGATTACTTTGACACATCAATGGAGCCCGTTGCTGTGTATACGCTAGTATACTTCCAAGTGCCGGATAGCCTATCCCCCTCTATATCAAGGGTTGCTTCAATTTGGTCTCCATCTATATCATCGAATATGATGACGAGTTGATCCGGGTTAATGGACTGAATAACGACTGGGCCATTATACTGTCCTATTCCATCCAAAAATATCGTGCCCTTACCATTCTGTGACAGTGTAAGAGTTACATTGAAAGATTTGCCTTTCCACTCTGGACGACCGTTGGTATAGAAAAGACCTTTGTAAACGCCTGTAATGGGAGTAGCAGTAAGTTGTGAAAGTTGCGGCGGGGGTGTGGCACTAGGTAGTGAAATTGGAGTACTGGTCTCCGTGATCACCGGGATGAATGTAGGGGTTGGCGTAGGTGTTTTTAAGGCCAATTCCTGTCTAGCTAAATTGACTAAAGGAATGTAAACAGAAAGCCAAAGTGCTAAGCCTATGATGCCCAGTATCACGCGTCCCAGTTTACTCATATTCCTCAGATTGACGTTGAGTGGGCCAATCTCAACATTACCTATGATGCTGACTATAACAACGATAGGACCAAAAAACAAAAGCACTGCTAAGGCAACCACTAGGATAACCAACGCTTGTACAATTTGTTCCATAAGTTCCCCCTAATTTGCGTATCGAGCCTTCTCGCTAATCCAGAATTACACCCAACGGATGAGTTCAGCTTCGCGCAGCTGCAGGGAATGTCTCACACCCCTCATTATAGAAGTGAATGTGCGGCCCGTCAATAGGCAGCCATGATAAGTTTTCTGAGGCGGCGCCGACGCACACCCTCCGCGCCCGCCGTGAACCATGCCCCTCGCGTCACAGGGCCCTCTGACGCCGGCGGCTCACCGATCTTTGAGCACCGGCACCGGCACGAGGCGCAGCACCTCGCCGAGCATGTCGTCGGTCGCCCCGCGCCGCAACCACAGCTCGGGATCCAAAATCAGCCGATGGCCCAGCGCCGGGCGCACGAAACTCTTGACGTCATCCGGCAAGACATACTCCCGCCCCTGGATCGCTGCCCACGCGCGCGCCAGCTTGAGCAGCGCCAGCGAGCCGCGCGGACTCGCGCCCACGGCGACCTGCCGGTGCTTCCGGGTGACCGCCACGAGCTCGACCATGTAATGCTCCACGTCGGGATCCACGTAGACCTGCTCCACGAGCTGCCGCATTGCCAAGAGCTCTTCAGCCGTCGTCACCGCCTGGAGCGGGACGACATCGCTGCCGCGCGCGCGCCGCCGTCGCAGGATCTCCTGCTCCTCCTCGATCGTCGGGTAGCCCACCGACAGTTTCATGATGAAGCGATCGAGCTGCGCTTCGGGCAGGGGAAATGTGCCCTCGTATTCGATGGGATTTTGGGTGGCGATGACCAGAAAAGGCTGCGGCAGCGGCAGGGTCTCGCCCTCCAACGTGACCTGATACTCCTGCATCGCTTCCAGCAACGCCGATTGGGTCTTGGGGGACGCGCGGTTGATTTCATCCGCCAGGATGATATGCGCGAAAATCGGTCCCTGCCGCAGGACGAAGCGGTTGGCGTTCCGGTCATAGACGTAACCGCCGGTGATGTCGCCGGGCAACAGATCGGGCGTGAACTGGATGCGTTTGAAGTCCAGCCCCAGCGCCGTCGCAAAGCTCGACGCGATCAGCGTCTTCGCCAGGCCGGGGTAATCCTCCAGCAACACGTGTCCGCCGGAAGAGAGGATCGCCGCCAGCAACCGCATCAACAGCTCCCGCTTGCCGATGATGGCCTTTTCAACTTCGGCAAGGACGCGCGCGCTCCAGGTTTGCACAGCGTGAATTTCAAGGGTCATGCCATCCTCCAAAAGGAAATGCTATTCGCCCAGACCCCGCAGGACGTAGCCCAACCCCAGCACGGCGATCAACGCCAGGAACAACGCCACCCCGAAGCTGAGCTGCACGCGAAGGCGTGACGCCGCCAGCGCCACACTCAGGCCGATCCCACAGACCAGCCCCAGCTGCCGGAGGTGTTCGCGCACCAGCTCGCGTTCGTTTTCAACGCGGGCAATGCTCGCCAGCCGGGCATTGAAGGCCTCCAAATCCCAGGCGGCCAGCGCGGCAGTCATGCCCACCAGCAGCCAGCCGATGCCAACTTCCAGCCAGATCCCCAGGGCGATCCCGCCAACGCAGAGTGCAAAAGCCGCTCCCGCCAGGCGCGTGCGTTCCGCCAGCACGATCCACAGAGCGCCAAGCGCCAGCGCTCCGAGCGGCAACGCCGTGACGCCCCGCAGCAGCGCGCCGACCGCCGGCGCCCCAACCGCCAGCGCCACCGCGCCCCAAAAGATCCGCCGCGTCAGCCTCATGGTGCCCTCCCCACCCATGGCCCGCCCCGCACCGCGCGCGCGACCGTGGCGTGAAGGCTCTCGTCCAGCGACCGCTGCACCTGCCAATCCGCGACGGCGATCCCTCCCTGACGCAGCTGCTGCAATAACAGCCGCCGCTCCAATTGCGCCAGCCGGATCGCCATGGGCAACAACGGATCGGCGGGCAGATGCGCCACTTCAAACGCCACCGGATCGGGGCTGACCACCAACACCGCATAGCCGTGCGCGCGGAGGCGAAAGAGCATCCCCAGATCGTCACTCTGCAGCGGGCTGATGAAGATCAGCTGCGAGCGGGGCGGGAAAAGCCGCGCGGGGAAAAAATCCAGGCTGGCGAAGACCTGACTATCGCCGGGGCCGGCGTTTGCCAGCGCACGCAGGATGTGCTCCCGCTGCACGCGCCCATAGCCTGGAAAAACCCACTCGATGCCGCGCCCATAGAGCAGCAAGCCCACCCGATGCCCGTCGTGCAGCAGCGATTCCGCCAGCGCCGCGGTCGCCTGCACGCCATACTCCAACAGCGAAATCCCCTCCATCTCAAAAACACACTGCCGACGCACATCCAGAATCAGGCCGACATCGGCGGTGCGCTCTTGCTCGAATTCGGTGGTGTAGGGACGTTCGGGACGCCGCGCCATGGCGCGCCAGTTCACGCGGCGGAGGGGATCGCCGGGCTGATATTCCCGCACGCCGAAGAAATCCACCCCCACCCCGCTCTGCCGCGAGGGGATGGGGCCTGCAAATCCCAGCGTGCGCCGCGGGCGGATTTCCAACGAGCGCAGCCTCGGCGCGCGCGGCATGACGCTGAACCCGCCATACGCCGGCAGCCGCGCCGTGCGCCGGAACAGGCCCAACGTCTCGCTCACGGCGACCAGGACGCTTTGGAACTCGTAGCTGCCGCGCGGCGCTTCCACGACGTATTCCAGATGGGTCGCGGCGCCCGCCGGCAGCGCGACGAGCTGCTCCGTCTCCCCGGCCAGCACGCGCAGGCGCTCCGGCAGTGCATCGTGCACCTCCAGCAGCGCGGTTTCTGACCCCGTGTTGACCAGCTGCAGGCCCACGGTGATGCGCTCGCCCTCCTGCGCGGCGAGGGGATGCACGTCGCGGTAGGCGCGCACGGCAATCTCCTCCGGCATCCTCAGCAACGCCGCGCCCACATAGATCAGCAAGGGGATGAGCAAAAGGAGAAAACGACCATCCAGCGCGGCCAGCCCGACGGCCAGCAACGCGAAAATGAGGAGTCCCACCAGCAAGACGCGGTTCACGGCTCCTCCTGCGGGGACGACCCCGGCGCGTCCGCCTCGAGCGCGGCTTCGAGATAGTCCAGCATCGCCTCCACCTCGCCGATGACTTCGGGCTGCGGCCGATGCACGCGCCAGGGCCACAGCGTGGAAAGCGAGGCCTCGCGGCGCAACGTGCCCCGTCCCAACGCGGCGCGCAGGTAGGCATCCAGCGGCGAGGGAAGCTCGAGCGCCTCCTCGCGCACCTGCAGGCGCACTTCGCCCGGCGTGCAACGCTGCCGGTACGCCAACACCGCCACCGCCGCGTCCCCGATGTGACGCGCCAACCCGTCCCTGGAATAGACGCCGCGACGGGTCAGGTGCAGCCAGCGCAGCCATTCCGAAACCCGTCCGCCAGAATCGGGGGTCGTACGGGCAACCGGCGGCGGGGCGACGCTGCCCGCCAGTAGCCGCAACGCCACCAGTAAGGTGCCCAGCACCAGCGCTCCCCAGATCACGGGCTGCGGCAGGCTCTCAAAGACGCGCCCCACGAGCCAGAGAAAATACGCCAGGGGGACGACCACCAGCTCGCGGATCCAGGCGCGCCACCACCAGGCCAGGAACGCCGCCAGCGGCAATCCCAGCGCCGCCGCGAGCCACCAGAATACCGGCGGGAACTTCTTCATCGGACTCCCCGGCAGGCAGCGACGATGGCACTCAGGCTGGCGATAGCGCGTTGCTCGTCCAGCTCGCCCGGGGCGCGCCTCCCGTAACGCGCCGCCTCGAAGAGTTGCACCAGCTCCCTCACCGGCGCCTGCGGCAACCCCAGACGCTGCAGCTGCAATTCAAACTCCCGCGCGGTCATCGCGTCCTGCCGTTGCACGCCACGTGTCGTCGCCACCACCCGCTCCATTTCGGCGTAACAGCGGATAATAATGTTACGCAGATCGCCGCCCTCCCGCAGGGCCTCGAGCGCGACCCCCGCCTCCTGAGCCAGCAATTCGAGCGGCGCCGGCTGCGGCTGATGGCGTCGCCAGAGCAGCCACAGGCCGCCGCCCACCACGGCGATCGCCAACAGCGCGATCCCCCCACTCACCGACCAGACCACCCATCCCGCAGGAGCCGAAAACGTGTCCCCTGCCAGCGCGTCGGCCTGGGGAATCGCGGATTCTTCAACGGGCGGTTCCTGCGGCTCAAAGGGAGGGCGCCCCGCGTTCTGAATCGCCCGCGCCAGGAGCAGGAGCATTCCCACGGACACCATGCCCCGCAGGACGCGCCGCCGCAAGCGCCGGTCTACCAGCGCCACGATGAGCGCCAACGGCGCGAGCACCAGAGCGATCAACACCAGCAACCGCACCGCGACGAGCAACCACTCCGCACGCAGCTCGCCCTCGTAGGTGTCGAACCGCAGGAGCCACGAGAAATCAAGCGCCAACGGGCGTCCCGAGGTCAACGTGAGAGCGCGCAAGCCGCCGGCGAGCACCAAGAGCGCTGCCAGCGCCGCGCAGAGCACCCCGAAGCGTTGCAGTTTTCGACGATGAGCCACGTCTCCCTACATGCGCGTGCGATTATCCTGACGCGCCAGGAATGCGAATCGCGCTCACACAAACAACGGCGCCATGCCCTGCTCTTCGACCAACGCCGCCATCTCCGCAGCGGTAGGGCGTCGTTCGAAGCGCGCCGCCGCGTCCAGCACCAGCGGCAGCAGGTGAATGTCGCCCACGGTGTTGAGGAAGACGCGCGCGTCGCCTAGCACCCAGTGAACGGCTTTATCAATGGCTTCCGGCGCCTCCAACGGCTGATACCAGGTACTCCGATTGCGCCCCGTGTCCGCCGGCCAGGGGCGCCGGCAGAGCGATTTGATGGTCTGTACGGCGACGTTGCGGCCGGCGCAGAGGGCCACCAACGCCTCAAAATCGGCGGCGTACTGCGGGTTCTGCATCAGCACGTAGTTGTAAGGCAACAGGACCGCGTCAAAGTCGAAGCGTTCGAGACTGCGCAGATGCATCCGCGGCGCGACGAGCTCGTGCCCGGTGACCCCCAGGAAGCGCACGATCCCCTGATCGCGGGCCTGGATGAAGGCCTTCAGCGCGCCGTCAGGCCCCATCGCCGTCTGCCAGTCCTGCTCGGTGATGAGGACGTGCATCTGCCAGAGGTCAATGTGATCGGTCTGCAGCAGTTGCAGCGAGGTTTCCAGCTCCGCCCAGGCGCCCTCGTACGTGCGCTGTTCCGTCTTGGTCGCCAGGAAGAATTCATCGCGGTGCTCACGCATCCATGGCCCGATGCGCAGTTCCGCCTGACCGTAGGAATGGGCGGTGTCAATGTGATTGACGCCGTAGCGCAACAGCAGCGCGAGGACCTGATCCGCCTCTTCCTGCGTCACATTGCCGAGCGCCGCCGCCCCAAAGAGCGTGCGCGTGCTCATGTGTCCCGTGCGTCCGAAGCCCTTCTTTTCAATCATCTGTAACCTCCTCAGAAAATAGAGATCAGCAGGTCAGTAGTCAGCGAATCAGCGAAAAAGCGAAAAGGCGAAAAAGCGAAAAGGCGAAAAGGCGAAAAATCACTTATGTGGCAAAGGGTGCGCGAACTTCAGGCCGCTCTCAGGCCGCCCCGGAATGAATTCCGGGTCTGACAGGTCAAGTTCGCTGAAGCGAGCTCCCCAAACGCCACGCTTCAGCGCGGTTGGCTCGTGTCAGGCTGGGGATTCCATCCCCAGCCAAACTGGCGAGTCGCCGCAGCCTCTGCTCACGAGTCACATTTTCATCCTTGGATGATGTGCGCCAGCACAGGACGTCTCCCTGGAGATCGTCCTCACCCATACTTCCGAATATACTCCTCTGCCTTCTGCACCAGTGTCCGGTCGCCGATGAAGAGTGCCGTGCGTTGGTGCAAATCCGTGGGAACGATGTCCAGGATGTTCTGCGTCCCATCCGAGGCGTAGCCGCCCGCGTTAGTCGCAATGACCCCCAGGGGCGCGGCCTCGTAGAGCAGGCGCAATTTGGGGCGCGGCCTGTCAGGGTCGGCATAGCTCAAAGGATAGTAAAAGACGCCGCCATGCAGCAGGTTGCGATGGAAATCCGACACCAGCGAGCCGATGTAGCGCGACGAGAGCTCCGCCGGCGGCTCCTCCGGCTCCATCCCCTGGAGGTAACGATGGAATCGCTGCACGCCGGGACTCCAGTAGCGCTCATACGCGATGTTGGCGCTGCTGTAATGAGGCGGTGCAGGCATGTGAATGTCCGGATGTGAGAGCAAGAACTCGCCAAGGTCCGGCTCCAGGGTGAAGCCATGCACTCCATGGCCCGCCGTGTAGACCAGCATGGTGCTCGAGCCGTAAAGGACATAGCCCGCGGCGACCATGTCCCGCCCCGGTTGCAGGCAATCTTCCACGACCCCCGGCGCTCCCAACGGCGATTTGCGACGATAGATCGAGAAAATCGTCCCCACGCTCACGTTCGCCGCGATGTTGGAAGAGCCATCCACGGGGTCGAAGATGAGCACGTACTTGCCTCCCGCCATGGCGGGGTTGCCGGGCACGATGCTGACGATGCTTTCGAGCTCCTCCGTCGCCATGATGCCCACGCGCCCGGTGTAACTGTTCATGCGGATGAAGGTCTCATTGGCAAAGACGTCCAGCCGCATCTGCTCCTCGCCCTGGACGTTGACGGTGCCGGCCTTGCCGATGATATCGCCCAGGCCGGCGCGACGAATTTCGCGTGAGATGATTTTGGCCGCCAGGGCAATGTCGTAGAGGAGATTAGTAAAGGCTCCTGTCGCTTCGGGGTGGATGCGTTCCTGCTCCAGAATATGCTGTTCCATGGTGATGATTTTGGAAAACATACGTGGACCTCCTTCGAAAATAGAGATCAGCGATCAGCCGTCAGCGAATCAGCGAAAAAGCGAGAAAGCGAAAAGGCGAAAAGGCGAATAAGCGAATAAGCGAAAAAATCACTTGCGTGGCAAAGGTAACGCAAACTTCAGGCTGCGCTCAGGCCACCATTTGCCGGGTAGAGACAGCGGTTTCCCAACCATCCCCCCCACAGACCCGGACGTGCGGATTTCCCGCATCCGGTTCGTCAGTGACCTCAGGCTTAGTCTGCCGACCTCGCCTGCGGTCAACCCG
>Ga0208825_1001112_pt1 | contig 21942 bp, 13 predicted proteins | sample AD_UKC113_MetaG_FD_184450 | JGI IMG/M metagenome (GOLD analysis project Ga0208825, IMG submission 184450) | Active sludge microbial communities of municipal wastewater-treating anaerobic digesters from Hong Kong - AD_UKC113_MetaG (SPAdes)... | ecosystem: Engineered > Bioreactor > Anaerobic >...
CTATTACCACAAATGTTAAATATCATAATATTATTAACAAGTATTATTAAAATAATATTTATGTTGATGTTTATAATATATGAATTAACAAGTATCCGTGAGAATTTTATACGATTACGGCTTACAGAATTTGTACACGTATTAGACTTATTGATAGTACCGTTAAACAAATTAGATAGCTACCTAAATAAGAAGTTCGATAGTGTAATTGAACAAGATTTAAACGAGAAAGTAAATGAAGAATAACTATGAATTTAGAATTATCTACTAATAAAGTATTGAAAGGGCTTATAGTAATTGTAATAGCTGTTACAATACTATATTTACTTAAAAAAACAGATAATAGTAGTGAACTAATTAAAGACTTACAAAAAGAAAAAGAAAACTTGCATAATGAAATAATAAGTAATCATATTAGAGATGCTTATTATACAGATAGCTTATATAATAGCATTAAAAAAAATGTTGAGTTTAATAAAATTCAAGCTAAAGCTATATCTGATAAAGCAGACAATGATTTTAAGACAGCCTTGAAATTAATAAAAATTAAAAATAATGAAGAAAGAAACAGTGTTGCTAATACTTCTATTGACAGTACTATCAGTAATGTCAAAAGATACTACTTTCCCAATTAAAGTAGTAGTAAATGGAGATACTTGTATTGCATTTTCAAATGCACAAGTTCAAACTATTATACAAGCTAAGATTGACTTAAATTATTGCGAAAAAGAGAGGGACTCTATTTATACTTCTTATATTACAACTAAAGATGAAGCAGTTAAGTTATTTAAAAAAGCTATTGATGGTTGTGATAGTATGTCATACTTTCATGAAAAAACTATAATTTCTTTTAAAGATGCCTTAAAAGCAAGTGATGAAAAATACTTAGATATGAAACAGTCTTTTGAGAAACATATAAAAGTTTTAGAAAAACAGAAACAGAAATCTAAATTATTGGGAGGAATTGGAGGTAGTATAGGAGGACTTCTTTTAGGATTAACTTCAGGATTATTAATACATTATTATATACATTAATTTTTAGATTATGATAACAAGTAAACAATGTTTAGACAAATTTGGTGAGGCAGGATTACCAACAGAAGGTAAATATATGACTATATTTGATGTACCAATTGAATTAGAAATAGGATTTATTCCAAAGAAAATCTACTGTAATAAATTATTAGTAGAACCTCTTACTAAAGCATTTAAGAATTTAATAGACCGAAAATATGTAAATGAATTAAAAACATGGGATGGATGCTATCAAGTACGTAAAATGCGAGGATTACAGTCGATGAGTTTGCATAGTTGGGGATTAGCAGTTGATATAAATCAAGCAACAAATCAATTAGGAAAAGAACCTACATTATCATCAGGATTTGTAAAATGTTTTACTGATGCAGGATTTGATTGGGGAGGAATATGGACAAGAAAAGATGGTATGCATTTTCAGTTGGCTAAATTCTAAGCTAAAAAATATTTATGTAAAAAAATAAACAAATATAATTTTGATTTTATTTTTTTGATTATATTTGTCAGTTAAAAATAATATGATTATGACAAAAAAACAAAAAGTTGACCATTATTTATTTAATAATTATAATAACATAGAAGAGAGTAGATTACTAAAAGATTTTACATGGAAAAAAATTCAAGAAAATATTGGAGATGATACACTTGATACTGAATATATAAGAAATAGGTATTTAAAATTTAGAAAAAAAGGTTTAGGATTTTTAAATGATTTAACTAATCTATCAAAAACTGCTGAAAAAAGAGATTTTATTTTGCAGAGTTCTAAAGAAGATATTGAAAAAGGTATAAAGGAATTTAATTTTACGGCGGATAAAGTCCCTACAGAAAAGGAAATAATTAATCATTTTAATATTGACACTTCTAAATATAGAATTAATCAAATTTATCATAAAACAAGTTTTGGAGGAAAATATGCTATAACTGTTTCACTTTTAGTTAATAAAGAGGGTAAATTAATAAATGATTTTGAAAAATCCTTTGAAAAATTTTGTAACAATATTAGTATAAAAACACTAAAAAATGAAAAGCAGATTGATATACCCTCAACTAATTTAGAAAAAAATTGTACAGTAGTTATAAATTTAGCAGATTTACATTTAGGTAAACTAGTTTCTGAACATGAAACAGGAGAAAAATATAATACGGATATTGCAAAAGAAAGATTTTTAACCTGTATAAGGTATTTAGCTTTTAAATCATATCAATGTTATGGTATTAAAAAATTTATATTATCTTCTTTAGGGGATACTTTACATACTGATACTCTTAAAAGTACAACAACTTCTGGAACTTATGTAGAATCTGATACAAGAGCATCCAAAGTGTTTGAAATTGCTTTAGAAATATTAACAGAGTCTATAGATATTCTAAAACAATTTTCTGATGAAGTAGAATTCATTAATATAAATGGTAATCATTGTGAATTAAGTGAGCATTATTTAGGAATAGCTTTAAAAGCATATTACAGAAAAGATACAAAAGTTAGAATAAATGCAGAACCTAAAGTAAGAAAAACAATTCTTGTAGGGGATAACTTATTATCTTGGACACATGGAGATACTATTATAAACACTCTACCTTTGACAATTGCAACAGAATCTTCTGAATTATGGGGAAAGTCTAAATTTAGATTAATTCAATTAGGTCATTTACATACAACAAAGAAAAAGATTTTCCAGGCTGAAGACGAGTTTAATGGTGTAATTGTAAGACATTTCTCTTCTTTATCAGGGACAGATAGTTGGCATAATAAAAATAATTATATAGGTAATCAAAAAAGAGGTACTGCTTTAGTTTTTTCAGATAAAGAGGTAGGTATAATTGGAGAATTCTTTAAAACTATTTAATCAAATAAATTTAAATTATCTTATTAAAAATAACTTTTTAAGTTATAACTTTTTTTCATTTTAATTTATTAAATTATAATGAGATGAATAAACATTTTGAGAAATATAACATTTTAAAGAAAAAGAAAGATGTAGGTAGAGCAAGTATAAGAAATAAATATACTTATTTTCCTTTTTACGAAACTGAAACAAATAGTCCTATTAATAGATACAGAATGTGGGTGAGGTATAGAGATAATTGTATAAAAAATGGATTTAAATATGTAGATTTTAAAACTTATGGAAAAGTACTACATAAAATAGGTAAGAATTTTTTAGAAGAATTAACTACTAACCCAGTAGGAATAGTATTTAAAGCTTTTAAATTAAGAACTGAATTTTTTAAAGATGAATCTTTAAAAAAAATAAATGTAACTTTTAAATCACGATATAGAAAAAAAGAAATTTTATCTATTAAGATGTGGACAATAATACAATCTGAGACATTAAGAAAGGAATTAATTAAGTTAGAAAAAGAGGGAATTATAAATAATTACACTTTTACAAAAATGGGAAATTCTACTCTTAAAAGAATTTTAAATAAATTAGATTTTTTTGACGATTTTTAATTATGAAAATAAGTGAAGTAATATCTTTAATTAAAAGTGAAAATCAAGCATTTTCAGATGATTCTATGTTAACAGATAGATTTGTTTGGGCTAAAGTACAATCAAAAACTTTATTCTTCTTAAAACAGAAGAATGATAAATTTAACTTAAATAACAATAATTTCTTATATACTGTTTTAGATTGTATAGAAATGGAATTAGTTAAATCTATAGATTGTTGTAAAGAGATACCTACTTGTGATATTTTAAGATCTAAAATAAAATTACCTAAGATAGCAGAATCTAATTTATCATCAGTTATAAAAGGTATATATAATTTAGATGGTAGTGAAAGGATTGATTTTATATCTATAAATGATGTAATTCGTCTATCAAATTCAAGATATAAACCAAAAGGTATAAAAGCTTTTATAAAAGATGGTTATCTATTTATTCCTTTTAGGAAATATCCAAAAGCAGTAGCTATAGAAGCGTATTTTGAAGACCCTATGGAAGTGTACTTGTTAAATAAGTGCAAAGAAAAAAATATGTGTATAAATTATCAAGAATTAGAATGGAAATGCCCATCTGATTTACGAACTACTGTAGTATTAGAAGTTAATAAAGAATTATTTAATTTTTTCAACAGAGCTATTCCTGATGAAAATACTGATAAAAATTCCCAATCTAAATGAAATACTCTCTTAGAAAATACATAGATTCTACAGAAATTATGGGTAGAGTTTCAGCATCCTTAAAATCTTATGCTGATGCTGATTTAATATTATTTGATGAATATTATAAAGTAATTGATTTATGTAATGAGAGATTAGGATTAAGGCTAAATCCAACTAAAGAATCTCTAATAAAAATAGAAAATGGTAGAGCTATATTACCTATAGACTTTTTATTGCTCAATGTTGCTTTAGTTGTAACTTCAGAAATAGAAGTTCATAATTTTCCTATTACTAAAACTGAATACTTAACAGGTGAATGTCCTACATTAAAAGATTTACAATACTTACAAGATAAATGTTGCGATTTTAAACTTGAATGTGGAAAGAAACCTACATTGACATGTAAATATGAACAAAATAAGATAGAATTTAAACATACTTATATAGCGAGATTAACAGAAAAAAAATATTGTTCTTCGGATTGTTTTAATTTAAATGCTGCTACAAGTAATTCATTTTTAATGGAAATAACAGATAATCAAATTTTTTTAGATGGTTTAATAGATGGTTATATTTATATTCAATATCAAGCTAAAATGAAAGAAGAAGGTAATCTTCCAATATGTTTAGATAATGAAATAATATTAAATTATTATGAACAAGCTATTAAATATGAAATATTACAAGATTTATATATTAATAAAAAATTAGAAATAGCACAAGCATTACAATTAGTTGAAAAAAAATTAATTTTAGCAAAAAATGAAGCAATGGCTTTAGTTAGAATGCCAGAATTTAATGAACTTCAGCATATAGGTAATTTTCTTAGAAAACTTTATAGAAAAAATAATTATATAATTTATTAAATATGGAATTAACACCTACTCGTTCATTTGGTTTACAAAGACCTGTTATTACAACTAAACATGGAGAATTTTTAGGAAAATTATTGCATTCTAGGAATGTTTCTCATTTAGTTCATTTAAATACAACTTCTCATGCAAAACATAAAGCATTAGATACTTACTATAACGAACTATTAGATTTATTTGATGATTTAGCAGAAACATCATTTGGTTCAATAGGCAGACAAAATATAATAGTTCCAGAATCAAAAATTGAAGAAATAGATATGCATCTACAATCTTTAAAGGGATATATAGAAGGAGCTAGAAATATATTCATAGGTTCACATTTACAAAATATTATTGATGAGATAATATCTTTAATTGACCATACTATATATTTATTAACTTTATCTTAATGGAAATACAAGGTAAGACAACCACTTCAATTGGACTAAAAAAATCAGTTCATAAATCTATTTTAAAAGATGGAGAATATCATCATTTAAAAAATGGGTTTATATCTTCTTTTGAAGGAGATTCTCCTTTTATACAAAATGCTCCTTCTAATATAGAATGTTTATCATTACCTGATGGATATTTATTTTTAGGTAGTGAATTTGTAAAAGAAAAAGATTTTCATGTTGTATTTCTAAAAAATATTAAAACAGGAGATAGTGAAATCGGTTATTTTTATTCTAAGGATTGTAAGTATGAAACTAAAATAATTAATAATTGTTTTAATTTTAATGAGGGGTTTCCTATAAAATGTAAGTATCAATTTATAAAATGTGAATTACACATTTATTTTCAAGATAGTAATCAAAAAGACAGGCATTTAAATTTAGATAATCCCCCTTATGTAAAAATAAAAAATTCTTCTAATTGTTTAGAGAATAGTAATGTAATAGATTGTAGTTCTATAAATATACAAAATGATTTAATTCCTCCTGTTGTAAAACCTAAAATCCCTATTGAGGCAGGAGCATTATATACAGGAGTTTATCAATTTGCAATATGTTATGCTAATATAAATGGGGATGAACAGTCTTCTTATTATTCAAAAACAAATCCTTTACCTATTTATGAAGATAGATTTGGAGAGTATGAAAATGTAGAAGGTTCTATTGCAAACAGATTAACTAATAAAGCTATTCCTGTAGAATTTTCTAATTTAGATTTAAGATATGATTATATTAATTTAGTTGTAATAAAAACAGTTCAAGGAACTCCTACATATGAATTAGTTGCTACATTGCCTATAAGTACTAAAGAATATTTATATACTGGAAGAGAAATAACTAAATTACTATCAATTGATAGAATATTAGGTTTATATCCAGATTATTATAATTCTAAAACCATTGCTTCTGCAAATAATTACTTATTGAGGGCAAATATGTCAACTCAAGATGAAACAAATTATCAACCTTTTGCAGCTTTGATAGAATTAGAATGGGTTGCTACAAGAAAAAAAGCAGATACTTTTGAATCTTCCTATAAGAATCCTATAATGTCTGTAGAAACAAAAGGTTATCAAAGAGGGGAAGTATATGCTTTTGGGATTCAATTCCTTTTATCCAATGGAAAAAAGACTTCTGTATTTCACATACCAGGAAGAAGACCTCTTAAATCAGACTTAAAAGAATATACAAAAAATAATATTCCTAAAGAGCAAGAATGTAATTTTTATGAATTTAAAGATGATGATTCTTGTTCTAAAGAAAATATTTCAAAAATTTATCATTGGCAAGTTTATGATACATCTACTATCATTGAAAGAGTAGATGAATCATCAATAGATAAATGTTTTGACGGTGTAGTAGCATTTGGTGATTTTGCTTATTGGGAATCTAAGGATTCTTATCCATGCAATGAAGATGTATGGAAAAATCTTTCTGGTCAACCTATTAGACATCATAAGTTTCCTTCAAATGAAACTTTTCATCACCATAATCAACCTTATGATTATAAACCTATATTAGGTTTGGAAAATGCTTTTGAAGGTAATAATTCTTATATTTATCCAATAGGAATAAGATTAAAAAAAGAATTATCATTTTATATACAAAAAGCTGTAAATTTAGGGTATATAACTAATAATGAAGCAACTTTAATAAGTGGATATGAAATAGTTAGGTCTGATAGAACAAATAATAAATCAGTTATAGGTAAAGGATTACTTTATAATATGAAGTATTATTTAGATGTTAATCCTGCTACAAATATTGGAGAACAAATTTTATATCCAAATTATCCATTTAATGACCTTAGAGTAGACCCATATTTAAATAATGCTAATATAGGAAATAATCCTTATTTTGTAACTACTATAGCTAAAGCTAATTATAGTTCAGGGTATTCTATAAGTCAAGGTATTTTTGATAATCCTTATCCTATAACTTTCACCTTAGATAGAAACCTAATAGGTTTAACAGAAGATTTTTCAATAACTTATCAAAAAATAGGAGATGATATATATGCAAAATACATAGCATCTTTTAAATTTTATGGTAATGATAGGAATACTTATGAAGATTTTTCTTTAGAAATAACAGATATGGGTTATCATATTCCTGTATCTTCAGCACTTTATAAAAAAGATTTTTTTACATTTCACTCTCCTGAAACATCTTTTAGAAAACCTTTTATAGGACAAGAGTTAAACATTCATACTTTAGAATATGGAGCATGTAAAGGAAGGTTTGATTTAGTTCAAGGTCATCCTGACTTAAAACCAGCTTCTGCAACAAAATCCGCAAATTATGCTTGTGCTTTTAAGGCTATAGGAAATTATAATAATTATTCTTCTGTAACTATAAATAATTATAGAAGAAGAATAGTAGATGGAGCTTATTTTATAGGTAATTCTAATGTAAAGTTACAAAATGAAGATTTAAAAATAAATAATAAATTTAGAGAATCTTCTGTAGGTTTAAAATTAAATTGTATAATTGATGACCCTACTATAACAGATAAATCAAGATATACAATAAGTTCTAATAATAAATGTGGATGTAAAACTAAAGTGGAAGATAGACCTTTACATTTTAAAAATGCTTTTGAAGTTGATTCTCAATGTACAGAAGATTATGCTTGGGTATCTTCTTACTATGCTTCTCTTAAAACAAAGATACCTAATCAATATGGTCAAATTGATACTATAAAATATGTACTAACTGGATCATATCACTTTGTAAATGAAAAACCTATTCCTATATTTGGAGGAGATATTTTTATAACAAGATTTTCTTTAAAAAGGAAAAATTCTTTTTTCAGAGTTAATTTTATAGGACAATCTCCTGTAGGAATGACTTATGGAGGAAAAAAATATGCTAATCTATTAACCCCTATTTATTATGCTGATAATGAAAAAGGAGGAATATTAGGAGAATATGTAATTGATTATTCTACTTCAAGATTAGATTGTTCTATAAAAGATACATTAGGGAGAGATAGAAATGGGTTTTTTTATTTGTTTTCAACTGGAATAGTGAATTTTTTTGTGGAAACAGATATTAATACTGAGCTTAGATATTCTGGAGCTGAATTACAAGATACTTGGTATCCAAAATTAAAAAACACTACTTGGTATAATTGGATGGAAGAACAAAAAGTATCTATTAATTTAGATAATACTTATTTTTATAATTTTGATTACTCTAAACAAAATACAGAAGAAGCATTATTTCCTCAAGCAGCGGATTTTAAACCTAATTCAATATGTAAAAATACACATCCAAGAAGGATAGTTTATTCAAAACAAAATAGTCAAGAATCAACTTCAGATAATTGGTTAATTTATCCAACTAATAATTATTATGACGTAGATACTGCAATGGGTGATATTATAGACTTAGAAGCTTTAGATACTTTTAAAGTATTAGTTAGATGTGAAAATGGGTCTATGATATTCAATGCTTATGATACTTTACAATTAAACAATACATCTGTTACTGTTGGTACTGGTGGGATGTTTTCTCAAAGACCTCAAACTTTTGCAGATACTGATACTGGTTATGGGGGTTCTCAATCTAAATGGGCATTGAATGTTTCTCAACATGGTACATTTTTTTTAGACCAAAAAAGAGGAAAAGTATTTCACTATTCAACAGGGTTAGAAGAAATATCGAATACTGGAATGTTTGATTGGTTTGCAGAAAATTTAAAATTTAAAATATTAGACCAAATACCAAAAGTAAATGTTGATAATCCTTATACAGGTATAGGATATTTATCAGTATTTGACAATAGATTTAATATTTGGATTTTAACTAAGAGAGACTATAAATTAAATAATTTAATAGACTTATCTAATATTACTTTAGATAAAAATAATAATATCCTTTATAAGGGTAAATTAGCAGATTTTAATGATAAGAAAATTTGGAAAGATTTAAGTTGGACAATTTCATATTCTCCTTTATATAAGTCATGGGTATCTTTTCATTCTTTTATTCCTAATTATTACATGGGAGATATTGATATTTTTTATTCAGGTAAACAGAGTCAAAAAATCTATAAACATTGGGATAAGTTTTCTTTTCAGACTTATTATGGAGAAAAACACCCTTTTGAAATAACTATTACAACAGCTAAAGAACAAGAAGTTTCTCTTTTGAAATCCATAGAGTATAATTTAAAAGTTCAAAAGTATCTTAATAATAATTATCAAGACTTATTTGAAAATCATTCTATTAATTTTAATAAATTAATTGTATCAACTGATAATCAATCTTCTGGTATTTTAAATCTTATAAAACAAGAAAAAAATAATCCATATCAATCATTACAATATCCTAAAATAAATTTAAATTCTTTAGATATTCTTTATTCAAAAGTTGAAGGACATCAATATAGGGTAAATCAATTTGCAGATTTAGTATTAGATAAAAATAATAACATACCTATATTTATTCATAATGAAAATGGAGTAGATAAAATACCTAATAATATAGACTATCAAAAGATGAATAATTTACAATTACAAAATCAAAAGTTTAGGAATGAATTTTTTGATGTAACTTTAATAAATGATAAAGAAACAGATTATAAATTCATTTTAAAAACTCAATTAAATAAAACTTTTAAATCTATAAGATAATGACTAAAGATTGGATAAAAAAAGCTATAAAACATAAAGGAAGATATACACAAGACTTTTCTGATTATGACCTAGAAGGAAGTCCTCAATGGAATCTTGCTCAACAATTTAAAAAAGGTAATTTAATTGAAGAGTTTAAAATGGGTGGAAAAATATCAGATAATAATTGTTTAGAATGTGGAGGAAAAATAAAGGCTAATAAAGGTATAAATATAGAAAATACTTGGGATAATCTAAGATCAAAATTATCAAAAAAAGACCAAGTTAAATTTGAAGAGTGGAAATCAAATTTACCTGATAGATTACAAAATGATAAAGATTATGATTTAAAAGGATTTTTCAAAGAATTTGGTAAAAACTCTCTTCCAGAAGGATATGAATATCATTTAATAGATAAATATAAACTTCCTATTCATCCTTCATTTTCTTCTGATTCTCAATATTATAATCCTGAAACTGAATATTTAGGTGGAAAATGGGATAATGGTATTTTAAATTGGATATATACTCCTAATACTCAATTTAAAAATAAAATAATTGAACCAAAATCTATGGATGAAGTAAGAAATGATTTTTTAAGGGAAAATCATAATATATTATCAAGGAATCCTAATGTTTTTAAAAAATTTGGAGGGGAAGTACTTCCTATGGATTCTTATATTAAAAATAGTAATGAAAGTACGGATGTTTTAATCAAATTAAATGATTTTAAAGAAAGAGTTCCAGAGTATATTTATAAAGGTTATTTAATGTCAGGAAAAGATGGTATTTATAAAGGAGTAGATAAAAATAAATTTGATGTAATCCAAAGAACTTTATCAGATGGGACTATAACTTATTTGCCTTATACTTATAATAATGTACAAGATAATTCTAAAGATTTTAATTCTTTACAAAATAAACTATCCAGTGTACAAATTGGAGTTAACCAACATAAATTTGGAGGTAATATAAAAGAAGAATATTATTCAAATATAAAGCCAATAAATTATTACTTGAAGAATGGAGGTTTTATTAAACCTGGATATAGACATATAGCTGATGAGGGATTTCCTAATGGACAAGAATTAACTCAACCTACAACTAATCAAGCTAATTGGCAAAATTATAATCAAAATTCTTTTTTGACTTCTCAACAATTAAACCAAGGTGAATTACAACCTCATCAAGATAATAAAATTCCACAAGTACCTATGGCTCAATCTAATATTCCTCAAAATATGGGTACAAATTATAAAATGGATTATAATGCAACTAATGATGAAGTTAATAAAGGGAATGCCTTAGCAAATTCTATGATGGGAGGTAATACATCTTCTGGATTATCTTCAACAATGGTAGACCCAATATTAGGAACTATAGGTGCTGCTGGAGATGTAGCAATACAAGGAGGAGCTGCTATTGCAAATATGGTTGGAGATAAAAAATCAGCAGCAGCATTACAAAAAGCAGGAAATATTGGTAAAATAGGAGAACAATTTGGAAATTTAATACCTATACCTGGAGCTGGAAAAGCCATAGGTGCAGTAGTTAGCGCACTTGCAGCTCCTTTTACTGCTTGGGGAGAAAAAATAGCAGAAATTCAAACAAATAAAGAAAATGCAAAAAAAGATTATGTTGCTACTAATACCCCAGGTATATCTCAACCCTCTTATTATGGTCAAACAAATAAATATGGTTCTACCATAAAAAATATAGAAAAAAGGATTATAGATGATATACATTCTGATTTTGATAAGTATATGAAATTAACTTAAAAAGTTATAGAAATAATTTTGTAAATTAGATTGATGAAGATATTAACATCTAAAATAGTTAATGGTAAAAAAATGTTTTTAATTGAGGATAATGATTCTCAAGGTAGAGTATTTGCTCAAGGTGGTAAACCTATAAAAAAAGAAAACATTTCTTATTATAATCCATATTATGTAGATATCAAAGGTATAAATTCTTCAGATAATGTATCAACTAAATCAACTCCTTCTAAAAAAATAACTCCGCAAGAGTTAAAACAAATAAAAGAAAGTCCCACAAATGTAGGTAATATAGTTTTAAAAGAAAAACAAGAAAAAGCACAAAGATTAAAAGAAGCTGAGGAAGCCTATCAAAAAAGAAAATCAGGTGCTCCCATTACTCCTGAACTATTAGCTCAGGAAACACAAGCAATAGGAGATAAAATATCTTTACAAAATATACCAGGTATAGGACAGTACGTTCCTGATATATTAGATGTAACAGGAGGTATAGGTTCTATGGCTTCTGGATTAGGAGCTATACCTTTAAATCTGAATAGAGGTAATTATGGTCAAGCTTTATTAAGTGTAGCATCCCCTTTAGCTACGGGGGCTTTGGCAGGAGTTGGTTCACCTACAGTTGGTCAATTTGTTAATAATTTAGCTAATCCTTTAGCTGGAACAGGGAAATCATTTTCAAATGCTATAAAAGGAGCAGATTCAGTATCACAAGAAACAATTGGATATTTGCTAAGAAATAAAGCAAACAAAAAAGCAATTGCTGAAGGAAATCAATGGTTAGAAAATTGGATAAATAATTCAGCAACTCAACAAAAAATTGAGCAAGATTTAGCATATGTTAAAAGCAGAAATAATATAATTAAAGATACTCATGATTTTGGATATGAACAAGCTAAAAATTTTAAACCTGTATCTGCCGAATATCCTTTAACAAAACAAATAGATGAAAATATTCAACAGTGGTTAGGAAATCCAAATGCAAAAATGCCAATACATACAGGAAACTTAGGTGTTAGTTATATGCATGGATATGATCCAAGTCTTAGAAAAATGATTTCTGAATCAGAATTTACTTCCCCTAGATATGGTAGTTGGATTTCAAGAACACCTTTTACATCACAATCTAAAAGAATAGTAACCACAATCCATGAAGGAACTCATGATTGGACATCAGATTTTCTATTGAAAAATTCAGGACAAAAACAATTTATAAGCGATTTAACAAATCCTGAAATTTTACAAGATTATAAAAAATGGGAATATTTAAGAAAGTATGGATCTAATCCAGATGAAGTTCTAGGAAGAGAAAAATCATTACAAGCATATTTTGCAAATCCAACTGAAATACATGCTAGGACAATGGAACTGAGAAAATATTTTGGTTTGCAACCAGATGATATTATAGATGAAAAACGTGCAGAAAGCATTATTGAACATTTAGAAAAACTACCATTTAAAAAACAACCAGTAGATGCAGGTAGATATTTAAAAGTTATAGATAGAGATCCTAAAAAACTTTCGCAACTTTTTAATAGATTATGGGCAGTTCCAGCAACAGCAATAGGAGTAGGAGCTTTGGGTAAAGAATCTTTTCAAAAACAGGAAAAAGGTGGTACAGTAAAAGTGTTAAAAGAAAAGATAGTTAATGGTAAAAAGCAATTTTTAATAGATATAAAAGATTAAAAATAATTTCGTAAATTTAATTATTATGGCTCAAAGATGGGTAACAGAAGAAGAACTTATGCAAATGGAAAATAGATTTGAACAAGGTGGAACACCTAAACAAAATCCCTTACAACAGTTTTTTGAACAACTTCCTCCTGAATTACAACAAAAAATACAAATGCTTCCTCCTGAAAAACAACAAGAGGTGTTAATGCAATTATTTCAGAAATATCAAGGACAATCTTATGGGCAAAATATGTCTGAGCAACAACAATTTGCAGAGGGGGGTTCTCCTAATGAAGGTGTACCTGTAGAAGCTGAAAGGAATGAAAATATAACTACTCAAGATGGTATTCAACCAGAAACAGAAGGAGGCTATTTAGAGCAAAAATCTTTTAATCCTATTAGTGGTCAAGCTACTTATGAAATCCCTAATAATGAATATAATCAAACTCATCCTCAAGGAGGAGTAGATATGTATTTAAAAGAGGGAGACGTAGTAAATTCTGATAAAACTAAAGTGCCTGTAGAGTTTAAAGTATATGGAAAGAATTTTAAAAGTAAAACTTTTAAAGAAGCTTCTGATTTTATTTCTAATAAAGAAGAAGAATTTCAAAAAAAAGTAGAGGAACTTGAAAAAGGAGGTAAAATAGATAAAGTTACTGAAAATTCAGTTGCTTTAATGTTAACTAAACTTGCTATTGATAGAAATAATTTAAATGCTTTACAAGAACAAGTATTACAATCTAAAAAACAAAAGGAAAATAGTGATGAATTAAATACTAATAGAAAAGAATTTGGAGGTTTAATAAAAAATTTAACTAAATCTCAAGAAGAATATAATAAAAAATATGATAGGTTTTTAAATGGTTATACTTCTGAAAAACCTTTTTTAAAAGCTGAAGAAGGTTTACAAGCATCATTAAGTAAATTTAAAGCATTTTCAGATAAGATTATAGCTAACCCTAATATGTCTAATCAAGATGTAATGTCAAATTTTCAAAAATCTGGTTTATACAGTCAACCTTCTGATAATTCATTTATAAATAAATTTTCTCAAATTCCTTCTTCTTACAATCCTTTATCTATTTCTACTTCTTATTCACCTACTTCTTTTAAAAATAAGAAAGGTAATATTACTGACGATGCATTAATTAGAAAATCTATTCAATATGCGGGTGATATTAAAGTAGACCCTGCATTAGGATTAGCTATTATAGATATTGAGTCTAAAGGAAATAAAAATGCAAAATCCCCTACTGGAGCTGAGGGTTATATGCAATTAACTAAAGGAACTGCTAAACAGTATGGTTTAGACCCTAATGAAAGAAGTAATCCTGATAAAAATTTACAAGTAGGTTTTAAACTTTTAAAAGATAATTATGATACCCTACAAAAAAATGGAATAGAGCCTACTCCTATAAATATTTATTTAGCTCATCAACAAGGGATTAGAGGGGCAAAAGAAATAATAAGTAATGCTGTTAATGGTACTCCTATATCTGAAAGTGTGAGGAAAAATATGGGATATAATTGGGGGGATAAATCTGGTGCAGAATATTTAAGAATAACTTCAAATAAAATAATGCCCCTTTATAATTATTATTCTAATGTTTTAACTAAAAAAGATGAACAATATTCTTTGGATGCTCATACTTTAAAGAATAAATTTTCTCTTTATGGAGACCCTCTTGAAATAAAAAATAATATTTTAAAAAATGGTGTAAAAGGATTTTTACAGAAAATAAAAACAGGAACTACAAATTTAGCTTCCAATTCATATAATACTAATGAAGCAAATCCTCAAAGTTTTGAACATGGAGGTAAAATATTAGCATCAAAGGGATTAAAAGTATGGGGAGGAGATAAAAATGGAGTAAATAAAGCTAATTATACAGATGAAGATTTAAATTATATAGCAAAAACTTATTTTCCTGATAAGTCTTTTAATTCAAATTTAGAATTTCAAAAAGCATTAATACCCTTTTTAAATGAAAATTTTGGAGGTTATCAAAATTATGTAATAGCTAATCCTAAAGGTACAAAAACAGGTTTAGACACTCCTGATTCTTTATATGATGGTATAATGGGAGATGATTGGAACTCAGCTATAGACCTTTTAAAAAAGAAAGAGGAAGTGGAAATGCCTTCTTTTAATTTTAAAATAAATCCACAGAAGTGGAGAACTGAATTTTCTGATAATAAAGGTAATCTATTTACTTCAGCTTTACCTACTGAAAGAGAAGGAATTATTAATAACGAATCTCTTAAAGAATCCGCTATAAATACTCCTATTCCTAAGGAAACATCTTCTAAGGATATTACTTATAAAACTCCTAAAAATACTTCTTTTTTAGATAAAATAAGATATGGAATTGGAGAATCTCTCCCTTATTTAGATAATATTATGTTAGCTATGGAAGATAGGATTATGCCTACTCTTCAACAACTTCCCTATGATAATCCTTATGATAATATGAGAACTGATTATAATATTCAATCAGGATTAAATGAAAATCAAAGGAATTTATTAACTATTCTTGCAGATACTACAGGAAACCCTTCTGTAAGAAATGCTAGATTAGCTCAAGTAAAGGCTAATTTTGATAATAGTAATAATCAATTATACAATCAAAAATATAATCAAGAATTATCATTGGAAAATCAAAAAACTCTTGGTCAAGGTGAATATAGGAATCAATTCACTACTAATAATATGAATTTACAGAAAAAATATGAACAAGAAGTTCTTCAAACTATTGAAAATCAACGGCAACAACAACATATGGCTATTAATAGTATGATGAATAACTATCTTAGAAGGCAAGAACAAAATCAAGCCTTAGCATTAATAAATGAAGATAAAACAAAACAATATAATCCTTATACAGGAAAATGGGATTTTAATCCTGAGAATGCAGCATTAAATTATGCTTTTCAAAAAACTACTCATTCAAGAAATTCTTCTAATAATGATAATATTATAACATTAGGTAATAATAGATTCTTTAAAAAGAAGAATGGAGATTACATGTGTTTAGATTGTAATGATAAAGAATCCCAAAATACAAAATATGGAGGAAAAATAAAAAGAAAATAACTTAAAATATTATACTTGCATATTTCAATTTAATCCCATAATTTTGTAAATTAAATAGACAGAATTATGGGATTTATACTATAACTAAAAATAATTATACCATAACTAAAGAATATTAATAAACTAATATGGCTATATCCTATCTATCAAAACCCCTTCAATCAGAAGTAAAACCTTTTCAGGAAAATCTCGATCTTATATCTAAGGTATCAGCATATAAACAAAGTAGATATGACAAAGTTATAGATACTATACTTCAAAAACAAGATAGTCTTTTAAATTTAGATACTTCTAAAGGTAGTGAAGAAGCTACTCAAAAAAAAGAAAATATGTTAAAACAAGCTGATGTTCAACTAGATGCTTTATCTAAAGTAGATTTATTAAATCCTGAAAATATCAACAAAGCTGAAATTATATTTGAACCTATTACTAATGACCAAGATATTATACAAGCAGCGGGTATAACATCTTTTGTAAACAAACAAGGAAAATATTTTGATGAATGGAAAAAAGATGGAAAAGGTTTATATGATGCTAAAAATGAAGCTTACTTTAGAGAACAAGTACAAAAAAATACTAATATGTCTTTAAAAGAAGTAAAAGAAAAAGGATATTCACAGCCTTTAGCAACAGAATTTGTAGATATAGATAAATGGTATAGAGAATCTGTCAAAGAATTACATCCAAATATTACAATGACAATTGCTCCTGATGGAAAAGGGAGAATTTTTAAAGATAAAAATACAATTTTATCTGAAGAAGATGTTTTAAAAATGCTTCCTACTAATAGTAAAATAATTGCACAAGCTGAAATAAATGCTCACTATGATTATGCAGATGTAAAAAAGGATGAATTATTATCAATACAACAAAAATCCCTTCTACAAGAACAACAATCTGTAAAAACTGCTATGAATGAAGCAAATAAACAAATAGGTTATTTGCAAGACCAAATAAAAGCTATTGAAAATGGAACTACTGAGGGGAATACATTAGTTACTAATTCTGGGTTTTTGAAAGACCAATTAATTGACCAATTAAAAGATAAAATTAAAGGTTATCAAGATTTAAGTTCTAAATTTAATGAAAAATATAAAGAATATGGTACAAAAATAAGTGATTTTAATACAACTTATAAATTTGATAAAGGTATTTTTAATACAGAATTAACAGAAAATGAATTAAAAAACCTAAAAACATCTGTGTGGTTAAATAGTAAAAAACAACAATTTGCGGATGCAATGTCTTATCAAGAAAGAATTCTTGATATAGAAACAGACCAAGTTCAATTAGAAGAAATGAAACATCAATGGGGTTTGGAAGATAAATATATTGACCATGTGTATAGAGAAATGGAAGAACAAGATAAAAAAGATAAAGAAAATAGTACTAAAACACTAGATATTTTAGATGCTTTTGGGGCTACTCCTGCTAATGATAAAACTACTGAAGTAGATAATAAAGAAAAAGGAAATGAATTTAATAGTTTAGTTAAAGGTTTTAATGAGTATGCAACTAATATTAACAAACTTAAAGGGAGATTTATAGAAGATAAAAAATTTGAAGATGAAAACTATGATGAGGTTAAATTTGAAGCGGATAAAAAGGATTTCATTAAAACTTTAGCAATATATGACAAAAATAATTACAAATTATCAGATAAGATACCTAATTCTGAGGAAACATTTGCACAATTTTTTCAAAGAAATGCAAAAATAAAAGAATACTATACTACTAAACAAAGTATGGATGATGTTTATAATAGTCATTTAATGACTATTGCTAAAATAAATGAGAAGGCTGAAAAAAGAGCATTAGGTGAAACTGGATTTAGTAAAGAACCTAAAGATATAAAAATAGAAACTGGAATAAATGCTGCCCCAATTATAACAATACCAAAATCAATGTATGAAAGATATATTACAAAGAGTTTAACACAAAAGGATTATAATGAAATACGAAATATAAATAATTATCGTTTTATTGAGGAGGGAGAAAATCCTGATAAATTAATAAAATCATTTGTAGATAATTTTAGGAATGAAGAAAAACTTATAAATTTTCAAGATTTATATCTTAAATATAAAAATGAATATGCTAAAGAATATCAAAAAGGATATTTATTACCAGGATTATACTTAAAAGAGATTACTGGAGAAAAATCAACAGGAAAACATATTAATGAAAGTGCTGTTAATTATATAGGAAGTTTTTACAAGGATAATCCTGAAATAAATATTAAATATTTCTATAGAGATGCTAATTCTCCCTCTGGATGGTCAGTAAATTATAGTAGTACTACTAAAGATGCAAATAATAAATCTACTTCAGTTATAGACCAAAAAGCCTTACAGCCTGATTTTGTTAAAGATACTAAACTTAATTTAGTAGGTAATGTATCAGATATAAAAAAAGAATTAGAATTACAAAGGATAGGTAATCCTGATTCTAAAAGTCAAATATTTATGTACAATTACTTGGGAAAAGTTTATAAACTTGTACAACAAGATGGAGCTTATAAAGCCTTAGAAAAACAAAAAGATGGTACTTTTAAATTATTAAAAGAAGACTCTCCTTCTGTTGATATATTAGTTCAATCAATTATAGAAAATAGAGAACAAGAATTAAATAGAAAATAATGATAGATAATCTTATAGGCAGTTTAGATTTTACTGCAAAACTTCCAGTTGATATTAAATTAAATACAGAATTACCTAAATTCCCTGATTTATCTCCTATAAATATTAATAATTTATTTGAACAAAATAAACCATTATCATTTGATGATATTTATAAGAAAAATATGGATAAATATGGAAAAGCTGAAGAATTAGGTAAACCATATTTTATAAACAGATATGAATATGAAAGATTTATAAATTCAGATAAAGATAATAACAGCTTTTTTAATTGGAAACCTAATCCTATTTTTAAGAACCCTTTATATTTCAACAATGAAGAATTGAATAGTTTAAATCAATCTGGATTTAGAAAATTTATTAATGGTACTTCAAAAGCATTACCAAGTGCATTAAGTGCATTTGTAAATGGTTTAGACCCAAGATTAGGAGTTCATGACAATGAATTTAATAATTGGATGAGTGATTGGAGTAAAGAATTGGAATATACTCACCCCAATTATTATACAGATGATGAAAAAACCCATCCACTTTCTTTTAGAAATATAGTTAGTGGTAATTTCATAGGGGATAAATTATTAAAAAATGCTGGATTTACAGTAGGTGCTATAGGGTCAGCAATAGCTTGGGATGCAGTTATATCTGGAGCTACTGCTGGTATAGGAGGAATACCTGCTACAGAATTAGCATTAGGTAAACTAATAAATACACTTGAAAAACAATTTTCTACAGTACAAAAAGTAATTAGAGGGGTAGAAAGTTCAACACTATTAGGTAATACTATTAAAAATTCAAGATTAGCATATGAAGGAATAAAAGATTGGTCTACTGGACAGAAAGCATTAAATTTAGCTAAATTAGGATTTTTAAATTATGTAGGTTCTAATTCTGAAGGGGCTTTAGAAGGGTTTCAAGGCTTAACCGAATTAAATACAACTTTAATAGACCAATTTAAGAAAGATCATGGAAGAGACCCTGAACCTTTTGAGTATGCTAATTTAAAGAAAATTTCTACTCAAATGGCTAATACTAGATATGTTTTAAATCTTCCTCTTTTAATGATTACTAATGCTATAGAATTTGGTTCTTTATTTTCACCCTCTAAGATAATAAGAACTGGAGGTATTGGTTTTGGAGAAAAGGTTGCAGTAGATAATACAGGTAAACTTTTTTTTAGAGGTTGGAAAGATTTTTCAAAACTTGAAAAAGTAGGTCATGTATTAGGAAGTGAAGCTATAAAAGATTTTTTTGCAGAAGGTTTTCAAGAAGGAGCGCAATATTCTATAGAAAAAGCAACTGAAGATTTAGGTTTTAAAAAATATAAAAACCCTAAATTTAGGATAGGTTTATCAGAGTATATGGAGTCACAAGCACTGGGTATTCAAAAAACATTTTCAGACCAAGAGGGAAAAGAATCAATGTTTATAGGAGGACTTACAGGGTTATTAACATCAGGTATTACTCATGGTTATGATAAATTTGTATCTAAACAATCTGAAAATGAAAATAAAATTATTCAAGAAAACATAGATAAATACAATGACCTTTCAGAAAACGGAATATTTGATTCTGAAGCTTTTAAAAGTTATTTAAAATCAGTAACAGAAAGAGACCAAATTAATTTTGATGGAACAACAACTCATCTTATTTTAGATGCTCAATTAAGTAAAGCTATTAAGGATAAAAATATTTTTGCTGTAAAAGCTTTACAGCATGATAAATTATTTAATTTAGTTTCAATGGCATCTAAATTAGGTAAAGTAGATGCTTTAAAAATTAAAATAGATCAATTAAAAGATTTATCCATAGAAGAATTAGGTAAACAATTAGGATTAGAAGATTTAACTGAAGAAAAATCTAAACAATTTAGAAATAATATAAACGAGTACATAGATAATATAAAAGAAAGAATAGATTCAATGTCTGATATTATAAAGACTATTGATAATGGTTTATTAAATAAACATAAACCATATACAGTTGAATATTATGCTTTTAATGAGTTAAAAAATACTTTTGCACATCAATTATCAAATATAGAAGATATACAAGGGAGAATGTCTGGAGAAATGGATAAAATCCTTTCTTCTAAGAAAAATCCTTTATCTTCTTCACTATTAAATTCATTAATAGGTAGAGAAGAAGATGATGATGATACTTTAATGATTGATGATTTCACTAAAAATTTTATATCTGATAAAGGATTTGATTTATCTATTTTTGATAATAGATATATTAAACCTTATAAACAACAATTAAATAAATTAAACTCTGATATAACTACTTTAAATCTACTAATAGAATCCTCAAAATTAGCAAAACTCCCACATGAGGGTTATAAATTAAGATTAAAAGAAAAAATAAAAGAGTTAAATGCATTTTTAGAATTTACCAATCAACTTAAAGAAAAGGTTAGTACATTATCAGAAGCTATGCAAAATAATCAAGATTTTATGCATCCTGAAATTATAGATAGTTTCAAAGATTTAACTTCTCATATTGTAAAACATGAAATGAATAAGGATTTAAATAATCCTATTTCTGTTACAGAAACAGATGATTTAGTAGATGCTATTGCTGATTTACACTTATTAAATTCTTCTTTAAACCTTTTTATAGATAAAAATAATAAATTTCAGACTCCTAAAGGTCAAGCGGAGTATATTAAGGAATATATAAAGTGGAA
>Ga0208825_1001113_pt1 | contig 21936 bp, 15 predicted proteins | sample AD_UKC113_MetaG_FD_184450 | JGI IMG/M metagenome (GOLD analysis project Ga0208825, IMG submission 184450) | Active sludge microbial communities of municipal wastewater-treating anaerobic digesters from Hong Kong - AD_UKC113_MetaG (SPAdes)... | ecosystem: Engineered > Bioreactor > Anaerobic >...
TTATAAAGGGTGATATGTCAGTTGGCCAGTTGTTGGCTTTCAATGCACTACTAGCATATTTCCTTGACCCAATAAAAAACCTCATTAATCTTCAACCGATGATGCAGACAGCTATTGTTGCTTCTGACAGATTGGGAGAAATATTGGACTTGGAACTTGAGAAAAGCGAAGCAGAAGATAAAAAAATAGCACCAAAGACACTTAAAGGGTTGATAGAATTTAAAGAATTGGACTTCCGTTACGGTACCCGACAGTTAGTCTTGAAAAATATTAACCTTAAAATAAACAGCGGAGAAAAAATTGCATTTGTTGGTGAAAGCGGCTCCGGGAAAACAACCTTGGTAAAGCTACTATTGAACCTGTATAAATGGGAAAAAGGCGAAATCCTAATCAACGGCTACAATGTCAAGGATATAAATATGAATTATCTGCGTGAACGCATTGCATATATCTCACAGGACATTTTCCTTTTCAGCGGTACAATATATGAGAACCTTACACTAGGCATAGAGAATCCTGATATGGAAACTGTTATTGAAGCCGCAAAGATGGCAAAGGCGCATGATTTTATTAACCAGTTTCCCTTGCGCTATGAAACCATGCTGGAAGAAAACGGCTCTAATCTATCAGGTGGTCAGAAGCAACGACTGGCTATAACAAGAGCACTCCTTAAAAAGCCTGATATTCTAATAATGGATGAGGCCACAAGCAACCTTGATTCTATTACGGAAAAGGCTATAGAGAGGACTATCAACGAACATACCCATGGAATTACAACTCTTATAATTGCACACAGGCTTTCCACTATTATGAGGTGCGACAAAATCTATGTTATGGACAAGGGCGAGTTTGTGGAAAGCGGAACGCATCATGAACTGATGGATAAAAGGGGGTTGTACTATGACCTTTGGAAAGAGCAGTTACCTGAGACAAATGAAATAGAAAAAGAAGCTGGTATTCCGTCAATCCCAATTGTTCCTTTTGTCGGAGGAGTATTTGAATCAGCAGCGGCAAAGGAAGGTGAGGGAGAATGAAGACCTACATACAAGATATAAAGGACATGTCTGACAGCCGGGAAATGCTAGAAGCAAAACCTCACTTTTTCATGACATGGTTTATATATATACTCATTGCCATTATTGGTGTGGCATTGGTTTGGGCATATTTCGGTGAAATAGATGACTATGTTAAGGCAAACGGTGCAGTAAGACCGGGTGACAGGATAAGTACAATAAGGAATGCTGTTGCCGGACGAGTAGACAAGGTCAACATTGAGGAAGGTATGCGAGTCAAAAAAGGTGATGTACTTTATACCATTGAAACCAATGGAATTTTGCTTGATAAGGATGAGAAAGCAAAGATAGTTTCAAGGCTTGAAAAGGAAAACAAGAATCTTTTAAAGTTCAAGCAAAGCATACAGGAAGAAAAAAATCTCTTTGATTCGGGCAATGCTGATGAGGTCGATTATTATAACCGTTTTCAGAAGTATATGACCGATAGGAAAACAAATATGGAACAGATGAATAACTCAAAGATTGACCTTATACAGTTAAAAGGTGATGCTGAAGCCTCAAAGAAAATGGCAGAAGTCAAGCTGGAAAACTCAAAAGAGGTTTTAAAAAATCAGGAGACTTTGCTTGCTTCCATTGAAAAAAATAAGAACCTGTTTGATAGAGGCAGTACAGAGTATCAAAGAAGGTATGAAGATTTTGCATTCAATCTAACCCGATTGAACTCACTATATGAGCAAAAAAAAGTTACATATGAAAGGCTTAAAAGGCTTTATGACGCAGGCGGGGTAGCAAGAAAGGAACTGGAAGATGCAAAGAATCAAATGGATCTTGCAAAGCTGGATATGGATAAATTCAAAAATGAATTTGTAATGAACCTGCAGGATGCAATCAAGCAATCTGAACAAAGCATTGCAGAGCTTTCAGCTTCCATAGCAAAGTGGAAGACAAGCCTTGATGCATACAACAGCAAGAGTCAAAATACAGAACTGATACTTGAAAAATTGCGTCTTGATACGCTTGTACAGATTGAGGATGGTCTGTCAGCAAATAGGACTAACCTTGACAAGGCAAAAAGTGAATTAAAAAATCTTGAACTGAATTTAAAAGAAGCTACTGTAACTTCTCCTATTGATGGTATAGTAAACCTGTATACGGAAATCAACAGGGGCGATTTGCTTCAAAACGGAATTGAAATTGCAGCAATTGTGCCGGATACAAGCACTGAATACAAGATTCAACTGATGGTGTCTAATAAGGACATTGCAAGCATTAAAGAGGGGCAAAAAATCAAATACCATTTCCTTGCACTTCCCTATCGTGAATACGGTGAGGTCGAAGGTATAGTGAAAAAGATTGGTACGGATGCCAGAGTGGATAAGGAATCAGGAGCAAGCTACTATATGGTGGAAGCTACTGTTGAAAAGACTGAACTTGAAAGCTACAAAGGTGTCAAATCCCATATTAAAGCCGGTATGGTATGTGAAGCACAGGTTGTTACTAACTCAAGAAAAGTTTTGTGGTGGCTCCTAGAAAAGATAAATCTCATTGATTGAAAGGATAGATAAACATGGTTAAAAATAAGCGTTTCATATCTGCTATTGTGGTGGCTTCTGTATGCATTGCAGTGTCTGGAGCATATGCGGCAGGAAGGATATATACAAATAAAACCATAGATGATTTAAAGAACTATGTTGATAGTAGTAACAAGAGTATTCAAGTGGTAGACAGTGAGCAGCAAGTTTTAGAATCAAGATATAATGAAGTCCTCAAACAGTATAATGAAAGCCGGAAGCAGACTGTACTGATTCAAAATCAGATTGACAGATTGAATTTTGACAGAAATCAGTACCAAAAGAAGAAGGAACAACATCAGTTGGTAGAAAAATACCAGCTGCAGGTTGAATATTATAATGTTTGCCTGTTTATAAAGCAACTATCATTAGCTCAAAACGAATTGGAGGTTGTTAACAAGCAAATTTCTGTCGAGAGGGAAAAGCTTAATCAAGGAGATTCAACTCAGCTTGCAGTTGATGAGTTAAATAGCAGGAAGCGGATAATTCAAGATAAAATTTCAGGACTTAATCAAAACATTGAAGTGGGTAAAAATGCACTGAAATCCAGGCTGAATGAAACTTCAGGCATACAGTTTGATCCTTCTTTTACAATTCCTTCAGTTGTTGAGGGTACGGATACATATTCTTTGTCCGAGTTACAAAAGAAATGTAAAGATAATAATATAGATTTGCTCCAAATGAATGCTTATTTAGGATTTTATAATACATTGATTTCCAACTTGAAGGCTATTGTTGGAGAAAATGATTCTGCTTATTTTTCTGCAATTTCAGAAAGGGTTAAGCTTCAAGCTGATGCTAATATTATGAGGACTGAAATTGATAACTATGTGGAGCATCAGTATAGTATTTTTAAGCAAAGTCTTTCTGCATATACCACAGCTCAAGAAAGAAAAGACATATTAAACAGGCAATTGGATTTATTAAAAACCAAATATGAGAATGGGGATATAAGTGAACTTCAGTACTTGTCAGATAGATATTTGATATTGAAAGAATTATATGATGGTTATAGTGCAATCATAGGGAAAATTAATGAAAAAACATTGATGAGCTTAATAGAGGCTGGGATTGTGATGGGTAAATAATTGGTACTATACAAGCTTTAGTATTTCTACAGAGCAAGCCATATCCTTTATCCTTTGAATACTTTTTTCCATCAGAGCATCAACATAATTTGTAACAACCAAAAAATCGGTGCTTTCAATAAAGCTATCGGGAATTTCATCCATAAAGAAATGAAACATCTTAGATCTTTTGAGCTGCATCATAGCCATTGATTCAAGCAGAAGGTTTATATGACCGGAACCTGCAGGTATAAGAATGGGAGTTTCGTCATCCCGGGATGAATGGCAGTTGCAGCAAAAGCCTGTTTCAATGCCTTTGGATATCAGAAAGTATGCAATTGAGGCACAATAGGATATTGCCTTTTCCATGATCTCCGCATCAGTGTTGTCGTCCCAGCTTTCCTCATTTGATTGAATGTTTAGGAGTATGATAATCTTCATATTTGATGTGTAATCTGTGTTGTAAACCTTAATACTGCCGGTGCGGGCAGTTGTTTTCCAGTTTATTTTGTTCATGGAATCGCCATATTGGTAATCCCTTACACCTGAAATCATAAAGGGGTCGTCAATAATCCAGCGTCGTACAACTGTATCTCCTATCCAGCTTCGGCATGGGAGATTTAAGTTTTTAACGGGTATTATTTTAGGGTATACCAATAAGCCTGCGGATAGAGTCAATTCCTCATATGTTTGAATGATACTGAGTGCGTCTTTGCATGACAATACTGCGGATTTTAGAGTATAGAAGCCGCGTTTTACACATTTTATAGTATGCTTGCGGGTTATTCGTGTAAAAGGCAGTATGCTGAAAAAGCTCCTATGAAATTGTTGGTGCTTTATATCGAGATTAGCCTGTTTTTGAAACTGAAGGTGGGAATCAATTTCAGATTCCAATTGAAGCCAGAGAACAGGTATCAGCTTGTTATTGGATATTATTTCGATCATTTGAACCTCTTCACCTTCGAAGACATGGGGAGAGCCAAATGATCTTGAATACGTGATACCCTTAAGCCCCCAGTACTTATAAATGACAGCTTGTATATACACTATAATCAGTGTTGATATGACCAGCAAACCCACACTCATATATCATATGAATCCTTTCGATAACTTTTCCTCCGATGGAACTTCTATGCTTGATATGATTTGATCCAGTATGTTGCCTATACTGCTTGTATTTCTTCCTAAAATTGGGTTTTTTAGTATCAGTCTATGGCACAGTACAGGCTTTACAATGTATTTAACATCGTCAGGAATAATATAACTGCGTCCCTTTAATATGGCATACACCTGGCAAGCCTTTAATAAAGCCTGGCTTGATCTGGGGCTTGCACCTAGAACAATGTCGGGGTGGCTTCTTGTTTTTTCTATGATTTGGAGAATATATTTTAAAATATCGTCACTTGCATGAACACTGCTGTATGAACTTTGTGCATCAACAATGTCGGAAACGGATGCTACAGGACTAATATCATCTATTGGATTGTGTGATATAAAACGTTTTAGTATCTCAATTCCCTCATCACTTGTTGGATAACCCATTGAAATTTTAAAAAGGAACCTGTCTAATTGTGCTTCCGGCAAGGGGAAAGTTCCATGTGTTTCAACAGGATTCTGGGTGGCTATGACCATGAAGGCTTTGCCGAGTTCCCGAGTTTCCCCGTCTATTGTTACCTGCCTTTCCTCCATACATTCCAAAAGGCTTGATTGTGTCCTTGGTGTAGCCCTGTTGATTTCATCGGCCAGAAGAATATTTGAGAAAATTGGGCCAGGGCGAAACTGGAATTCACAAATTTTTTGATTATAGTAATTAATACCCGTCAAATCAGAGGGCAACAAATCTGGAGTAAACTGAATTCTCTTAAAAGAACAGTCTAAAGATCTGGCGAGAGTCTTGGCAAATACTGTCTTACCCATGCCGGGTACATCTTCTAAAAGTATGTGCCCTGATGTTATCAAAGCGATTAATGTAAGATCTATTATTTCATCTTTTCCAACAATAACCCTGCCAATGTTTTGCTTTATATTTAATGCAAGCTCTCTTATCTGTTCAATTTTCATATTAGCACCGCCATATATACAGGATATGATACCACTTTTTATTTGAGGTGTAATTATATTCATTATATACAATTGAGGCCGTCATTGCAAAAAATTTTATATGCACTTATATGTCAAATTAGAAATATATAGAAAATGTTTCTTTGCTTTGTCGAAATGAAGTGAAATTTTAATTATTATGCTGAAATCTTGGCAAAAATATGTAATAATATTAATATAAAAAATATTTTTTTAATTTTATGTAAATATAAAGCCTTTAATTCTTATAATTGATGCTGATTAAGGGCTATTAATTAAGTTTTTTGTACGCAGGGGGAGTTATATGAAGAAACAGATTTTTAAGCTACTTGTAAACATCGTGGCTGTATCAGCCATAATGTTTCTTTTTAGCGTTCATTTGTCGGCACATCCGATGGATGGTGAGAGATTTCATTTCAGGCAGCCAAATGGAGCAAAAGTTGAAGTTAAGGTTTTCGGCGATGAATACTATCAACGTGTAGAAAGCATAGACGGCTATACATTGATACGAAATAAAAAGGGAAATATATGCTATGCGAAACTTAACAGAAATGGAAGGCTTGAACCTACAAATAAGGTTTATAACGGTTTGCCTTTGAGTGTGGAAGAAGCCAGGTCCATTGGTATTGAGAAAGGTTTATATGAAGATAAAAACATAGTATTGGAACAAGTAAATGAAAAACGCAGTGAGATTCAGCTAAATGCACCGTTGGAGGAAGAGAAGCTGGCAGCAACTCCAACGCCTTTGCCGTCAGGGGTTCCAATCATACCCACTGCGACACCGTCAAAGGTTAAAGGGTTGGTTGTATTGGTTGATTTTCCCGATGTAAAGAGTGCTGTTTCAACTGGTATCATTGAACAGTTGTTTAACAAGGCAGGGGCAGGCTCTGTTTATGACCATTTTTATGATATATCGGGACAGAAAATCGAATTCACCAACAAGTTCGTTGGTTTTTATACAGCCAAGTATGAAAAGAGCCATTATGACAGCGGGACAGGATATGCAGGCTCTACTGAACTTATGAAGGAAGTTTGTGCATGGCTTAATTCAAATCCGGATTTCACTACAGATGATCTCACATTGAATGAAGATAAATCCATAATGGCATTTACACTGCTTTATGCAGGAAGTCCTGAAGCAGGTTGGGCCAATGGTCTTTGGCCTCATTCGGGAGGGTTTAACTATGTCCTGAAAAATGGAGTAAGGATCAACAACCATCAGTTTTCCAACATTGGCTCAAAGCCACAAACCACTACTATAAATCATGAGTGCGAGCACATGATTTTAAAATGGCCGGATTATTATGATTATGATGGAGATTCCAAGGTTATAGGCAAGTTTAACGAATTTGCCAATCCTTACTCAAGGTGTGTTATAAGCAGATTTTATAAGATACACTGGCTCAATGGCCTTCCTGATGGTACTGTTGTATCAATACCGGCAGGTTCAAGGGATGTTTATGGGTATATAAATACTAAAAACAATAATGAGATGTTCCTGATAGAAAACATACGCAAAAAAGGTGAATGGGCAACATTTCCCGGAGAAGGTTTGCTTATTTGGCATATTGACAAAAAAGGAAACAATAACTATCAGCATATGACTGCTCAAAAGCATTACATAACATCAATAGAACAGGCAGACGGAAGGTTTGATCTAGAGAGGAATGTTAATAACGGTGATGCCGGTGATCTTTTCTATGCAGGTTATAAGGACAAGTTTAATGATGTTACGATTCCCAACTCCAGGTGGTGGAATGGAGCAAGCTCGGGTTTTAATATATCAAATATCAGTGCCATTGGAGATACTATGACGTTTGTTATAAGCAGTACTCCGGATGAAGTTTCACTGATTTCAACATTTACTCCGACGGTAACACCGACGTTTACACCGATAGTAACACCAACAGCTACACCAACGGTAATACCGACAGCTAAGCCGACGGTAACACCTGTGCCGACACAAAAAACTACATCTACACCGACTGCTACATCTAATCCTAATCAAACAAAAACATTTGAGTTATCGGGGTATATAGCACCGGATATCAAATTGTCAACTGATTTGGTTTCTATTGCATATACGGGGTATAAGGTTGAACTGATTGGGACAAATGTTGATCATGCAGTAACAGATAGCAGCGGATACTTTGCCATAAATAACATTCCTGAAGGAAATTATTCAATTAAAATAACAAAGAGTGGTTTTTTGGAGAGGCAAATCAGCAATATAGTTGTAAACAAAGATGTATTGATAAGTACGAAGGAAGCCCCCATATTGTTATGGGGAGGAGATATTCCTTTAAATGGTGTTCAGGATAATGTGATAAATATAGCGGATATAATTTTAGTTGCAAAGTCCTTTAATACTATAAAAGGCCATCAGGCTTTTGTGGAGGAATATGATTTGAACTGCGACAACACAATAAATATAATTGATATAATGATTATTGCAAAACATTTTAACTCTTCCACAAGCAGTTATCCTGAAATAACTCCATTATAAAAACGGGTTTTTGTAAAACATAAATAAAACATTTAAAATAGAGTGATTTTACTGAATTTTTCACAGTAAAATCACTTTTTAATTTACAGAAAATTTTTACAATATGTAGCCAACATAATCCATTATTAATATATTAATACAGGAAGTATCGTACTTAGTTGTGAACTACGGTTACTGGTGAATATATTCAAAGGCATATGACTTGTAATTAGGAATATGGTAGAAAAAGTCATTATGTTAGTTTTAGGGGGGAATGGGCTTTGGTAGGTCTGAGCCAGGATAGAACACCATTGTTTGATGCTGTAAAGAAGTATATACAGGATAACGTTGTACAGTTTCATGTACCGGGACATAAGCATGGACAAGGAATAAAGGAATTTTGCGACTTCGTTGGGGAGCGTGTACTTCAAATGGATGCAAACGGAATGGAGGAGCTCGATTTTGCAAACAATCCTACAGGAGTAATATATGAGGCAGAAAAGTTAATGGCTAATGCATTTGGTGCACAATATGCTTATTTCCTCGTGAACGGTACAACTGCGGGAGTACAGGCTATGATTATGAGTGCATGTGAACCTGGTGACAAGATAATACTGCCTCGAAATGCACATAAATCAACAATTGGTGGAGTAATATTAAGCGGGGCTATGCCTGTGTACATACAACCTGAAATAAATGAGAGATTGGGTATTGCGATGGGAATAACCGAAGAAAGTTTAAAGAAAGCCATAAAGGATAATCCCGATGCGAAAGCAGTTTTTATAATAAACCCAACCTATTATGGTGCAGCATCGGATATGAAAACAATAACGAGGATAGCTCACAGGCATGGAATGAAGGTAATAGTAGATGAAGCTCATGGAGCACACATGTCTTTCCATGATGATTTTCCATTGACAGCCATGGAAGTTGGTGCTGACATGAGTGCTGCAAGTATGCATAAGACCGGAGGTTCAATGACCCAGAGCTCCGTTTTGCTGTTAAGAAGTAATTTTATTGCTCCCGACAGGGTCAAGCAAATACTTAATCTTACTCACACTACCAGTTCGTCATATGTACTGATGTCCTCTTTGGACATTGCAAGAAAACAATTGGCTACACGCGGGGGCGAGCTTTTGGAAGAAGCTCTTCAATTAGCGAGGTGGACAAGAGATGAAATAAATAATATTGACGGGTTATACGCTTTTGGAAAAGATTTGATCGGAACACCCGGATGTTTTGATTTTGATGAGACAAAGCTTGGTATAAACGTAATGGGGTTGGGGTTAACCGGGTACCAGATTGAAAATAAGCTAAGGAAAGAGTATAAGATCCAGGTTGAAATGTCCGACCTCTATAATATTTTATGTATTGTAAGTATAGGACATAGAAAGGAAGATATGGATGCTCTTTCAAATGCATTGAAAGATATAGCATCAAAGCAGGGAGTACGGGAATATAAGATGGCCACCATGCTTCCTCATAATCCTCAAATGGTAGTGTCCCCTAGAGACGCCTTCTATTCAGATAAGAAGATCGTAGATCTGGAGGATTCTGTCGGAGAAATTGCCGGGGAAATGGTGATGGCATATCCACCTGGAATACCGGTTGTTTGTATGGGGGAGAGAATATCAAAAGACATTGTTGAATATATTGAGCTTCTTAAGGAAGAAAAATGTCAACTTCAGGGAACTGCTGACCCCTATGCCGATAAAATAAGGGTGCTGGGTAATAGATGTTAGAGGTAAGAGGTTGGAGGTAAGAGGTTGGAGGTAAGAGGTTGGAGGTAAGAAGTAGGAAGTAAGAAGTAGGAAGTAAGAAGTAGGAAGTAAGAAGTAAGAAGTTTGAGTTAGGATAAAGAATAAATAATTAAAATATAGGATTCAGATTGGTTTGGTTTAATTCTGAATCCTATTTATATGTTTCTAAATTCTTGCAGCCCATATAAATTCTTGCAGCCGGTATGTAATTGAATCCTAAATGATGTGTTTTTAGATAAGCCTTGATAGGCCTAAGGCCATAAGGAGTATACCCGGTATTATGGATATGATTTTCTTATTAATCCGGTTGTATGCTGTAATTTTGTTACCGATAAATAAGCCTGTGTATAGAAATATCAATTGGAAAAGGCCGACTGCAAAAGGAATAAATATTGATCGGTATCCTGCAAGTGAGCTTCCTATTCCTACTCCTATGGCATCTAATGACAGGGCGAAACCAAGCAGAATAGATTCTCTCAAGTCTATGGTTCCGGACTTGTCAAAATCAACTTCAATGGGGTTTCTTATGACTTGTATCGTAATTCCCAAAGATTTGATAGCTATTTTCAAAAGTGTTCCTGTTTTGGTAAATTCTTTTTTACAAGGGGAATCATTCTTTTTCATAATGGATTGTAGTATTATCCAGATACCCATAAAGAAAAGTATACCTACTCCTATAAAGCTGGACAGATCTTTTGAAAGAATGTTGCTCAAAGTCTTGCCCAAGGCTTGGGCAATGGCTGAGTAAACTATTGAAAAAAAGCATATAAATAGCTTAGAGCCCAGAGGAATTTTTATCCGCCTCAAACCATATACTGTCCCTACTCCTAACGCATCAGTGCTTAGGGATACGGCAAGCAATAAAATAGTGAAAGTCATTATTACCAACTCCCGATGCAATAATTATCTTTGTTATAGTTCCTGTTATTTACAGAAGGCTTGAAATATTATGGTGACATACTGTTGAATTGCCTAATAATTAGCCATCTAAAGACAGTATATGATTATACATAAAAATTTGTTATCAAATTAAGATGCCATATCATTGAGCATTTTCTATAAAACAAAAAGGACAGATTGAAATAATTCAACCGTCCTTTTGTAACTATAAATATTACTGTTAATTATTTAAATGTCAATTGATTGTCAAATTACGCAGGTATCCTTGAAATGCAGTAGCGTTTGAGTAATTCATATTTGAGATGTCTCTATATCCTCCATGATTGATGGTGAAGCTTTGTGAGCAGGCCAATGTACCGTTAATATACAGTTCGGCTACTGAACCGTTGTATTGAATTACAACAGTGTTAAATTTGCCAAGGGGTATAGTAGTGGAACTGCTTTTTATATTAGAATTGTTCCAAAGCATTGATATTGTACCATTTGGCTCAACATTTACACCTAACCACCTATATAATGCTCCTCCAACAATTATAGGCATTCTGTAGGAAGGATATGAATTGATTTTAAAATCAAAGCTGATTGAGAATTTGTTGAAGTTTAATGATGACAGGTTTGGAGTCTTTATTAAACTTGCATTTGGACTTGAATAATCATATATTCCATTTGAATAAACACTTCCATCAGATTGATAGGGTGCATTTCTTAATGTTATTTTAGGGTTTTTACCGGTCGAATCAACTGCTGTATTATTGAGCGTATATTTTGCTACTAAAGGAATGGCGGGAGAACTTAAAACAGTCAGGTTACGAAGATAACCGAGGAATGTTGTTCCGTTAGAGTAATTTGTATTCTGGAAGTTCGCATCACCACCGTTCACAGGTTTGAAGTATTGTGAGCAGGCAAGAACTCCATTGAGGTAAAGCTTAGCTACCGAACCGTTATATTGAATTGTTGCAGTGTTGAATGTGCCAACAGGTATTTTTGTTGAACTGTATGTGTAATTGTTATTGTTCCAAAGAAGGGATATGGTACCGTTTGGCTCTACATTGGCACCTATCCAGCGATAGGAGTGGCCTCCTACGATTATCGGTTTCCTTGAAGTAGGAATAGAGGTTATTTTAAATTCAAAGCTTACTGAGAAATCGTTGAAGTTAAAGCCTTTAATGTATGGTGTTTGGATTGTGCTTCCTGTTGAATTTAAATAAGGATAAATTCCGTTTGAATATACACCATTATTTGTGACAAAGGGTGCATTTGCAAGGGTTATGTTTGAATTCCTGCCGGTTGAATCGGCTGCGGTATTATTTAGAGTGTATTGTGCAACGGTATAAAGTGAAGGAGTGCTATATATTTCCAAATTACGCAGGTATCCTTGGAATGCAGTACCGTTTGAGTAATTTATATTAAGGAAGTTGGCATCTCTTCCGTTTATTAATGTAAAGGCTTGTGAACATGCCAAAACACCGTTGATATAAAGCTCCGCAAGAGCTCCGTTATATGAAATAGTAATGTTGTTGAATGAACCAACAGAGACATATTTTGAGCTATAGGTTATATTGTAATTGTTCCAGAGTAATGATACGGTACCATTTGGCTCAATATTTGCACCTATCCAGCGATAGGAACTTCCTCCTATAATGATAGGACTACTTCTTGACGGTAATGAAGTTATCTTAAAATTAACACTTACGCGAAAATTGTTAAAGTCAAATGATGACAGCATAGGCGTTTCAATAGTGCTGCCTGTCGATGCATCAGGGTAAGGGTATATACCGTTTGAATAGACGCTTCCATCTGATTGATAGGGTGCATTTTTTAATGTGATATTAGACTGGATTCCGGTTGAGTCAACCGCTGTGCGGTTAAGAGTATAATTTGCTATTGGAACAAGCACAGCATTCCCGGCATCAGCACCGGAAATTTCATAAATTTGAGCAAGCATCAATGATAATACTACCAGTAATGAAATAAAACTCTTTGTAATTTTTTTCATAATAACCATCCTTTCGATAAATTAATTATTGTATTTTTTGAGTAGGGCTTGAACTTTCAGATACATAATATATCTAAAATTCTTATTTTGGATAAATGAGCAATGAAATGTAATTTATCGAGGATGAAATGTTGTTAACTAATTATGGATGGTTTTTTATTTTTTCTATGGTTTGCATTATTACCGACTTAAATATTACTTTTTTTCCAAAATACAGACTACCATTTTTACAAAGCATTCCTTAAGCAAAGGCAGTTTTGCCGGAAACTTTAAAATATTTCTTAAGGGTACTTCTCTGTAATAAAGTACATTAAAATCGGTTTGGGACAGAATTCTATTAAATCTTTTAATTGTCATCTTATTTATATATGAAAAATATTCTTTACCGCTGCTATCCTTTGAAATTCGAAAGTCAATGCGTTCTTTGCCGTCAGGCAGGTCTTTCACCAAATCCTTATACACTTCTATAAGTGTTGATGTGCTAAAAAAGAGGTGCACCCATGGGAAGCCTATAGCATCACTTAAATGAGCACCGAAGGGGTGATGATAAGGTGGAAAATTAAGGTATATCCTTCCGCCTTTTTTTAGTACACGATGGCATTCGTTCAATACCTTTAATGGCTCTGAAACATGCTCCATTGCATCATTAATTATTATTACATCGAAGGTGTTGTCTTCGAAGTCCATATTTGAAGCATCGCCAAGAATAAAACAGAAACGGTCTTCAAGGCCTTTTTCCTTGGCAAGGGCATATGCATCCTGCTCATATCTGGGAACAACATCTATTCCATACACTTTTTCTGCTCCCAATGATGCGTAATACAGGGTTTTCCCTGCTGCACCGCAGCCTATATCCAAAACAACCTTGTCCTTAAACATTTCTTCTGTGGTTACTTTTTCCAAATAGAACTTGATTGTTTCAATTCCCTTTTCATATTGCCACTGTGAGTATGTCTTGACACCCTGGTTTTGAAGATTAAAAGGATGTACAGGTAAGGGAAAAAGCTTGTTCATTTTTTTGCATAAGGCACTACCGACACTCATTCTGTTATCTCCTTATATTTAAGTATCTATAATATAAACCATTAATATAATAAACCATTAATCTTGTTTTTACAACTTGCTCTATAAAAAATTTGCTTTGCAAAATTTTCTTCCTCATTATTTTGGTCTAATAATTGTTTTTATGCATAAAATTAGGACTGATAAACACAATTTTAAGGGAGAGTGTTATGTATTGAGGGAAACGACACGGTTAAGACAAATTACAGAGAGTTTGCCGTCAAGGAATTTGTCAAAGGAAGAACCATATTCCGAGGAAACATATAAAGGTATAAGCAGCAAACAAGCAGAGAAGCTTCTTTTAATACATGGCCCTAATTCACTGTCGGAAAAAAAGAAAGTTTCAGCCTTTAAAATGTTTTTTGAGCAATTTACCGATTTTATGGTATTAATACTCATAGCAGCAACCATTATTTCCGCCTTTATGGGAGAAGTAACAGAGGCTGTGACGATTATCGCTATTGTTGTGCTCAATTCGGTTTTAGGTTTTTTGCAGGAATTCAGAACAGAGAAAACGATGAGCGCATTAAAAGAGCTTACGGCACCAACGGCAAAGGTAATTAGAGACGGAGCAATGGATAATATACCTGCGGATATGATTGTGCCGGGGGATTTGCTGGTTTTGGAGGAAGGAGACAGAATTCCGGCAGATTGCCGTCTTGTCCAGGCTAAAAATATGCAGGTTGACGAGTCTCTATTGACTGGTGAGTCGGTTCCTGTAGACAAATCTGTTGACAGCAAATCGGGGTCGTCAGATAAAAACAGCAGTATTTATATGGGCACAATTATTACAAGAGGCAGGGGAAAGGCAATTGTAGAATCTACGGGCATGAATACCGAAATGGGCAAGATAGCTGATATGATTCAGAACATTGAATCTGATGAAACTCCGCTCCAGAAGAAACTTGCCGGCCTTGGAAAGTTTATAGTATTTGGGTGCTTAATTATTTGTGCCATTGTCTCTGTCACAGGGATAATAAGGGGAGAGGAATTGTTTACAATGCTGTTATCGGGTATAAGCCTGGCTGTTGCTGCTGTACCTGAAGGATTGCCGGCTATCGTAACAATTGCATTGGCACTGGGTGTTCAGAAAATGCTCAAAAGGAATGCCTTGATTAGAAAGCTGCCTGCAGTTGAGACATTAGGCTGTGCAAGCGTCATATGCTCCGACAAAACAGGCACTCTCACCCAGAACAGGATGACTGTACGAAAAATATATACCTGGTCTGACAGAAGGATAAAAAAGGAAGCAGTTGAACTCGATGGTTCAAACATAGATGAGGAATTAAGGTATGTTCTTGAGATAGGAGGAGTGTGCAACAATGCAGTTATTATAAATGCTCCTCAGGAAAAGGAAAGAGGCATTAATAAAATTAAAAAGCTCTTTACAAAACATCAGGTTCGATTTGGAGGGGATCCAACCGAAATTGCATTGTTAGAAGCAGCAATTAATGCAGGTATAAGTGAAAATACATTAAATATGGCATATAAGAGAATTGATGAGTTGCCCTTTGATTCAGACAGAAAGTGTATGTCCGTCATATGCGAGCTTAAAAATGGAGAACGGTATGTCTTTACAAAAGGGGCACCTGATATGATTCTTGATAAATGTACAAATATAAAAGGAACAAATGAAATTAAAAAAATGACTTCTGCATACAAAAATGAAGTATTGTATGCGAACGACAAAATGGCGGAAGAAGCAATGAGGGTCATAGGAGTTGCATTTAAAAAGCTCAATTCAGTCAGGTACAACAAAAATGATATTGAGAAGAATTTAACATTTGCCGGCCTTATAGGTATGATAGACCCTCCAAGGAAAGAAGCCAAGGATGCGGTCAATAAATGCAAGATGGCCGGAATAAAAACTGTTATGATAACGGGAGATCATAAGATTACTGCAGCAGCTATAGCAAAGGAGATAGGAATTCTGCAGGAAGGCGATATGGTGCTTACCGGTGCGGAGCTAGACCAGTTGGGTGACACAGGCCTTATGAAAGTAGCCCACAAGGTGTCGGTATATGCTAGAGTATCGCCGAAGCATAAGCTCATGGTAGTAAGGGCCCTCAAAAAATTAGGTCATGTTGTTGCAATGACCGGTGACGGAGTTAACGATGCTCCGGCTGTAAAGGAAGCGGATATAGGGGTTTGTATGGGAGAAACGGGAACGGATGTTACAAAGGAAGCTTCTTCCATGGTATTGATGGATGATAACTTTGCAACTATTGTTGCAGCTGTAGAGGAAGGTCGTGTAATTTACAACAATATAAGGAAATTTATCAGATATATGTTGTCATGTAATCTTGGGGAAGTGCTTACGATGTTTTTGGGAATGCTAATGGGTTTGCCTATTCCGCTTCTGCCCATTCAGATATTGTGGGTCAATTTGGTGACGGACGGACTGCCGGCCATAGCATTGGGACTGGATCCGCCAGAAAGGGATATTATGAAAAGAAGGCCAAGAGGTGCAAATGAAAATATTTTCTCAAACGGGCTTCTCAAGCTGATACTTTTTAGGGGAACACTTATAGGTGTGAGCACATTGGCAGTTTTCACAAGCATACTGTACTTTACCGGAAATGTAGAGAAAGCAAGAACGGCAAGCTTTGTAACATTGGTTATAACACAGCTTATACACGTATTTGAGTGTAAATCCGAAAGCAAGAATATTTTCGAGATACCGGTATTCAATAATGTTCCTCTGGTTTTAGCGGTTATGTGCTCTTTAATTATGATACTTGGCGTGGTATATATGCCCGTTTTCCAGGGTGTATTCAAGACAGTACCCCTCTTGCTGAATGATTGGGTGCTGATTTTAGGATTTTCATCATTAGGCCCTGTTTTATCAAGTTTCATAAGATTTAATAAAGGAACAAGAGTAAAATAATTACATATTACCCAAAAGTTATACTATCGGATGAATTTGAAGTCCAGGGTTCAGAGTTTATTCTGAATCCTGGATTCTGAGCTTTAAAATCCAACATCCACACAAATTATCTTGAAAAAAGTATTAGAAAACTATATAATGGACAAGTATGAGTAAAAAGGTAAAAGTTTTGGAATAATAATCATAGTAATATGATTTTTGAAAACTTTATAAAACTTATTACTCATAATTATATTAAATACTATTAAGAATAATAATGTATTTAATATGGTAACAATTTGTTCACAATTTATTAAAATTCTTTTGCGATAATTGTGATATTACGTCTTTGCTTTCTGTAAGAAAACTTAATATTAATATATACAGGGGGGAATACAATAAGATGATTGAAATTCAAAACATGTCTAAGCGGTACGGTAATGTTAATGCCGTTAGAGACCTGACTTTTACCCTGGAAAAGGGAGAAATTCTAGGGTTCCTTGGGCCAAATGGTGCTGGTAAGAGTACCACCATGAATATTATAACCGGATTTATGCCACCGACTAGTGGATCGGTCAAGGTATGCGGTTATGATGTTATGGAAGATCCTATTGAAGTTAAAAAAAGGATTGGGTATTTGCCTGAGCAACCGCCACTCTATTTGGATATGACAGTAAAGGATTATCTGAATTATGTATGCGATTTGAAACATGTCAAGAAAAGCCTTAGGAAAAACCAGTTGGATGATGTAATGGACTTGGTTAAAATTGGTGATGTAAGAGGAAGGCTTATCAAAAATCTGTCGAAAGGTTATAAACAAAGGGTTGGTTTGGCACAAGCCCTGGTTGGTTCACCGGAAGTTTTGATATTGGACGAGCCTACAGTTGGTCTCGATCCAAAGCAGATAATCGAAATACGAAATCTTATTAAAGCTCTTGGAAGGGATCATTCAATAATATTAAGTTCACATATCTTGCCGGAAGTAAGTGCTGTATGCGAAAGAGTTGTAATAATAAACAAGGGGAAAATAAATGCCATAGATACTCCGGAAAACCTGTCAAAGGCCATGGATTCAAATGCGAGATATTCTATCTCAGTGGCAGGGCCTAAGAATTCTGTAATGGATATATTAAAAGCACTGCATGGAGTAACAAATGTAGAGCCTTCATCCACAGATGACAGCGACATAAGCAGTTTTGTTGTTGAGTCTGTAAAAGAAGCCGATATAAGAAAGCCTATGTTCTTTGAGCTTGCTAAAGCAGGATATCCAATTATGGAGCTCAAGTCTATGGATATGTCACTCGAGGATGTATTCCTACAGATTACCAGAAATGATGTGGTTTTAACAAACGAAGCGGAAAAAGCGGCTTCGGAAGAAATTAGTGAGAATTCGGCTGAAGGAAATAATGAAAATCCGGCTGAAAAGAAGGAGGTTGAATAGGATGGGGTATCTTTCAAGTGTATTTAGCGTGTTTAAAAAAGAGACAAAGTCTTATTTTAATTCCCCTATGGCATATATAATATTAGGACTTTTTATGTTTATGTCTTCACTGTTGTTCTATTTCTTTAATCTTTCTAATAGTCTTGGGACACTGGTATGGATGTTTCAGCAGCCTATTTTTGCTTTAATACTTATAATGTTTTGTTCTATATTGACAATGAGAATATATGCTGAAGAGAGAAGAAACGGTACAGAGGTCTTGCTCTTTACTACGCCAAGTAAAATTTCAAGTATCGTTGTAGGAAAGTTTTTAGCAGCATACTTTGTATACTTTGTTATGGTAGCGCTTACCCTGACATATCCTCTTGTAATTGTAATATTCAAGGGTGCTGTTACAAAGCAAATGATAGCCGGATATGTAGGGCTTATGCTTTTTGGCTCATGCCTTATTGCAATTGGCATGTTGTGTTCTGCATTGACTGAAAGCCAGATCATAGCTGCCATCATAAGCTTTATCACAATGTTGTTCCTGTTTATTGTAGGATCTTTTGCATCTATTTTTGGAGGAGTTGTAACAGAAATCCTTAGGTGGGTTTCCCTCTTTTACAGATTCGTCGATCAATCAACAGGAATATTAAGGTTAAATACCATGGTTTATTTTGCAAGTGTAACAGTAACATTGATTGTTATAACTTATCTTGTAATTGAAAAAAGACGTTGGAGTCAGGGGTGATAAAAATGGCAAATAAAAATAACGTAAAGACTTTTAAATACGGTGCTGCATCGATAATGACAGCCGTAATCGTTATTATAATAGCGGTTATAATAAATCTCATTGTTATCAAACTTGACCTTCAATGGGATTTAACAACCAATAAGATATTCAGTTTGAATAAAACATCAATAGATTTTGTCAAGAAGTTGGATAAAGAAGTAACAATATACGGATTGTACGATAATACAACAACTGAGGTGGGAGAACAGAATTCAATACTAAATGAGCTTCTTAAGCAATATCAGAACGCATCATCAAAGATTGTTGTAAAATTTGTTGATCCGGATAAGGATCCGGCAATTATAAGCAAGCTTGACCCGGAAAGGACAAAGCAGATAAGCAAGGGCGATTTATTGGTGTCATGCGGGAATAAGCTTGATGTAATACCTGCAGCTAGTATTACTTATACTCAGGCAACTCAATACGGACAGGATACCAGCCTTTTGGTTGAGAATTATATAACAACAGCCATAAAGAGAGTTTCAAATGAAATAACACCAACTATATATTATACTTCAGGACATAGTGAGGATGTATTTGAAAATGAATTCGCACAGATTAAAGTTGCTGTTGAGGCCGGAGGTTATTATACCAAAGCTATAAACCTTCAGACAGAGCCAAAGGTGCCTGAAGATTGTGAAGCGATTTTTGTACTGGCTCCTAAGACAGATTTAACTGCGGATGAGGCTAAGAAGATAGATGATTACCTTGACAGAGGCGGTAAAATATTCTTCGCATTTGATCCGGTTATTCCAAATCAGAATATGCCTGTATTCGACAAAATATTGAATGAATATAGTTTAAGCCTTAACTATGATAAGGTTAAGGAGGGTGATGACAGCAGATATATATCTGGAGATCCCAACAACCTTCTTGTATATCTTGAATCAAATTCTATTTTCGGTGAGATCCCTGCAGGGCAATTTGTATTAAATATGCCTAATTCAAGAAGTATCAATATCTTAAAGACAAGAAAAGAAGCCCTTGAAATAGTATCTTTGGCAAGAACATCGGAAAAGGCTGTAGGAATGCAGATCGATCAATCAAAAGGAAAAGATATCAATGGTCCTTTGGATCTGGTAGTTGCAGCAGAGTATACTGGAGGTACCTATGACAGCAGAATACTGGTATGGGGTAATGCTTCAATATTTAAAGATAACTTGTTAACACAAAACACATACCAGATACTTGCGGTTTGCATGAGCTGGCTTATACAGAACAAGGACGATATGGGCATACCGCCAAAAAGCTTGAATTATGAAACAATCAATATTTCCTACACTAGTGCAAATATCACAGGTATTATATTAATAGGTGCAGTTCCGCTTCTGATATTCGGATTAGGAACATTTGTATGGCTTAGGAGGAGGCATCTATGAAGACGTTCAAGAATGTTATTATTCTTGCCGTGGTAATGGTTCTTGCAATTGGCGCTTTGATAGCTGTTAATATTTACAAAAAAACCGATGATGATAACGAACCGTACACTCCGGCAGAACAAATACCCTTAATGGAAGCCAAAAAAGATGATATTACAGAATATACTATTGAACATGAAGGAAATAAGTTTACCGTTAAGCATGAAGGAACAGATTGGGTGCTGACTTATCCGGAAGGAGTAAATTACAGCAGACTGGAAACTGAAAACATGGCTAATAATGCCGCCGGAATAAGTGCATCAAGGATTATTGAGGAAGATGCTGCCGATTTATCCATTTATGGCCTTGATAAGCCGACTATAGTGTCATTCAAGACAAAGGACGGTAAGGAACAGGTTATTGAAATAGGCAGCAATACTCCAACAGATGACGGTGTTTATGTAAAGACAAAAGGTTCAAATACGGTTTATCTGGTTGATTTATATAGTGTTAATGTTTTTAGGGTTTCAAAGTATTACTTCTGGAACAAGAACTTGTTCGATATCACTAAAGAGGATATCAATTCATTTACACTTGAGCGTCAAGGAAAGGTAGCTTTTAAAGTTAAGCTCAACGAAGATAAACAATGGTATTTGACAGAGCCTTTAGAGGGTGTGGCTAATTCAGGTAAATTCCAGCCATATTTGGATGGGCTTTCAAGTTTATACGCAATCTCAATAGAAGAGGATAAACCGACTGATTTGGCGGAATTCGGTCTCGACAAGCCTTCATATACAATGATTCTTGATACCAAAAAAGGAATTAAAAAGCTTTATTTGGGTACCGAGTTTGTCAAAGGTCAGGAGATATATGCAAAGCTTGATGGAGTTGACACAATTTATGTTCTTTACGTTCCAAGCCTGGATTATATTGATATGCCGTTAAAGGATTTGTTGGAAGGATTGGTATATACACCTGATATTTATGATGTATCCGAATTCTCCCTTGAAATGGACGGTAAGACTACTGATGTCAAGCTTGATTTGGATCCTGAAAAGAATACCGATAAGGATAAATTTACAGTAAACGGTAAAGAGGCAAATAAAAAGGATACTAATGGCGAAGTATTTGTAAGAGCATTCTATAAAGCATTGATCGGAGTCGGTTTTGTTGACCTCGATACTGAGAATAAAACAGTACCGGCAGTAAAACCTGAGGCTATCATAACCTATAAATTAAAGAAAGATCCAGGTCAGGTTAAGGTTGAGTATATACCTAAAGATGACACAACGTATTATGCTGTAATTAACGGAAAGTTCACAGGTAAGATAGTATCGAAAATGGATTTCGATATGCCTGGCGGTATTAGGGATTCTCTTAGAAAGCTGCTTGAGTCCATCGAAAGCAAGTAAGCAATTGAAAGTAAGTTGATATTCAAAAGAGGGTGTTGCAAAACTACTTTAAAAAGTAGCCAAGCAACACTCTCTTTTATTGCTATAAAGTAAAATTGATACATAAATTTCATTATTTATATTAATTTTCTATATCACTCCTAATTTTGAG
>Ga0208825_1001119_pt1 | contig 21862 bp, 18 predicted proteins | sample AD_UKC113_MetaG_FD_184450 | JGI IMG/M metagenome (GOLD analysis project Ga0208825, IMG submission 184450) | Active sludge microbial communities of municipal wastewater-treating anaerobic digesters from Hong Kong - AD_UKC113_MetaG (SPAdes)... | ecosystem: Engineered > Bioreactor > Anaerobic >...
CTAGACAAGCTCGGTTGTTGGCAGGTGTTTCAGCTGTCACACTTCGTAGATGGCATAAACAAAATAAAGTACGAGTTATTAGACGCTCTACCGGACAAAGAACTTATAATCAATCGGATATATATCATAATATTGGCAGGGATAATGGTTTTGTACAAAAAAGAAAAATCTGTTACAGTAGAGTCAGCGGGAAAGGTCAATTGGACGACCTTGAAAGACAATCTGAATTCCTCAGATATCACTATCCAGATCACGAGTTGGTTTCAGATGTTGGTTCAGGTATTAACTGGTATAGAAAAGGCTTCAAATCCATATTGGAATCAGTCTTACAAGGAAATGTCTCAGAGATTGTGGTTACCGACATTGATAGACTCGCAAGATTCTCAACCGACTTACTTAGACAGTTGTTTAGATTATGTGGATGCAAACTCGTGGTTCACAATCAAAAAGAACGAGATATTATTGGATTCGAAGAACAACTTGTCTTTGATGTCCTCCACATCTTGCATGTCTACACTTGTAAAATCAATGGCAGACGAAAAAGAAAAATCAAATGTCAATCAGCTCACTAGAAAAATACGAATTTATCCAAATAAATCTATTATTAAACAATTTAAAACTTGGATAGCTGGTACTATTTGTATTTATAATAAAATTATTTATTTTCAATCGACATGTAAAGATGAAGATAAAAATATGTCTCAGTTTGAATTACGTGAAAAATTTGTCAATGAAATGATTGTCACTAGAACAAATGTATCTGATTTAAATGAACATCGTAAAGGCAATCAAAAATTAAATGGTTCTATTATTGACAGTACTCCTAATCCAGATTTGAATGCGTGGGTTAAAAAAGTACCTAAAGTAGTAAGAGCTGGTGCAGTAAAAGATTATTGTATTGGCAGAAAAGCTGCATTTGAAAATTTAAAACGTGGTAATATTGCTTCATTTAAAATGAACTATAGATGTTATAAGAACGATCCAGCTTTCCATATTGAAAAACAAGTCCAATCTGTATTAAATGGTAAATATATCAGATTATTTCCAACTCTATTAAAGAAAGCGGGTATTTCTAATCCATGTATATTGGTAAACAAAGGAGATAGAACATTTATTGAAAAGTATATAGGTAAAAAACCTGAACAAGAATGTAAAATAAAATACGAATATGGTCAATGGTATCTCATCGTTCCTTATACATCTGAAGTAGAAACGATATCTATTGAACGAGGTGCTTGTGCTATAGATCCAGGTGTAAGAACACCATTAACACTATATGATTCTGAACGTTTTGTTTCATTTGAATATAAAAAAGAGATATATAAAAGACTTGTTAAAAAATTACATTTATTACAATCATTGAGAGATACAAAGAAAATAAGAAATCGTTCTTATAAGAAAGCGAGATATAGAACAAGAAAACGATGGGTCAATCTAGTTAATGATATGCATTATAAATGTGCTTCATATTTGGTATCCAACTACAAAGTCATAGGATTACCACCATTTAAAACAAGTGAAATGGTAACTCGTTCAACATTGAACAGGAAAACAAAATTGGAAATGTTAAATTGGGGACATTTCAAATTTAAAACTCGATTAGAATCAAAGGCAAGACAACTATCTCATGTACTCAAAATCGATGAGAGTTACACTACACAATCGTGTACTAACTGTGGAACTCTAAAGTATATGGGAAGTAATAAAATATACGACTGTGAAACTTGTAAATATAAAATAGGTAGAGACGATGGAAGTGCACGTTCTATCTTTATGTGTATGATGCATCTACGATATGTATAGAGTATCAATATTGGGTGGAGCTACACACCCGTTAAAACTGATTGTATTTAGTGGATATCCTGGGATAAATGAAACTAAGTATCAACGGTAAATCCCTAGTTATACATATGACCAATAATGACTATCGATTTAGGAGCGGAGTAAAATTAATGTGTGATTTGGAACCATATTATAAAAAAGATGAACAAATTTTTAGTTATTTGTTTGATTATAAAACTGGAATAGCAGAAGTTGATAAAAATAATATTAAAAAGGAAATACAATTGTATCTTCATTTAGGTAATGCGCTAAAAACTTGTAAAAGTTAATGATACAAGTTATTTTTCTATTTTCAATAAATAATGACCTTTATTGAAAATATCTTTGATAAAAATGTTTGTGGAAATTTAAGTGTAAAATATTTATTTATGCTCTACTTTCTAGTAGTTTTATTTATAAATGTATTTCCATTCTGTGTTCAAGATGCTTATATTCTCCATAGACCATGGATTCACATTTGTAATCATCCTTTTGATTGTTGGTCTCTTTCACACTTTTTATTTTACATCTTGTTGGGTTTCTTATTCCCTCATTATTGGAAATTAGTCTTAGTTATGGGTATAATTTGGGAAATAATGGAATTTATTGGATATCATATAGAAAAAAATGTATTAAAGAATGAGAAAATTTATTGGTGTGCCAAATTTTCAGATATTATTGTAAATACATTCGGTTTTATTGTTGGGTTACTTCTTCGATGTTTGATTGCATATTTTCTTTCGCTTTAGTTTCTAATTCTTTTAACTTGTTTGTATAATAAACTAAATTTTGAAGGTCATTCTTCATCTTTTCCATAAATTTAGATTTCAAGTTATCATTACCTATACATTTTTTAATTGCATATTTGCAAAAATCAATTCCTTTTTGACAACTTTCCATACCTTGTTTATAATTTATCATACACTCTTCATAATTTCCAGCACGTTGTTTATAATCTCCTATATAATATTGAATAATACCATCTGATGCATATCTTGTATAATCATAGTATAATTTATTGACAAACATTTTATATTTATCAAGTTTTGGTCTAGGTAGTGTTATAGCTTTTTGTAAATACATGTTGGCTAGATAATAATTTGTATTGCTAAATATATAATGATTAGCTATTTTAACAAGAGCTTCTATACGAGGTTCAATACATACTTCAAGTGATTTAAGCCACCATGCTATTGATACACTTGAATCTTTTTTCATCAATTTAGCAACATCTCCTAATCTTAAATATGTATTATACAACATTTCACCATGTTTTATAATCAATTCTTGTTCAATCAGTTTCTTTTCATTATCTTGACGGTTAGTTAAATCATTTAATTTTTTAATTTGATGTTCATCTAGTACATTTAATTTTTTCTTATCTTCTTCAGTCAACTCAGATGTATCAATTTTATTTATAATTTGCTCTTCTTTCAATTCTTTTTGCATTTGTTTCCGTTCTTTGATATGTTGTTTTTTCAATTTGATTATAGGTTCATATATTTTATCAATATATTGTTTATAATAATAATATGCATCATCAAATTGTTGTAATTTTTCACAAGTCATTCCTATATGATATAATAATTCAAGATTATGAGTAGATGCAAAAGTTTTAATTAAAGTATCTTTTTCAATTGTATAACGTTCATCATTTTTATGATAAAAAAGATTGTGATTATATTCTCGTAAAATGCATGATTCTAAATCATAACTAGTATAATTGTACCATTTTTCATTATTTTGAGGTTTATCACCTTCTTTTTCAATTTGTTCGACATAATTCTTTTCATTATTAATATCAAATGTCATTTTATATTTTATAAGTTCAGCCATTTTAGGTGTAACACTTGTCATAAGTTGAGTATTATATTCAATAGCTTTTCTACAACTATTTAATCCTTGTTCATAATTTTTAAGATAATATTGAGCGATTCCATCCATTTGATATCGAGTATAGTCATAATGAATTCTATTAATAAATAGATTACAATATGTTGGATATTCTAAATTTAAACTATAAGAGGTAAAAATACCTGCGATATCATATTTAACATTATTAAATAGATAATAAGTTGCTATTTCAATTATAGGTTCTACACGAGGTATAGGTAAACATTCCATAGCTTTAATCCACCAATGAATAAAAACTTGTTCATCCATATTCATGCCTTTAGCTATTTCACCCATTCTGAAAAAAGAATGATAACGTTCTTCTTCATAACCACCGTATTTAACACGAAGTTTATAATAATAATATGCTTCTTTTGTCATACCTAAACTACCATATGTCTGGGCTAAATAAAATAATGTTCTAGCATCAGTTGGATTTTTAAAATGTTCTTTGAGTAAAATTTCTTTATCTCTTTGAAAACGTTTGTGAGAACTCTCACAATCTTGTGTTCTATCTTGATAAATAAATACTTCAGATGAATCTATACGAGTTGTAATAGAATTGGGGTCAGAATCATTTTGTATATATTCATGGACAGGTGCATGATATCTCCAACCACGGTTTCCTCTAATTAAACGAATATTAAAATATGTATCCATACCATTTCCAGTAAACCATCTCTGTCTTAAAAGATAACCTTGTGAATAATATTTTGTATTTTCTATAGTTTTTTCAGATTCCTCTTTGAGAATTTTATATAATTCTTCTGTCCCTCTTAATTCATCGTTTGAATCTAAAAGTATAACAAATTCAATTTGTTTATTTTCTTCTACAAATTCTAATAATACATTTCTAGATATAGAAAAATCTACAAATTCACCGTGTTTTATATGTACTGAAATTTGAGGATTTTCTTTTTGGAATTTTTCAATAATATTAATAGTGTCATCTGTACTTCCAGTATCGTAAATATAAAGACTGGATATAATTGATTTACAACTTTCCAAAGACTTTAATAAAGTTTTTTCTTCATTCTTAACCATCATTGCCAAAGAAATATGGACATCCATTTTTAAAATGAGTCATTTTCCTTTTAATTTCTAATTTTAAAATATAAAAAAACATTTTCCATTGGACGATTAATTATTTTTTAGTTTAATTTTAAACTAAAATCTTTTTTTAGTTACACTTCTAAATAAATAAAATGAATGTTAAAGAAAATGATTTTGAATATGGTTTTAAATTAACCTATAAATGTCTTGACAAATGCATGTATTTACAAATACATGATATAGATTTGCAAAAGCAAATTCTAGATATCATTACATGTTATATAGAATTGTGTAATAATCCAGATATTAATACTCCTGACGATACTACTCCAGTAGATACTCCAGTACCTGTAGAAACCCCAGTTGTAGAAGCTCCTGTAGATATTCCTGTAGATACTCCAGTAGTTGAAGTCCCAGTAGTTGAAGTCCCAGTAGTTGAAGCACCAGTAGATACTCCAGTAGTTGAAACCCCTGTAGAAACTACAGTAGATACTCTAGTGGTTGAAACCCCAGTTGAAGCTCTAGAAACTACAGTAGTTGAAACCCCTGTAGAAACTACTGTAGTTGAAACCCCTGTAGAAACTACAGTAGTTGAAACCCCTGTAGAAACTACAGTAGTTGAAACCCCTGTAGAAACTACAGTAGATACTCTAGTGGTTGAAACCCCAGTTGAAGCTCTAGAAACTACAGTAGATACTCCAGTGGTTGAAACCCCAGTTGAAGCCCCAGTAGAAGCTCCAATTGATATTCCAGTAGAAGCTCCCGTAGATACTCCAGTAGTTGAAGCTCCCGTAGATACTCCTATAGAAATCCCAGTAGAAGCTCCAGTAGATACTCCTATAGAAACTCCAGTAATTGAAGCTCCAGTAGATATTCCAGTAGTTGAAACCCTAATTGAAGCTCCAGTAGATATTCCAGTAGTTGAAACCCCAGTAGAAACTCCAGTAGTTGAAGCTCCAGTTGAAGCTCCAGTAGAAACTCCAGTAGTTGATGCACCAGTAGTTGAAACCTCAGTTGAAGCTCCAGTAGACACTTCAGTAGTTGAAGCTCCAGTTGAAGCTCCAGTAGAAACTCCAGTAGTTGATGCACCAGTAGTTGAAACCTCAGTTGAAGCTCCAGTAGACACTTCAGTAGTTGAAGCTCCAGTTGATGTTCCTATAGAAACTCCAGTAGTTGAAACCTCAGTTGAAACCCCAGTTGAAACTCCAGTAATTGAAACCTCAGTTGAAACTCCAGTAATTGAAACCTCAGTTGAAACTCCAGTAATTGAAACCTCAGTTGAAACCCCAGTTGAAACCTCAGTTGAAACCCCAGTTGAAACTCCAGTAATTGAAACCCCAGTTGAAACCCCAGTTGAAACCCCAGTTGAAACCCCAGTTGAAACTCCAGTTGAAACTCCAGTAGTTGAAACCCCAGTTGAAGCTCCAGTAGTTGAAACCCCAGTTGAAGCTCCAGTAGATACTCCAGTAGTTGAAACCCCAGTTGAAGCTCCAGTAGATACTCCAGTAGTTGAAACCCCAGTTGAAACTCCAGTAGATACTCCAGTAGTTGAAACCTCAGTTGAAGCTCCAGTAGATACTCCAGTAGTTGAAACCCCAGTTGAAACTCCAGTAGATACTCCAGTAGTTGAAACCTCAGTTGAAGCTCCAGTAGATACTCCAGTAGTTGAAACCCCAGTTGAAACTCCAGTTGAAACCCCAGTTGATGCTCCAGTAGTTGAAGCTCCAGTTGATGTTCCAGTAGAAGCTCCCGTAGATACTCCTATAGAAACTCCCGTAGATACAGAAACTCCAGTAGTTGAAACCCCAGTTGAAGCTCCAGTAGATACTCCAGTAGTTGAAACCTCAGTTGAAGCTCCAGTAGTTGAAACCCCAATTGAAACCCCAGTTGAAGCTCCAGTAGATACTCCAGTAGTTGAAACCCCAGTTGAAGCTCCAGTAGATACTCCAGTAGTTGAAACCTCAGTTGAAACCTCAGTTGAAACCCCAGTTGAAACCCCAGTTGAAGCTCCAGTAGATACTCCAGTAGTTGAAACCCAAGTTGAAACCCCAGTTGAAGCTCCAGTAGTTGAAGCTCTAGTTGATGTTCCAGTAGAAGCTCCCGTAGATACTCCTATAGAAACTCCAGTAGTTGAAACCCCAGTTGATGCTCCAGTAGTTGAAACCCCAGTTGAAGCTCCAGTAGTTGAAGCTCCAGTAGATACTCCTATAGAAACTCCAGTAGTTGATACTCCAGTAGTTGAAACCTCAGTTGAAGCTCCAGTAGATACTCCTATAGAAACTCCAGTAGTTGATGCTCCAGTAGATACTCCTATAGAAACTCCTATAGAAACTCCAGTAGTTGATGCTCCAGTAGTTGAAACCTCAGTTGAAGCTCCAGTAGATACTCCTATAGAAACTCCAGTAGTTGATGCTCCAGTAGTTGAAACCTCAGTTGAAGCTCCAGTAGTTGAAACCTCAGTAGTTGAAGCTCCAGTAGAAGCTCCCGTAGATACTCCTATAGAAACCCCAGTAGATACTCCAGTAGTTGAAACCTCAGTTGAAACCCCAGTTGATGCTCCAGCAGATACTTCAGTAGTTGAAACCCCAGTTCAAGCTCCAGTAGATACTCCAGTAGATACTCCAGTAGATACTCCAGTAGATACTCCAGTAGATACTCCAGTAGTTGAAACCCAATTAGATACTCCAGTAGTTGAAATCCCAGTAGAAGCTCCAGTTGATATTCCAGTAGAAGCTCCCGTAGAAGCTCCCGTAGAAGCTCCAGTTGATATTCCAGTAGAAGCTCCCGTAGAAGCTCCCGTAGAAGCTCCAGTTGATATTCCAGTAGAAGCTCCAGTAGAAATTCCAGTAGATATTCCTATAGAAACTCCAGTAGAAGCTCCAGTAGTAGATACTCCAGTAGTTGAAATCCCAGTTGAAGCTCCAGTAGATATTCCTATAGAAGCTCCAGTAGTTGATGCCCCAGTAGATACTCCAGTAGTTGAAACCCCAGTTGAAATTCCAGTAGATATTCCTATAGAAACTCCAGTAGAAGCTCCAGTAGTAGATACTCCAGTAGTTGAAACTCCAGTAGTAGAAGCTACTTCAACAATTTCTAAAATTGATGTTAAATCAGCAATACCTACATCTAAAACTTTACAAGGATTACGCATAGAAAGAAATTCTGGTATAAGAAATTTTTAAAATTATAAAAATCAACACAATAAATGTTAATGTTAATTTTTATAATTATAACTTTATCGCTATTTATACTTTATATATCATCACAAAATAATCAACAATATTATAACTATATGGAAAAAAAGAAACGAGAATATAGGGGAGAATTAAATACAAATATATTTTATGCACCTATAACGACTAAATCTATATCTACACCAACTTTAACAAAATCTCCTACAATAACAGGTACTACATCGGTTAAACCACCTACGGCAAGTGGTACACCTATATCTAAACCAGAATGTGTTGATTTTATAAATAAATTTGAAAAACCAATTTGTGTATGTAAAAATGTTATTCATGCAAAATGTAGGGATTCGATAGCAAATTATGTACCTATAAATGATGATGAAAAACGTTGTGCAGAATATGTTAAAACATTTAAAGGAGATATATGTGAATGTATGAATAATTTTCACGACAAATGTCAATAAATTTTTATAAATAAATTATAAAAATTAAAAGGAGATTTAGTTTGAAATATAAATCAAATCGTAAGGATTATCTTTTTCATATTCTTTAGTAGAAATTTCATTTGGTATAGCTTTTATAGATTTGAATTGATTATAATTTACCATATGATGAACTCGAGAGAAACGAACTGTTTCAGTTGCCACATCACTATGATTTTCAACTAATTCTCGTGTTTTTAACGTATGTGCACCATCAACAGCATAAATAGTATCTGTGTTACCACCAGACATGACCATTGTTCTTAATTTACATGCTACTATTCTATTAAATAAAACTGTAGGAAACCCAGCTTTTAATATACGAAGTGATAAATCTGTGTCTTCATTATAAGTACCTCGCCAAGCAAATTCTGGATATATATCATTGCTAAGTAAAATAGATGAATATATACGTGTATTTTTAGTAATAGGATATGTAAATCTAGATGAAATGACAAAACTAGTATAATTGTGACCAGCCATTTTAATATTTTCAAAACAATCTACATAATCTTCAATTACTCTAAATATTGCTCCAGAATTTATTTCAACCTTTTGACCTTGATCCAATCTTTCATATTTGGAAATATTATCGTCTAAAATCCAATGTCGTTTATCTTTATTATTCGTTGAATGTTCCCAGACCCAATTTCTAACTGGTATACCACCATTTTTTCTTTTTGAAAAATCTTCAGGTGTTTTTAAAAGAGTAGTATATATCTGGTCTTTGACATTTTTATAATAATCATCATATTCACTAGGTTCAACTACTAGATAATGTTTAATACAACATTTATTTAAAAATGGTGACGTTTTTTGTACATCAGCTCTGCCTTTAGATATAATATATATAGGATATTTAGGTACAATTTGTTGTTTAGATGCACATACTGAATTTTTTAAACTAGTTAGTTCACTAGGTTTCTGAGGATACCAAACACAGTTATTCCATATTCTGGGATATTTCATAGTAAGTAATAATTGTTGAATAACATTTCCGACATCATTTGTATAACGAATATATAATATGGGTGAATTATATAAGCTATCTGCATCAGTATATTTTATCATTAGCTTATCATCTTCTTCAGGTACTATTCCTTTTTTTTCATAAATGAATACAATTTTTTTCAATTCATCTATACTATTGGGGAAAATTTGGCTTAATTTTGTGATAACATCCATCATGTATATATAATTAATAGCTCTAATACTCAACTGACGAAAAGATTTACTCCCCCCTTCTTTATAAATTTGTAAACCTTTATTAGTCCATTTCAAAGTTAAAGAAGGTGCAATAGTAGTAGTATGAATAAAATCGATATTAACATTATATAAATATTCTTTGGGATAATAACGACAGTATAAAAATTGTAAAGTAGAATTTTTTTCATAATAGTAATATTTACCTTGATGAAAACCATTTACATAATTTTTTTCTAAATAGTAATGCAATTGTTTATCAGTAACTTCTGGAAACAATTGGTGAATTTCAATACTTGAAATATAATCACTTTGAATTAAACATTTTTCATCTAGATATTCTCTGATTTTATTAGAATATAAACTAATACAACCTTGTTTTATAGATTCAATATTGTGTTTTCGAATGATATAACGTATTTGTTCTCTAGTTAGAGATGGATACAAAGAAGCAATATCACTATAAGATAAATACATTTTAAAAATTGTTTTGAATTTTTAAAATAGAAATCATTTTTACACTTTAATCTTCAAATTTTTTAATCAATTTTTGAATAAATTCATCTGTCAATAATTGACCTTTTTCTTCGTCAAAATCGTCATCATCATCGTTATTATCCAAATTTCTAAACCATCTATCATCAGAATCTTCAGGATTATAAATTTCATCTTCCAATACATTATAAATTTCGGTAAATTCATAAGTAGATTTTAATGCATGTTCAAAACATTCTTTAAAAGTATTATATTTACAAACAAAATCTCTATAAGCCCCTTCTGGGTAATAACGACCATATGCAAATAATAAAAACATTTTTAATAAATTTATATTTTTATGAGAAAAATATAAATTCAAAATCATTTTTACATACCAGATTCTGATTCAATCATATCTTTACTTTTGATATAAATACGCAATTCACCAATATTTCCTACTTGTGTTTTCAATAAAATAGGTAAATGTTGAGTACAATATAATTGTATTTGACGACTTAATCCCGTAATCTTTATAATGGTAAGTATTTGGATAATATCAAATTCGCCTTTATAATTTACAGGTTCCTTAACATTTACATGTTCATGTATATCACCTCCAAATGATACTTGTTTAGAAAGCACCTCATCCACCATACAACTAAATTTAGCGAGATGAGGTGTAGCTTCAATTCTAATATCACTTGAGATGCTGCACAAATCTTTGATTTGTTTTTGGAAATCATTAGAAAGAATATTGATAGGTCTTCCATATTTAAGACCATTTTCACTTTCACCTGGTAGATCAATATCAATCATTTGATATTCATGTATTTTGATAAATGATTCCGATATCCGATTATTTTCTCTAGGAATAACACGAATACCAAAATTTTCAGTATTATTATCATCTATAAAAAATTCAATTGTATCCTTCTTTTTCATGCTACGAAGCATTTTATACAAATGTTTTAAATTCAATCCAATTTTAATTGGTGAAGAATGGTTAAATTCGTAAATCATAAAGTTATCACTATGTAATTGTAAATCAAAAAGAACCCACATCTTGGCATCGGTAACTCTCATAAACATTCCTTTTTCATTTATAGTAAAATAGGTTTGCTTCATATTCATCTGAATCAATTCGGATAGCATTTTAAATACATGCCCATTGTCACTTTTGACACGAAATAACATTCTTTGTCCAAAAATATTTTCTATTTAAATTATAAATAAATGAAAAATTATCATTACACTTTTATATTTATATTGATAGTATTAATTTTAATAACTTGTTATTATGTTACAGAAAAAGTATCGACTGTTTTAGAAAATTCAACTCCTTTAAAATCGACTACCAAGACTACATCTATATCAACACCTACATCACTTTTATCATATTTAACTTCAACACCTATTAATGCATCTACTTCAGCACCAACGACTATTACATTATCACCATCACTTACGATATCAACATCACCTATTAAAAATCCACAGAATCCGACACCAAATAATAAAAGTTATCCAATAACACCTCCTAAAATTGTACATAATACAGTTGAAAAACAAACAGCTAATCCAGTTATTTTAATAAAATATAATGAGGAAACAAATTATATTGAACCAGAAAAATTTGTACTTGAAAAAAATTATGAAAAATTTTATAATTTTAATCTGAATGAATGTTCTAGTGGGGAATTGTATAGTATAAGAAATGCACACATTATATTTGATCCAGCTGACCTTATTCAACGTCAAGTAAAAGAAAATGTATTAAAATCTATATTAAGTGAACAAGATATTCATGATGTTTCTCAAATAGTATATTACCTAACAACTCAAAATAAAAATAATGTAGGTGCATACATGACTATATCTTCACTTGAAAAAGATAGAGAAGATGTAAATCAATTGTATTTACAAAAAGATGTAGATTATAGTACTAAATATAAACGTATATTAATGACAGGCGAAGAATATCTTCCCATTGGTAATCCTACACCTCAATATGAAGCTTTGATGCAATATCGTCTATCTCAAATTAAACGTTGTGGTTTTAATTTTGTTCAATTAGGGATATTAGATCCACTTAGTATATTTAATTATACTACAGAAGATTATGAATTAAATCCTTTGTTAAATTTGGATGAATTTAGAAAATTTGTATTCAGAATATTAAAATATTGCAAAGACTTAAAACTCAAAGTGTGTATTTCAGAATTTCCTAATATGTTTACTGGTTATGAAAAAGAATTAAATAGTTATATTCATTATGTACACGTATTTAACAATGATGCTCGTTCATTTAAAAAACCATCATCCACTTTTATTAAAGAATTTAGTTCAAAACCAGTATTCTTAAGTACAGTATTATGTAATAATGTTATTGATAATTTTATACATAATACTGGGTGGTCTATAAATTCTGTTTTATATGAAATGTCAATATTTGGAAATCCACTTCCAACACCAGATGTGCCTATTAAAAATATACCAAAAATAAAATGGTGTCCATATCCAAAGAGATGGTGGACAAGTATCCCTATAAAATTGCCACCATCAACTTTATTGATTCCATGTATATCAAATGAAATGCTGTATCCACATGTTGAACCAAAAAAGAATTAAGTGTTCATTTTATTAAATTTTATTCAATAAAATGAAATATGATTATATTATTGTAGGTGGTGGTCCATGTGGTTTAAGTATTTGTCACTTGTTAGCTAAAACTGGAAAGAAAATTTTATTACTTGAAGGTGAAAATAGTTTAGGTGGATGTCATAGAGTAGCAAGAGTTGATGGATATTTTACTGAACATTCTCCCCGAGTTTATTCAACCTCATATAAAAATTTAGAATACTTTTTCAAAGATATGAATCTTTCATTTCATGAAATTTTTACACCATATAAATTTAAAATATCTGATATAGGAAAAAAGAATATTCTATCTTTAAAAAAATCTGAATTATTACAATTAGTTTTTGAATTTTTAAAATTAGTAATGAACAATGATTATGGTTCTGATATATCAATGAAACAATTTATGATTAATAATAATTTTACAGATGCATCTATAGATTATATAGATCGTGTATGTAGAGTTGTAGATGGTGCTACATCAGAGAAATTTAGTTTAAATGAATTTTTAGAAATTGCAAATCAACAAGCTTTTTATCCTTTATATCAACCTAAAAAACCTAATGATGAAGGTTTTATAAAGGCATGGCAAGATTATTTAATTAAAAATAAGGTAGAAATTAAATTAAATTCCAAATTAACAAAAGTGGTACCTGAAGAAAATAAAATAATTATTAATGGTAATGACACTTTTGAATTTGATAAACTTGTATTAGCTTTAAATCCATATGTAATTTCCAAGATAATACCCAATACTTCTATATTTCCCCTTATTACACCACAATATGCATCTAGAACTCGTTATCTTACTTATATAAGTATGTCATTCCATTGGGATAAAAAATTAGTACTTCCTAAGATACAAGGTTTTTCAGCATCTGAATGGGGTGTAGTATTTATTATGATGTCTGATTATTTTGAAAATTATAAAGGTACATTAGCTTCTGTTGCTATTACAATATTAAATAAAAATTCATCAGTTTTAAATAAGAGTGCAAATGAAATTTCTGATGTTCAACAATTACAAAAGGAAACATTTAGACAATTTGTATCTTCATTCCAAGGTGCAGACATACCATCACCAGATAAAATTTCTATGTATCCAGGTACTACATATGTAGGTAAAGAACCTTATGGTGGATGGACTAGTCAAAATGGTTCATTTTTTAATTCATTTGAAAATAATAATGTATTTATTCCCTTTCAAAGTCCAAATTTTAAAAACATATATAATTTAGGATGTCAAAATGGTTATCAAACATATAAATTTACAGCTATAGAATCTGCTGTAACAAATAGTGTGTATTTAGCTAAAGAATTGGAACCACAAATAAAATATTTCAATCCCAAAACTGGAATGTCAGTAGCTATAGTTTTAAAAGTGATTTTTATAATATTAGGAATATTTGCTTTGATACTGTTATATAAACAACAAACATCACCTCAATTAATTATTGGATTTGTATTTGTAATTGCAACTTTATTAATTTATATTGGCAAATCAAAGTCGTAACAAATTATCTAATATTTTAATAATTTAGCTCTATATATTCATTATTATTAAAATATTAATAAATGAGTTCATCGAACGCATATATAAATCCAGATAATGGTCATTTAGTTATATTTAATAATGGAAATATTATAGATACTGGTATCATACCAAATACAAATTGCTGTTTTCCTCAAAAAGTAAATAATATATTTTTCGGAAATGCTACAATTATGATTCAAAATTGTAATGGAGCATGTGGTGATACAATTGTCGATTCTATTAACGGTAATATCTATCGTTTTAATGGTTTTGTTTGGACATATATAGGTAATATAATGGGTCCAACAGGTTCTACAGGTGCTACGGGTTATACTGGACCTACTGGAATACCTGGAGAAGCTACGAATACTGGTGCAACTGGATACACAGGTGCAACTGGAGAAACTGGTTATACTGGTGCAACTGGCACAACTGGTGAAACTGGTCCTACTGGTGAAACTGGTCCTACTGGTATAACAGGACCAACTGGTTTACCTGGAGAAGCTACAAATACTGGTGCAACTGGAGAAACTGGATCAACAGGAGCTACAGGACCTACTGGTGCTTATACAGGCACAGGATTTTTTGGGCCAGGTTTTGTATTTGCTCAAACAACAACTCCAGAAAGTATGTCATACAATCAAGCTATAAATCTTTTACGTCAACCTGGGACTTATTATCCAACCTTTTTTGGTTCAGGCATAGGTACCGATGCAAGTCGAATACCTGATTCTTCAGCAATTGTTTTAGGTAATCATTCAGATATATTTGGACCGAATAATGAGGAATATACAGTAGCTATAGGTTATTATTCTGGGCAAATTTCACAAGGAACAAATTCTATCGCAATAGGAAAACAAGCTGGCTACGATACACAATCTAATAATTCAATTTCTATTGGTTATCAAGCAGGTTATTGTGGTCAAAATAATTTTTCAATAGCTATGGGATATGGAGCAGGAAATATTTCTCAATATGGTATTGCAATCGGTTCAAATGCAGGTAATGAAAATCAAATAGGAATAGCAATAGGTGATTCTGCTGGATATATAAATCAATATGGTATTGCTATAGGAAATAATGCAGGTTACCAAAATCAAGGTATAGCTAGTATAGCAATTGGTACAGAAGCGGGTTACTATCAACAAGGAAATAATAGTATCGCAATTGGATATCAATCAGGTATGACTGGAATAGGAACAAATTGTATCTGTATAGGTAATGGTGCTAGTACCGGTACTTCATTACCAGATAATACATTTGCAACTATAACAGGTATGGCAACTATTTCTGGTGGTTCAGCATTGACATATAATACTTTTACTGGTTTAATAGGTGTATCTTCATCATCTGAAAGATATAAAAAAGATATACAACCTTTTGAAGAATGTTATTCGGACAATGTGCTTAATTTAGAACCAGTAACATTTAAATTTAAAGATAATGATGTACCATCATTTGGTTTGATAGCAGAAAAAGTACACATGTATTATCCAGAATTAGCTCCAACAGATAAAGATAATATACCTTATACAGTAAATTATGAATTACTTTCTGTATTACTCCTTGATCAAATTAAAAAACTCAAAATAGAAATTGATAATCTAAAAAAAGTTAATAAATAAATGTGTCATGAATGTTATAAAAATGCTAGTACTAGTGGATATTTAACAAATGCTCCTTGTGGTGAACCTATTTTTGTTGAATACCCAACTTTTACACCTCAAAATTCATGTTTTAATTGTCGAGGTATTCCAACTCCTTGTAATCCATGGGTAAATGATTTGTTTACTTATAAAAAATTCCCATATATAAATTTAGATTACTTGGATAAATGTCCATGTGAAAATGCTGGACCTTTAATTTAAATTAAAAGATTAATAATTCAAACAAAAAATGTTTGAATTATTTATATATGAAAAGGATAAAGATGAGTTACCACAGGAACTTGGTGTAAAATATATATCAGATGAATTGAAATCAATGTTGAATCGTTTTTTATATTATTCAAGTCAATATTTACTTGTTCATAAAGATGTATATTTTGAAAATCATATACCCATTATTTTAGTTACACATGACGAAGAAGGTAGATTGTATGGTATGTGTGAATTGCTTTGGAATAAAAATACAAGTTTAATAGAAATTTATAATGTTTGTGTATTTCCTGAACAACGTGGTAAAGGACATTGTAATAATTTAATAAAATATATAATAGATACGATTCAACCTATATTAAACTGTGATTTGTGGATAGCCGTTTCTTATATAAATCCAATGTATGATATTGTTGTAGAAATTTATAAGAAATTAGGTTTTACAGATTTAATTCAAACAAATATTATAACACCATCTGGTATACTTTATGGTCACGGCTTTTTAGAGTTGTCAAAATTTAAAAAATGAAATTCTACTTTACAATTGTATAAAAATGTATAATATAATAAGCAAAGCAAACATGATGAAGATTACGATTTCTTTGATTCTCTCTTCTCTAGCTCTTCGAGTTTTATCTGCTCCATTTCCATCATATGTTGATGGAGACGGAGGTGATGGAGACGGATATGGAGGTGATGGAGGAGTTGATACAACAGATGTAACTCCTCTTAATCAAGAAGCTACATCTATTGATAATGCAATTACAACCATTCCACAATATAATTGTGGATACAGCAATGTTGATTTTGATACATCACTTAATACTTTTGCTAAAAATGATACTGTTTGGTTCTATGGCGATGAAAGCTCAAATTGTAAAACTCCTAATGGACAACCATGTACTGGATATATGTATATGACTGGAAATTATGGAGACTATTTTGGATACATGCCATACAATGTATGGTATACATTTAAACAACAAGAAGGTAATTGGTTGGTAACACTTCGTTATAATTATAATCAAGGACAAACATCATTAGTAGATACTGTAATTTGCAATGGAAATGAATATAAATCATCTTTGAATAGATGTATGTTTAATGAAGAATTGTATTCATATGAATTTTTCAAATATTATCAATTCAATTTTTATACAACATGTACGTATAATCCAGATACAGATACCATGTATTTTAATCTAGACCAAGAATCTAGAACTTGTGTTGGTAAAGATGGTACAACTAATGATAATAGATTTACCCTTGCTAATTTTGATGATTGGTGTCCTAAAGATTCATTTGTCGTATCTGATGAAAATGATTTTTGTCCAAATTGTGAACCAAAACCTACAACTGTTACAGCAACAGTAACTAATACAGCAACACAGACAGAAACTGTTACAAATACAGTTACATCTACTTCAACTCCTTGCCCAACACCTACACCCACTTGTGTATCATGTGGAAGTGGTGGTGACAATATTGTAGTCAATGTGAATGTAAATAGTAAAAATAAGGGTGCCGTAGCACCACCTCCTCCAGCAGTTCCAGCTGAAGCTCAATAAATAAAAATCTACTAATAAGTAGGATTATATATAAATAAATTAGCGTCTCACAGTTTTCACATTTTTAAATGTTAAAAATTTAAAAATGTTTATTTACTTTGCCATGGCTTGAATCAAGAGTTTGTTTTCTGTGCGAGATTTAAGAGTAGCGGTATATAGATATTGAATGATAGTTATAATCATAAAAGCAACTACCATACGTTTATCCATATTACGTTCACCACATTCATGAATAGATTTAAAGATGATGTAATATAAAATGACAGTCATAATCAAGGTTAATAGATTAAACCATTGTGAACTAACAAGCAAATTACTCAAACTTTGTAAAGTTGCATTATCTGATATGATATTAGTCTTTACTTTGGATGCTATTTGAATAATATTTTCTTTAACGAGTAGGTCATATAATTGATGACCATTAATTAAAATTTGGAGAACCAAGAAAATGATGATGAAAATTTGAAGGGATTTTTTCAAAGTTTTACAACGAGGAATACGTAAAACGACAAAGGCTGCAAGTGCTATCCATAATAATGTTATTATGGTATAGGCTAAAACATTTATAGATATCATTTATTATGTGTATGAAAAAAAATTAAAACGGCATAAATCGATTTCTATTTAGTTGATCGATATAATCTGAAGTAATATCTTCACGATGTAATTGTGTATCTATGACAGCAGGACTACATTTTAAATACTTGTATCCACAGAATTTAGGAATTCTTTTTGATATTCTCCATTCTTGCTCATCTGGTTTTTTAAAGTAATGACTTTCTGATTTACCTATCAAATTTAATGTAGGACCATAAAAAGGGTCTAATACAGAATCATCTGTTTGATATATAATTAAACCTAAATCTATATCATTATAATTTTTATAAATTCTAGGTTTAGCTTTATATTCTTCTGTATAGAAATGTGTATCTGGACAACCAAATTCTACAAAAGGTTGAACATCTAAATTTTTTCTTTCTCCTGTTGCAAAATTTCTTAAACGAGCATCGTTACAATTATCATCTCCAGATGCTCTTTTTAATCCAGGCACATTTAATGCAAAACTTTTAGCATGAGCATACATATTTATTTAAATGATATCATTAAATTCTATTTATAAAGTTGTTAAAGTTTATATAAATAATGGATTTAAAACAACTTGTGAATTTTCATTTTACAAACCAACTAATGAACAGTAGTGGTGGTAGTATTGGAGCAAATTCACTAAAGTATGCATTGTTAGGATTTTTAGGTATTCAAATGATTGATATATTGATGGGTAATTTAAGTAAAGTTGGAACTTTGGTTAAAAATGGTATAGAAGTATATATGCATAATAGAATCAAAAAAGCAACTCAACCTGCCATTACTTTTACCTCTCATATAGAATTTTATAGAGATTATTCAAGTACAGATGAAACTCAAACATATGTTGATGCTATTATTTATCATATTTCACAATTGAATACAGTTATTAAATTGCAACATAGAAAAATTTATATAGTAAATTCGATGGATGAATTTGAAATTACCAAAGATATTAAAGGTAAAGTAAAACGAATTCAAGAAAAGGATAACAAAATTAATGAAATTGTAATTCAAATATATTCATATACACTTTCTCTTAATAAATTGAGAGATTGGGCTGATAATGTTTATGAAGTATATAAAACGGAATTACAAACTGGTTTTGGTAAATATAAATTTTATTTTAATCATAAAATAGGAGGTACAAATTTACCGTTTGATTCCCAACATCTTATTTTTGAAATGAATAAATTTGAAACAAATAAAAGTTTATCAAATTTATTTGGAGAACAAATTCAGATTGTAACTGAACGAATTAAATTATTTCAAAATGATAAGGAATGGTATGAAAATAAAGGTATACCTTATACCTTTGGTTTATTACTTCATGGTATACCTGGTTGTGGTAAAACTTCATTGATTAAAGCTATTTCCAAAGATACTCAACGACATATTTTAAATATTAAATTATCTTCTTCTATTACTTTGACACAATTACGAAATTTATTTTATTCCGACAAGATTAAAATTTTTACTGACAGTAATACACCTTTGCATTATATTACTATTCCTATAGAACAGAGAATCTATGTCATGGAAGATGTAGATTGTTTAACTTCTCTATTAAATCAAAGAAATGCTAACCAAGAAGAAATATTAAGTGAAGAAGATGTCAAAGCTATTAAAATGTTGGGTAAAGAAAGATGGGAACAAATGAAAAATTTAAATACAGACAAAGTTACATTAAGTGACATTTTAAATATTATAGATGGAGTACTTGAAACACCTGGACGTATTTTAATATTGACTACAAATTATCCAGAAAAATTAGATACAGCTTTATTACGTCCTGGGCGTATAGATTTATTAGTCAATTTCAAAGAATGTAATACTTTACAATTGAGACAAATGTTTGAACATTTTTATGATGGTAAATTTAATTTCAATTATTCTTTATTAGAAAATGTTTATACTCCTGCATATATACAAGAAATTTTCTTGCGTTTTATGAATACACCTCAAAAAGCATTTGATTTCCTATATAATAATTTACCTAATAAAGTTGAAGAAGAAAGTCATATATTTACTTCTTCACCCCCATCAACAAGGTCTTATATAAAGGAATCTAATAGTGATACTCAATTATTTCAACCTAAAAAAATTGAACAATTATCTAAATCCTGTACAAATGATTTAATGTATGATATTATGAATAATGATGAATTGATAACAGGTATTGAAACAGAACATGATGACGATTCCGAATTATCACAATCCATGTATATAACATCAAAGTCATGGGGTGTCCCTAAACCTAGTACTTCTAATTATACTACTATAACATTTAAAGATGATGAACTATTTCGCAATTAAATTTAATTATAAAAATATTAAAATTTTATAATTAACAATTATGGTGCAGGTGGTAAACGTAAACGTGGTGAACGTAAACGTGGTAAACGTAAACGTGGTGAACGTGGTAACCATGACATAGTCTTGATATGACCAAAATGAGGAGACATTATCTTGCGACTACGTCCACATGGGCTACATGGAGACTTGACAACCTTAACTGGATGTTGTTTCTTTTCATATTCATAGGTAATTGGGACTTGGTTTTGAGTAATACATTTGCTAACCTTTTCAAATATAACTGGTTTTTGATGAAGAGTATATTTAATATGAGGGACAGATACTGTACCACCAGATGGGCAACCAGGAAACATAGTTGGAGAAACTGGTTTAGGATGTACATATGGATGACGTACATATGGGCTTTTAGGACGTTGGTGTCTAGTTGGTGACTTATGTCTCATTTATTAAATAAAAAATTTTCATCTTTATCGATTATAAAAATTTCTTGACACAATTATTGAAATTTTTATAATTAACAGTTTCCACAACGTTTGCGTTGACAGTTACCCATAGTAGCTACCATGCAAGGTGATTTACCTTGTGGAACATATTGGGATTGCCATCGAGGGAAAGTATCAGTGCCACATGGAGTTGGAGGGTTGCAACTATTGGCAGAGTTCTTACCCATCCACCATTTACCATGATGACCGTGACCAGCTTTAAACATGTGAGTTTCTTTAAGTTGAGGGTTCCAGAAATCCTTACCAAGGGCATTTACATTATCACAAGGTGGGCGATTCAAATGCCAATTATCTTGCATGGCACAAGGATATTTAATTTGTTTAGCACCACAAGGAGACACTGCTTTAATATGACCACCATGACCAAAAACTGGTGACATAGTCTTGCGACCACGTCCACATGGACCACATGGAGATTTGACAACCTTGACAGGATGTTGTTTCTTTTCATATTCATAAGTAATTGGAACTTGGTTTTGAGTTACACATTTACTAACCTTTTCAAATACAACTGGTTTTTGGTGAAGAGTGTATTTGACATGGGGAACAGATATTGAACCACTAGATGGACAACCTTTGAACATAGTTGGAGAAACTGGTTTACCTGGAATAACTTGTATTGGGGAAATTGGTTTTCCTGGTTTAAGTGTCATAGGGGGTCTAGGAATGAGAGGTGGACGTGGACTAATTGGTTTAAGTGTCATAGGTGGACGTGGACTAAT
>Ga0208825_1001120_pt1 | contig 21834 bp, 22 predicted proteins | sample AD_UKC113_MetaG_FD_184450 | JGI IMG/M metagenome (GOLD analysis project Ga0208825, IMG submission 184450) | Active sludge microbial communities of municipal wastewater-treating anaerobic digesters from Hong Kong - AD_UKC113_MetaG (SPAdes)... | ecosystem: Engineered > Bioreactor > Anaerobic >...
TTAGAGCTTGAAAAGATAAGGAAAGTAGAACTGCAAAATGGAGAAGTAATAGTTACAGAACTCACAAGAAAGCAAAAAGAAATTATGGAAAAATTGAATTTATGCGCTTAAAAAAGCGGAAGTTAGGTTTAAACTTCCTTTTTGAATCCTCTATTCTGTTGCAGCAACAATATCTAAATGTTGATTACTGTAAGTGAGTGAAAAATTTAGAAAAGATATAAATAAGTGGGGTACAAGTGTAATAATAAATATAAAAAGATGCCTTTTGAGAAGATTTGCAGAAAGCTCACATAAGTATAAATTGTAGAAAGATAGAATACTAAATATTTTCGCAGTGATAAAAATGGCTGGAAACAGACAACCTCCTCTCGACCTGCTACTCGTTGCAGGTCTTGTAATCCTTACAGATATTTTCGTACTTGTCCCCGCACTCAGCGGAAGCTTTCTGCGCACAGTCTTCGGACTTCTTCTTGTCCTATTCCTGCCAGGATATGCCCTGACAGCAGCTCTTCTTCCTGCAAAAAAAGATCTGGAAGGAATTGAGAGAGCACTGCTCTCCTTAGGGTTAAGCATTTCCATAGCTCCTCTCATGGGACTTGGAATGAACTATACTTCCTGGGGAGTCAGGGAAGTTCCTGTGCTCACAGGCCTTTCGATTTTTACTTTATTCATCTGTGGAGTGGCATATTATAGAAGAGTTCAGTTACCTGAAGACGAAGCTTTTAGTGTTACAGTTAAAACCTCCATCTCGGCTCTGAAAGAAGAGTTTTTGGAGGAACATGGTTCTGGAGCCGACAAAGCACTTGCAGCGTTACTGGTGATCTCTATACTGGTATCTATTGGCAGCCTTGCCTATGTAATAGGAAATCCCAGAGGAGAAGAGAAATTCACCGAATTCTACATCCTGGGACCTGATAAAGTGGCTGAGGACTACCCGACAGAATATGTACTCGGGAACAGTGGAACTGTTGTTGTAGGGATTACAAACCATGAGTATAGAACTGTAGATTATACACTGGAAATCAGGCTTCAAAATCGATCTCTGCCTCTTCCAGAAGATCAAAAATACATCAGCCTTGAAAATAATGAATCATGGGAAGAGCCAGTCACTTTTACTCCAACTATAGAGGGAAAGAATATGAAACTGGAGTTTCTGCTTTTTAATGAAACTGAAAAAAGTGTGCCTTACAGGAATACGCACCTCTGGATAAATGTCACAAAGGAGATCTGAAGATGGCGTCTCCAGACTATCCAGCTTCTGAACTGAAAGCAGGACATCTCTCTTTGCCGGAGCCTGGGAAAATGTTCAAAATTCAGACTAATGAAAAAATAGGGTTTTTACAAAAGTTGTTCTCCGCAGGAGCTCCTGTTATTGCTATTGCTTTTGCCGAGTTGTTAATTTTTACCGGACGGATAAAAGAGGCCGCAATAGCCTACACACTGCTTCTTATCATCCTTTCACTTTCGATAATAGTCTCAACAAAACTTGAAATACGCAGGGTTCACCAGACATTAATACTTCTTCCAGTTCTTCGGCTGGTAAATCTTTCAATGCCTATCTATTTTGAATCAAACCTTTACTCTTTCGTATTCATGTACATTCCAATGACAATTCCAATAACAATCATAGCCGTTCACCAGGAAATCCCAAAAGAGGGAAAGAAGGATTTACTCAAGAAAATGGGGATTTATCTGCCCTTCTCTCTGCTTGCAGGTTTGATCTTCGCAGAAGCAGAGTATTTAATTGTCCAGACCAAACCTCTCATTCCGGATCTATCGCCTGTTAACCTGCTGGAACTCACAGTTATAATGATTTTTGTGGTTGGCTTGATAGAGGAACTTATTTTCAGAGGGATTATCCAGACAAGACTGGAAGAGTTTTTAGGACCTGCAGGAGGAATTCTTCTTGCAAGCCTCCTGTTCGGGATAATGCATTCAAGTTATGGCACTCTTTATGAAATAGCATATACTTTTCTTGTGGGGGGTATAATGGGGTATTTCTTTTACAGAACGAAAAGTCTTCCTCTAATGGTAATGATTCACGGTTTCATAAACATATTTTTATTTGGACTGATTCCGAATCTGGGTCCTGGACTGGGACTGGTATAAGAAACTATACGAAAAATTAAGAAAAGGATTAGACAGAGCACATAAATTAGATGAGTTCATTGAAGTCAAATCTGGGAGGAGTTATATGAAGTTTAACGTGCTCAAACTAAACAGGATCAGATTAAATCTCCTATTCTGTTTGCTCATTACATTTCTCCTGTTTTTCGGGACCACAGTCTCATCTGCAAATGCTAAAGTAATAGACTGGGAAGTAACCCCTGAAATCCCGAAAAGTGGGGACACGCTCATAATCAGCGGGCTTGCCTCGCCTGAAGAAGAAGTGGAGATTTCTATTTCTTTTGAAAAGACAGTGCCTGTTTACATGAAAGAATATGCTTACGAGTTCGAAAACATTGAGTTCCTCAATTTTAATAACCTTTTTACCTTAAGGGCAGAAGGGGTAGAGAGCCTTAAAGTAAAAATGAAAATGATTCTCTCAAAAACAGAAAGTGCCTGGGCAGAAGAGGGTATAGCTATCGTATCCTATTCCGGAGTTTCCCCTGGGGAGTATAAAGTCAGAGTAGAAGGCACTGCAGAAGATGGGGCTTCAGGTGTTAACCTGAAAGTTACCACCGTTCAAAAACTGAAAGCTGGAAAAGACGGAAGATTCAGTTATATATACAGAACGGAATCAGTTCCTTCAGAAAAACTTGAGATAAGACTTGGGGATTCGAAAAGAGAAATTGAATTTGGTTCAAAAAGCAGCATTTACCTGACTGAAAGCTCATGGGACGAAAATAACACTGTATCTGCGACTGCTGGAGAAATCCTTCCAAAAGAACCAGCAAAGGAGCAGAAAAATCAATCACAAGAGAACCAGATAACTAATTTGTTTTGTTTGCTTGCCGGAGTCCTGGGAGGATCTGGATGTTTACTGGTAATCAGAAGAAAACAGAAAAAGTAACGCCTTTCTGGGCCTGCGTCCCGCAGATTATATAAAATACGGCTTTCTTTAAAGAAATCTGAAATTTCATTAACGGGATTCAGGCAGTTGGAGAACGATATATGGAAAGGCGCTCAAGCCGCTTCTGGGAAATTGATTGTCTGCGTGGTTTAGCTGTAATTTTAATGCTTGCATATCACTTTCTCTATGACCTCGATTTTTTTGGAATTGCTGATATTGAGTTAAGGTCAGGAACTTTATTATACATAGGAAGAGGTGCAGCTTTTCTGTTTATCCTGATATCCGGAACTGCCCTTTCCATCAGCCGTTCAAGAGATCTTAAGAACATAATCTCGGGAAAAACTATGGAGAATTTTTCCAAATATCTAAGAAGAGGGTTAAGACTCTTTTCTATGGGACTTATAATTACAGGAATAACCTGGATTTTCTTTCCAGGACAGTATATTCTCTTTGGGATTCTGCATTTTTTCGGGGTATCAGCAGTGATTGCCTACCCTTTCCTGAAATACGGAAAAGAAAACCTTCTCTTCGGTCTTTTTTTTGGGATAACAGGATTATATCTCAAAGACAGGACTTTCGGGTTTTCTGCTCTTCTCTGGCTGGGCTTAAGACCCGAAGGCTTTGTGACCCTGGACTATTTCCCTTTATTTCCCTGGTTTGGAGTACTTCTTACAGGGATTTTTCTTGGGAACTCTCTTTATAAAGGTGGAAACAGGCAGTTTAAACTCCCCGAAGCCGATAAATTTCTGCTTCAAAAACCTTTTTCCTGGATTGGAAAACATTCCCTTTCTATATATTTTATCCACCAGCCCCTTTTCCTTGGGCTTTTGCTCCTGAATGGGCTTCTTGACCCGAGAATGCTGTGAAATTTTCAGAATAAATTAACTATCTTCTGACCAGATATCAGAGTTCAAAGAAGACTACAATTTTTTCGCTTTTTTGGCAGAGAGAATTAATCGAAAAAACTAAACCTGCTAGTTTTATATACTATTTAGAGTACCTGATTTTTGCTCTATTATCAGGCTATAATTACTTTCAGCAATCCTGTTCACCAGTAATTTTCGACATAGGCTATTACCGACAGTATTATCACATCTAATATTGTCACCTGCTACAATATAGAGAAATCATATCGTTATGCAGATCCTGCACTTGCTCCTGAAAATTTATCAGTTTGATTTGTTCCATATATAGAGAAAAAATTCCCGAAAATAAGCCTGTAAAAGAGAGGAAGTGCGAAACCAAAAAAATGGAGAAAAGAATGTATCTGGAAATTGCAATGCTTGCCTATTTTGTAGTTCTCTTCCTGACAATTCGGGATATCCGAATTTTTAGAAGAACAGGCTATATTTCCTACAGGAAAGGTGCCCTTAAGGGGCTTGCAGCTTCTTCCCTGATCCTTATAGGGGCTATTAGCATTGAAGCAAAACCGGAAATTGGCCTGCTCATTATTTTATTCGGACTTACTGTCAACCGTAAAGGAGAAAGAGAACCTGTATTCACAAACGCAGGAACACTTGACCGTTTTCTGGGAAAAACTGACTATATAAAGAGAAAGAAATGCAAGTTAAGAGAAAGTAGAAACAAGTAAAGAGAAAGTAAAAACAAGTAAAGACTCAAAAAAATAAGACTAAACAAAGACAGGCGGAATCAAATAGCAGAGATTAAGAGAAACAGAGAAAACAAACAGAAGAAAAAATACTTATAGAAAAGGCAGGGGCGTTCCCAAAAATATTTTTTTCACCCCAAAACTTATAAATCTCAAGTTACCTATTAGTCGACAAAATCAGTATAATCAAATTTTTGTATCCAGTTTCCGCTAAATCATTATCGGAAATCGAAGAAAACCCATATTATGGAGCTGCTTCTTTTTCCGACTTCACATTAATCATAATTCACATGGAAACATTATTGGAAAACCGCAAAAACTTGAATAACTGGAATAAAAAAACAAAAATCCAAGAGGAGATACGATGGGAAATATAAGAGAGACAAACATCAAAAGAACCGCACTCAGCCTGATTGAAAACTATGGAGACGTTTTTACAAAAGACTTTGAGACAAATAAAGCACTTGTGACAAAGTATACAACCATTGAGAGCAAAATAATTAGAAACAGGGTTGCAGGCTACGTCACAAGAAAAGTTGCACGCATGAAAGTCTACTGATAAGTTTACTGAATGGATAAAGAACTAATTTCCGGGAAACAGGCAGGGATATCTATATGTTTGAAGGAACAATGCCTGCCCTGATCACTCCTTTTACTAAAGATGACAGGATTGACAGGGAAGGCCTACAAAGGAACATAGCGTTTGTTGAAGACGGAGGGGTTTCAGGAATCGTGCCCTGTGGCACAACCGGAGAATCGGCAACCCTTTCCGCAGCGGAGCATGAAGAAGTAATAGATATTGCAGTGGACTGCGCAAAGGTTCCTGTGATTGCAGGAACAGGCTCAAACAACACATGTGAAGCACTCCAGTTCACAAAACACGCAGCAGATGCTGGTGTTGACGGTGTACTTCTTATTTCTCCCTATTACAATAAACCAAATTCTGCAGGTCTTCTTGCCCACTTCAAGAAAATTGCAGAGGCAGTAGATATCCCTATGATCCTCTACAATGTCCCATCCCGGACAGGGCAGGATATGCCTGTAGATGTGATCACCAAACTTGCAAAAGTAGAAAACATCGTTGGAATCAAAGAAGCCAGCGGGAACGCCGCCAAAGTTTCTCAGATCCTTGAGCAAACTATAGATGATGACTTTGTAGTCCTCTCAGGAGAGGATGGGCTGACTCTTCCGATTATTTCCATGGGAGGCAGAGGAGTCATTTCGGTCGCTGCAAACATTGTACCTGACAAAATGTCTGGAATGGTAGATGCAGCCCTCAAAGGAGATTATGAGACTGCAAGGAAGATCCACTTTGAGATCGCTCCACTGATCCGTGCCCTTTTCCTTGAAACAAATCCGATTCCTGTTAAAAAGGCTGCAGAGCTTGCAGGGCTTGCAAGCGGGCACCTGAGGCTTCCACTAGCGCCCATAAGCGACGCCAATCAGGAAAAGCTTGTAAATGAACTGAGGAAACTTGGGGTAATGGAATGATCAACGCAGCAGTACTCGGAGCCTGTGGCAGGATGGGCTCTTTAATTATAGAAAACATCACCTGCTCCACAGATATGCAGCTAGTCGCCGCATTTGACATAGGGAATATAGGAAAGGATGCAGGGGAATTTGCTCATGTGGGTAACCTGGGAATTCAGATTTCAGATGTCAAAGACCTGGAAACAGTCCTGAAAAAGACCCAGGCTGATGTACTTATTGATTTTACTGCAGCCTGCGCGACTGTTGTAAACGCTCCTATTGCCGCCAGATGCGGAGTAAACCTTATAATAGGAACCACAGGCCTGAATCCGGAACAGCGGGCAGTAATTGATGAAGCGATCCGGAAGAATCAGGTACGTGCAGTCATATCACCTAATTATTCCGTAGGTGTTAATGTCTTTTTCAAAATAATAAGGGAAGCTGCAAAGTATCTTGCAGATTACGATATCGAAATTATCGAAGCTCATCACAACCAGAAAAAGGATGCTCCAAGCGGGACCGCTCTTCGCGCAGCTGATGTAATCAGCGAAGCCCTGGGCGGAAAAGAGTATGTATACGGAAGAGAAGGAATCGCACCCCGCGGGAAAGAAATCGGTATCCATGCAGTGCGCGGCGGAGACATCACCGGAGACCACACCGTTCTCTTTGTAGGGAACTCAGAAAGGGTTGAAATCCGTCATATGGCTCACTCCCGCCAGATCTTTGCCAAAGGCGCAGTCCGTGCAGCCGAATGGATCTGCGGACAGAAACCTGGAATTTATTCCATGGATGATGTGCTCGGGTTGTAAAGGTTTGGTTTAAAATAATTAATTGTAAAGGCTGACTGCTGATAATCGTTCAGGTCAGCTTTTATCTTTAATCGGGATCATATTTTACTATCTATTTTTGCACTATTTTTACTTCTTTCTTGTTCTTCTGTTATTCTTCAGTCTTTTCTTAGTTTGTGATGAAGCAAATCTGAAATTGACCTCAGACAGTTGTTTCTTCTATAAGAAGAGGCTGACCTTCCGCATAATCAGCATATAGTTCTACTTCAACAGTATTCCAGGGCTGGACATTTGTGTTATACGTTTCCGTTGACCTGTTGTCAAGCGTAAATCCAAATGTATAATCCACAACCTCAAGTCCGGGAACAAGGAATCTGAAAGGTTTGGCATGGTAAACTTCCTCTCCTGCTGAAAGTTCGTATGTCTTATCGAGTATGGAATTATTTTTCGAGTCGTAAATCTCTACTCGGAGTTCATGAACTTCGACATCGTGGTTTCGGACAGAGAAAAGAGGAGTAGGAGGTCCGGCTATAATGTAGGGAACAACTACAAACAGCGATACGAGTATCAGTACAAGAAAGAAAATCCAGAGCATTAGACTTCTTCGAGAGCTTCTCATAAAGATTCCATCTGATCTCAATTATTAAATCTCAATTACTTACATTGAGCAGCTTCAACATTTCTTCCAGCTCTACAGTCTCTCCCTCGCTGACAGCTTTCCCGTCTTCAGTTAGGGAAAATTTACCCTGGAAACAGCCACAGACCACAAAATGCATAGGATCCAGATCTTTTGTAGTCGGATCTGTGTCTTCATCCAGGAAAAGCAGGACATTTTCTCCGGGCTCAAAAGAGGGGGCATCCTCCACATCCAGTGTAAAGTTTCCGATTGTACCTCCCGGTACTCTAACAATAACTTCGCTCGAAGAGAGTGAAGTCTTAAGATATTCGTCCACAAAAACTATAACATCCCTGTACATAAATGTCTATTAAGATTTTTGCGTTTGTGAGATCAAAAAGCTCACGGGATGGCGACTGATGAAAAATTCACTCTAAAAATCCACAGGGAAAACAAAAAACAAACTCATTATTTCAAGCTTTTAATAAGGTCCTGAAAGCGCTTTTCATCCACAAGCTTCTGGGTGTTGAGCATCCTCTTAAATTCATCTACGCTTTTTTCCCCGCCTTTTCCTTCAAGCTTATCTTTCAGTTCCATTGCCGCCCGCAAAAGCCCGGTTGCTTCTCGATAGAGGGCTTCTGCTTCTGCCACTGTAAGTTCTTCAGTTTCGAGCAGCTCTTCATATGCTTTTGCCTTTTCCTTCAGTTTAGGGATAAGAGCCCTTATTCTGGCACTTTCATCCGGGCTGAAGATTTTTTCTTCCCCAGGATCACATACCATATCCCGAAGCCTGTACTCCTCGCCATCTATCTCCACACTTTCAGGGATTTTTTTACCGGCCCAGGAAAATTCACTCCTGAGGCTCCAGAGGAGTTTATTGCGCTCCTGATAACTTATGTATTCTGCCTCTGTTTCGCTGGTCATTCTCTCATCTTCGAGCATAAATTATTTCTTTGAATCCAGATCTACTTTTATGATTTATCCGCCCGTTCTCATATTCTTTTCCATTCCGACTCCGAAAAAAGTTTAAATCTACATCCAGAAGTCAGTAATTTCTTACACTCGACCCGTCTCTGGAGCAAGAATTAATCACATGTTCAAGCCAGTTAAACTGTGCTCAAGTTTCATTAGATTCATTTTTTTACTGAATTATAGTTTTCAGTATTAAGTTTTTAAGGACAATTATGTAAATAAATCGATCTGTTTCATATTTCGATTATCTTCAAGCCCTCTATTTTGATAAATAAACAATAGCATTATGCCTTAAAGAAGAAGAGAAAAAAGTTCTTGCATAGAAGATATATGATTAAAAAAAGTATTCCATCCAAAACATAAATATTAATTTTATACAGATAAGTATTAAATAATTTAGAGAATTATTATCTTTTGGGGAATTTAGATAAACTGACAACCAGATAGGGAGCCTGGGGAAGAGGTAGAAGTTAAAATTTAATAATTCCTTTTCTGGAATTGTCAAATCTTTTCCTCTATAAATGAAAATGGGAGTGAAAAACATGAGGTATTTGACAAAAATCTTAGTACTGACAGCTTGCCTGATCGCATTGAGTGGAGTTGCAGCAGCCAGTAGCTGTGGAAGTAACGAATGTACGCCTAAAAGTCCTGGTTACTGGAAAAACCACCCGGAAGCGTGGCCTGTGCAGACGATCACAATTGGTAACACCGGCTATGGTTATAAGACATATACTGTAGATGAGGCAATAGCGATTATGCAGCACCCGGTAAAAGGAGATAAAGTTTACACCATGTTCGATGCACTTATCGCCGCCAAACTGAACGGAGTAAACTGCTGCCAGTCCTACGATGTAAAAAACAAAATAAAAGAAGGAGATCTTTGGATGAGTATGTACTACTTCGACAAAGATGAAACCCCGATAAAAGCAAGCGGTTTTGCCTGGCAGAACAGGACAAAAGTCGGATGCGGCGAAATCCCAGGTGGAGAAGCTATATACATGACACTTGATGCCTACAATAATGGACTGCTATAATTAAAGAACTGCATTAACAGAGCCAAAATCTCAGTTATCCATATGTGATTCCTCCCCCACCGGTTCTCTGACCACTGAGTTTCCGGTGGGGCATAAGGATAAAACGAAACAAAAAAGTAACAATTTAACCGGATTTAGTTTCTTCTTCCGGTTACAGCAAATTATTAAGTTTTTTAGAATTCATAATCTTTTCGTGAGATTTTCAAGCTGAAGCTTGAGCCAAAACTTCCATAAAAACATTTACAGTAAATAATCTGCAATCTCTTCAGAAATTACATGTTCGCAGTACAGGCAATGAAGGGAAACTCCTTCCTCTTCAGACTGCAGGACTGTAAATTTGGATTCGATAGGTTCATTACTATTTGATATGCAATTTGAGTTAGTACAGCGGACAACACCTTCCACATAAGAAGGAAGCACTACATTATTTTTCTGAACGACCTCAAAATCCCTTATGATATTGATTGTAGCTTTAGGAGAAATAAGAGCTATCCTGTTAAGTTCCTCAACACTGAGCTCCTTGCCTTCAATCTTAACAACGTCTTTTTTGCCCCGAGCCCCGGGAGCATTCATCACAAAACTGATAGTTGCCCGAAAAGCACTGGAGATACCCAGAATACGCAGGACATTCAAAGCCTGCCCGGCTTTTATGTGATCGATTACCGTCCCATTTTCAATTGCCTGGATTTTCAGGTCCCTTTTTTCTTTCATTCAATCACCCCCATTGCCAGGGCAAGCAGAGCCATCCTTGTCGGAACTCCATAAAAAGCCTGCTCAAAATAGCGTGCATGAGAAGTCGCATCAACATCAGGAGATATTTCATTTACTCTTGGGAGAGGATGGAGAATCTTAAGTCCAGGATCAGCACCTTTTAACAGGTCACCCGTAACCCTCAACTTATTTTTAACCTTTTCGTATTCTTCAGGGTCAGGAAAACGTTCCCTCTGGACCCGTGTCATATAAAGGACCTCAACATCCCCTATAATCTCCTCAAGAGAATCAGTTTCCTTTACGCGGATCTTTTGCTTCTGGAGGTCCCGGACAATTTCCTGAGGCATCCTGAGTTCTGGAGGCGAAACAAAGGTCATTTCTGCTCCGTATAAAGACAGAGCATGGCAGAGAGAATGGACAGTTCTCCCGTATTTAAGGTCTCCTGCCATGGCAATTTTTAAGCCCTCAAGATGGCTCTCCCTGCGGATAGTGTAGAGGTCCAGAAAAGTCTGAGTAGGGTGATGGACAGAACCGTCTCCTCCATTGATTATAGGGACGCTTGCAAATTCCGCAGCCATTCGTGCCGACCCATCAAGAGGATGACGCAGTACGATAAGGTCGGCATATTTACTTATCACGCGGATAGTATCAGCGAGGTTTTCCCCTTTCATGACAGAACTTGCCTCAACTGCGCCCAGATTTAGTACCTGACCTCCGAGCCTCCGCGTAGCAACCTCAAAAGACAGTCTTGTTCTTGTACTTGGTTCGAAAAAAAGAAGAGAAACTATTTTTCCATCCAGCAGCCTGGACTTTTCTTCCCCCCTGGCTACAGGTTCGAGTTTTTCTGCGGTATCCAGAACATAATCGATTTCTTCCCGTGAAAAATCTTTCATTGAGATGACGTGCCGGTTCTTGAATAACATCAATTTTTCATAAATGATGCCCTGAGATATAACCTTTGCTCCGGGAATTTTCCAGGATGGTGCTGCAAAGATAAAAACCAGATTCGCTTCGGAGCTATACGGATTTACTTTGACACGTTTTTCAGGAACTCAAGCCAGAGCTTGACATCTTTAACTCTCTGTGCATTAAACTTCTCTTGAAAGCGTTTTGTGCTCTCTTTAAGAGCACCGCTTTCAATCTCTTTAAGGTCCATTATTGCACGCAGCAAGCCTGCAGTCTCATGATACAGGGATTTTGCCTCTTCCTCTGTAAGAGGCTTCTCTTCAAGTTCCTTTTCATCCTCTTTCTCTTTTGCCGAGATAATATCGATGCATTTATCTATTCGGGACTTTTCGCCTGGAGTGAGGTTTTCTTTCTGAATAAGTTCCCACACATAGTTATGAAGAGGGTATCTCTTTCCCTCACACTCCACATAATCCGGGATATGCTGCCCTACCCAGAAGAGGCGGCCGTGTAGAGCAGATAGCAGCTGTTTTCGTTCCGCATCTGTGATATATTTGTGGGAAAAGTCTTCATTATCTTTTGATTTAAGGCTCTTTTCCATTAACTATCCCCAAAAAGTAAATTGCTCTCCCTGATCAAAAATTTTTTGCGGCAACCGTTTAATACAAAGATTTCTTTCAGCCGTATAGATGAACTCAGAAAAAAGGCTTTCAAAGAAAAAATTCAGAACAAAAAGCAACATAAATAATGAAGGAATCACATAGCAAAAAAAAGAACAGCAGCAAATGAACAGAATTAATAAATGAATCAAAAAGGATAATAAATGTCCAGTAAAAATTTAAGAGTAAAGTAAATTTGAGTATTAATTTAATTCAAAAAAAACAGAAGGGAAACCGATATAAAAATTCAATTTTCGCATTTTTAAGTTTCCCGATAGAGGTGATACTATCGTTCCCATAATTCAGGTTGCACTTGATCTTCTGGAACTTGACCGCTCAGTGGAGATTGCAAAGGAAGCAGTCGCAGGAGGAGCGGACTGGATAGAAATAGGAACTCCCCTGATCAAGAGCGAGGGCATGAACGCAATCCGCGCCATGAGAAAAGCTTTTCCGGACAGGACAATTCTTGCGGACATGAAAACTGTAGATACCGGAGCTATGGAAGTAGAGATGGCGGCAAAAGCCGGTGCAGATGTGGTTATTGTTCTCGGCAGTGCAGATGATTCTACAATTCTTGACGCACTCCGTTCAGCACACACATACGGAGTCAGGCTGATGGCAGACCTGATCTCGGCTCCGGACCCTGTAAAAAGAGCAGTGGAGCTCGAAGCTCTTGGTGTGGACTATATTAACGTTCATGTAGGTATAGACCAGCAAATGGTCGGAAAAGACCCGATATCTATTTTAATGGAAATTTCAGAAAAAGTGAATGTTCAGCTTGCAGTAGCCGGAGGGCTTGATACTGAAAGTGCAGCTCAGGCGGTCAGGGCTGGTGCCAGTATTGTGATAGTGGGAGGAAACATAACCCGTTCTGATAATGTAACCGAGGCTGCAAAGAAAATAAGGAAGAGTGTTGACTCTCCTGAATCTGTAGATATTCGGGACAGGGGAACCGTAGACCAGGAAATAAGGGAGATCTTTAAGGAAGTCTCTACCTCCAATATCTCGGATGCAATGCACAGAAAAGGAGCGATGAAAGGCATCCATCCTCTGGTAAGAGGAAAAATGGTAGGCACTGCAGTTACAGTGCAGTCTTTCCCGGGGGATTGGGCAAAGACCGTCGAAGCCATCGATCTTGCAAAACCGGGAGATGTAATAGTGATCTACAACGAGAGCAAGGACATTGCGTGCTGGGGAGGGCTTGCAACCCTGAGCAGCCTGAATAAAGGAATTGCAGGCGTGGTAATAGAAGGGGCTGTAAGAGATATTGACGAAGTGGAAAATCTTGGACTTCCGATTTATACAAGCAATACAGTACCAAATGCCGGAGATCCTAAAGGGTTTGGAGAAATCAACGCTGAAATCACATGTGGAGGTCAGGCTGTAAGACCTGGAGATTATATAATCGGTGACGAAAGCGGGGTTGTAGTTGTCCCGAAGGAACGCGCCTACGAACTCGCAAGAAGGGCAAAGGAAGTTAACAAAACAGAAAAGAGACTTTTTGATGAGATCCGGAGGGGTGGAACCCTTTCAGAGATTCTGGAGCTCAAGAAGTGGGAAAAACGTTGATAAAAGCTGTTCTTTGGAAAACTTCCGGAAACTGGAAGTAACAGAATAAAAAATGGAGAATAAAAAGCAGGATAAAAACCGGGAGTCAAAACCTGAATAAAAAAATGAACCAAAAAAACTTCTGGCTTATTTGCTTTCAGAATCAGGGTTTTTGGAGGCGCAGATGCAAAAGCCCTGATAATGAGAGGTATTCTTTTCCCGGGTTGCCCTGCTGGAGTTATAAGATTTCTCTAAATTAGTGATACTTACGAAGGGGAAACAAACTTATGGAACTTTTTTATAGATGAAGACGCATAACAGTATAAATAAATTAATATGAAAGATTCAAATGCTTCTCTAGGGGGTGAAGCTATTTTGGGTTCAGGATTCTTAAATAAATCCATAAACAAATCTTTAAACAAATTCATACGTAACGAGAAAGCCGTAAATCGTATGGTGGTCGTTGCCCTCGCGATGATGTGCGTGGGACTTCTTGCCCTTATGGGAGGAGCTGTACTCCTTGGAGGAAGTACGGAAAGAGCCCTGAAATCAGGAACTTTTACGCAGCTCGATGTTCAGATACTTGATTCAAAGAACCTGGAAATAGAACATAAGGGAGGAGATCCGATTAACCTTGGAGAAAACGCAAGCGTATACCTCCAGCACAATGGTATTGAGTATGAAATAAGCCCTGACCCTCCTGTTGTTCTTGAAGTTGCAAACAGTATGAAACTGTCCCTTCCTGAAGGAGTTGAACTCAAAGACGGAGATTCGGCTGTTATTACAATAAAGAACGAGAGGAAAAACAAAATAATTTACAGAAAAGAGCTTCTTTCGGGACCTTCAAGCTGAAGAAAGCATTTTAGAGAGCAGAAAAGCTCTTATAAGCTTTAGTTCCTCTTCCTGACAGCCCTCTCCCACTTTCATCCTGATCAGGGAGTTAATTTCAGTTTCCAGTACTTCCAGTGCTGATTTTATTTTCTTCTGCTTTTCAGAAGGTACAAGCCCTTCAATTTTTCTGACCTTTCCGGCAAGTACCAGTTTTTCGAACTGCCTGTAAACATTTTCCACGCTTAAACCTTCAATTTCTGCAATTTCTCCAATATTCAATCCCTGTACATAGAGTGAATAAGTCTTTTCAAGAGAAACCTTTTCAAAGAGATCCATATCAAGCATATTGTCAACTAACTCAGAGGAGCTGTTTTCAAGTTCTTTTTTACTAAAGCCGTCAGAAGAGTCTGCTTCAGACCAGTCCTGGATACTCATATCCAGATACCTAACCCTTTTTGCGGGAAGGCTGCGTGTTTTTAAAAGTCTTTCGGAAAGTGTGCCGAAGGATGAATTTTCTGATTTTTTCTCTTCACCGGCTTCCGAAGAAAGAGTTTTAATCCCAAATCCTTCTTTTTCAATTTCAAGCTCTGAAAGTGGAGTTTCATGTACAGGACTCTTTGAGCCTCTACTCTCTTTTTCGAATTCAGTACAGAGATTTTTGGAATCTTCGGCTTTCGCTGAAGGAGTCAGGTCGTAGTCCCTGCAATAATCCCTGATCTCTTTGAGAAAATCATCTCCATATTTCCGGAGTTTATGGTCTCCTACACCTGTAATAGAATGAAACTCTTCAGGGGTGCGCGGAAACTTTGAAGCCATTTCTTTGAGGCTTGTGTCAGAAAAAATGATGTATGGAGGAAGGTTTTTGTTAAAAGCTATCTGTTTTCTCAGAGCTTTTAACCGCTCAAAAAGAATGGGGTCGTGCTCTGTACCGGATCCTGGAAGTACTCCAGACCTGGCTTTTTTAAGAATATCAGTAGCAGTTGAATACTCACAGGAAGGAATCTGCTCATCTTTTTCGCCTTTTCCTGAAATTTTGCCTGCAGGAGCCGGCAGCGTAAGATTCTCTTCAGTTCCGGGTATAAAGCCAGCAGGACAGACAAGTTCAACGCTTTCCGAACCGTTCAATATTTTCCTGCTCATAGCGTTCAGTTTCAGGACAGGATACTGCACTCCGCTGACCTCCAGAAGCCCGATGTTCAGCATTTCAGAGGCAAGCGACCTCCACTGCTCCTTTGTGAATTCCTTGCCGCTACCATAAGCTTTCAATTTTTCATGGCGATTCTGCTTGATTTTTTTAGTTTTTGAACCCGTAAGTACATCAATAACGTAGTTAGTGCCAAAACGCTGGCTCAATTCCTGAATGCAGACAATCAGTTTTCTGGCAGCTTCAGTCCCATCAAAAGTGTTCTTGGGTCTAAGGCAGGTATCGCAGTTTCCACATGGCGTTGAAAGTTCCTCACCAAAATATTCCATGAGAGTCTGACGCCTGCACTTATTGCCTTCACAGTAAGCTACCATCTGCCTTAACTGAACAAGAGAGATATCCTTTTCTTTCTCATTTGTTTTCTGAGCTATAAAGTACTCAATTTTAAAGCGGTCTCCCCTGCTGAAGAAAAGGATGCATTCACAAGGGCTCCCGTCCCTGCCACCACGTCCTGTTTCCTGGTAATAGCTCTCAAGGTTCCGCGGGAGATCATAGTGAATTACAAAGCGGACATTGGACTTGTCGATGCCCATTCCAAAGGCAATAGTAGCCACTATTATATCCACATCATCTTTTATGAACATCTCCTGATTTCTGGCACGTTCGGAATCTGAAAGTCCGGCATGGTATGGAAGAGCCCTGAACCCGGCAAGGTTCAGTTTTCTTGTCAGGGTTTCGACATTGTTCCGGCTCTGGCAGTAAATAATTCCGGCTTCACCTCTGTGCCTGAGCAGGTAGTCAGTTATCTCTGAAAAAGTATCTTTTTTTGGCCTGACCTCGTAGTAAAGATTGCTCCGGTTGAAGCTGGCAATATAAGGACCTTTTTCCGGGTCGATATCAAGTCCAAGCTGGGAGATGATATCTTTTCGGACCCTCTCGGTAGCTGTAGCCGTAAGTGCAATAACGGGCACTTCAGGAAAACCGGCCTTCGAATCCCTGAGGAGTTTCAGTTTGCGGTACTCGGGCCGGAAGTCGTGCCCCCATTCCGAAATACAGTGTGCCTCATCAATTGCAAAGAGACTTACCTTGCCTTTCTTCAGAAAAGCAATGGTTCCAGGCATCATAAGCCTTTCTGGTGCAATATACAATACCTTCAATCGGTTTTCCAGAAAAGCTGTTTTAACATCCCGTATTTCTCTGGCACTCTGAGTACTGTTCATGCAGGCTGCAGCAATCCCATTCGCTTCAAGCCCGTCTACCTGGTCTTTCATCAGGGAAATCAGGGGAGAGACTACAACAGTAACTCCATCCAGAAGTAAAGAGGGCAGCTGATAGCAAATTGACTTGCCCCCTCCTGTGGGCATGAGAACAAATACGTCTTTTCCGCCCAGAACATCCCTGATGATTTCTTCCTGCAGAGGTCGAAAAGCAGTATATCCGAAGTACTGGCGCAATACGGAGTGCATTCTTGAAGACATTAACACTCTGGACTCAATTTCATTTTTACTATCCTTCAATACTCCGTAATCAGTACCCATTATTTCATCCCTGAACTTTCAGAACTCGTAATATGCCAGAAAAGATTCCGAGAAGCCTCTCGAAGTCAATTTACGTATGTTAAATTCCATATAAGCGGTTTACGACACCTGCACCATAATTATCTGTAAATCCACAATGCTGTGGTTTTTTGGATTCATCTTATTTAAGTTGCAGGTATGCAGGGTGAAAGTATTATGCGCCGGTATCCAGAAGATAAAGCACAACTCTCAACAAATTAGAGATGAGATTCTTTTCAAAAACCTGATAGAAGAACCATGTGGATCTTTTTTAATGAAACTATCAAGAGCCGAACTTTAGAAAGAAATTTATGTAATGACGACGTTTAACTTCATTAACAAACATGGTATGTTTGGAGAATAGCTCAAGATTAAGCGGTCATCATGTGAATAGATTAAGAATCCCCTGAATACATATTCCGTTCCAGTACCTCAAAACTTAAAGTCCTGTACTGAAAAGTAAAACCAAAGTAACGATGATGGTGCCTTTTCTTCGTGAAGCTGATAGGACTTAAGAAGAAAAGGTGAGGCCGCTAAGGCGGGAAAGCAAATGTGGAAGTAAAGAATGGGGGGAATGGAACGGCTATATGACCTCTTAATCAGGCATCCTCAGCGCCTGGGAAGTAGTGCCTGGTAAGAGGTAAAAGAAGTAGGGGGACAAAATATGGCCGCACATATCAATCTTTACTTCCACCGTTTGCAAATTAACTTATTTTTACTGAGATATGAATTTAAAGAATTAGTAACGCTGTAGTAATGCCCACGCGCCAATATAAATATTTGAGCAGTCCACATCTGTGATACTTTTTCTGTATCCAGAGTTTCAGAATTTCCATTCATAATTAAACTGTACTGATATATAAATGGAAGAATAAATATTCAGAAAAATATATCAGAAAAATTTTAAATTAAATGGAGCAAGTGTTAATCAGGCACTCAGGACAAAAAGTATGAAGGAACCTTCATTACTTCAGATCCATAACTCCTTTTTCCTGTGCCATCAGCTCAAGTATCTCAACTATTCTTTTCTGAGACTCTGCCATGCTCTCCAGAGACTTTGCGATACTCTCAAGCTTATCAATTACTTCATAATCTTCATTAACCATTCCTATCACTGACTCCCACTTGACATTTTTTATAGCAATATTTTGGAAAACCTTAATATATAATTGTAATTTTTGATTTTCTGCAGAAGGTTGAGAAGATCTCAGAATTTGAAAATTGACGTGTAAATCATTTCACTTACCTTTTTGCTTGATCTTGCTCTCTAACCCATATTTCCTATCATTATTCAGTGCCTTATTCTGCATATTTGTTAAAAAACAGAAATCTAAAGCTTTTTTAAAGTAGCTTACCAGCAGTAAGTTACTGGTCAGCAAGATGAAGTAAAGACACTTTCCAGAGAAAAAGAAGACAAAAGTTATGGAAAGAGACAAAAAACAAATATCTGATCTTTGAAAGAACGGGAATACTTTGGAAATTTTGTTAATTTCCAGAATAAAGGGCTAAATTAACTTTCTCTAACTATACCTTTAAATATCAAAAACCCCATGCACAGACTCATATATCACACAAAAATATAATCAAATTTTCATAATTCTCATACAGTTACCAATCACTATCATATCTTCAAAGGAAAGATTCACTCGAAGGAGCACTTCAATGGTTAAAACCGAAAAATTCATTCCGAAAGCAATTGAGAAAATAAGCAAGGAAATAAAAGACGGGAAGGCAATTATTGCACTCTCCGGCGGCGTCGACAGCTCTGTTTGTGCAGAGCTGGCATACAGGGCAATTGGGGACAGGCTGCAGCCTATTTATATCGACACAGGGCTAATGAGAAAAGGGGAAACCGAAAGAATAAGGCATATTTTCTCCCACATGAATCTGGATGTTGTTTATGCAAAGGACAGGTTCCTTGCAGCCCTGAAAGGCATCACCGACCCTGAAGAGAAGAGAAAAGCTATAGGTGAGACTTTCATCAGGGTGTTTGAGGAAGAGGCAAGGAAACTGGCAGCCGATTACCTCATCCAGGGAACGATTTACCCTGACAGGATAGAGTCCGAAGGCGGAATCAAGTCCCACCACAATGTAGGAGGGCTCCCTAGCGTCATGGACTTCAAGAAAATCGTTGAGCCTATAGAGGACCTTTATAAGGATGAGGTCAGGGAAGTTGCCTGGGCTCTCAAGCTGCCTGATGAGATCTGCGAAAGGATGCCTTTCCCGGGCCCTGGGCTTGCCGTGAGGGTTTTAGGAGAAGTCACGGAAGAAAAGCTTGAGGTTGCAAGGGAAGCCAACTTTATAGTCGAAGAGGAATTGCTAGACAGGTTTTGCCCCTGGCAGACATTTGCCGCTGTGCTCGGCAAAGGAACAGGAGTAAAGGGGGACATAAGGGCTTACGGCTGGATTGTAGCTGTAAGGGCAGTAGGGTCAAGAGACGGAATGACTGCAGAAGCCCTCGAACTCCCCTGGGATGTGCTCAAACACCTGGAATCCAGAATTACTTCCGAGATCCCTAAAGTAGCCAGAGTAGTATATGATATTACTCCCAAGCCACCTGCAACAATTGAGTTTGAGTAAAACCTGAATGCAGGTAACCGAAGTTATAAGATAAATAAAGTAAAGTGAAGCCTTAAAAGGCTTCATAAGCTTTTTTTCAAATTAGATAATAAATTATAAAGTGGACTTTAATCCACAAATATTAATTCACAAATATCAAGCCACAAATATTAATTTATAAACATTAATTCAAGCGAGTTTTAAGCCCATGTCCCTTAATAAAGCAGTACTGGATATCCGGCAGCGGATCAAAGTAAAACCCTCACCTGCAGATGAACCTGCGGCAAGCTGGACCGGAACAGACCTTGTAAACGGGGTCCAAACAAAAACCCTCACAGTGATCTTCAAGAGCGCAGGTTGCCGCTGGGGAAAAGCCGGAGGCTGTACAATGTGCGGCTATGTCTATGACTGTGCAAGTGAGCCGCCAACCCTTGAAGAGTATGAATCCCAGCTTGCAAAAGCGTTGAAGAAAGCTGAAAAGTTCTCAGAATTCATGGTCAAGATCTTTACCTCGGGTAGTTTCCTGGATGAACAGGAAGTCCAGCCTGAAGCCAGAGATGCGATCCTTAAAAACCTTGCAGAAGATCCCAGAGTCATCAAGGTGCTGGTTGAAACGCGCCCTAACTTCGTAACCGAAAAAAACTTACATGCCTGCCTGGACATCCTGAAAAACAAACCATTCGAACTTGCATTCGGGCTTGAAACAAGTTCGGACAAAATCCGAAAAGACTCCATTAACAAGGGTTTCACATTCCAGGATTTTATCCGCGCAGCAGAAACTGCAAAAAAATATGGCGTGACCGTAAAAGCCTACCTTATGCTCAAGCCTCTATTCCTATCAGAAAAGCAGGCAATGGAAGACATTATGCGTTCCATAGACGACGCAGCCCCGTACGCGGATACCATCTCGATTAACCTCTGCAATGTCCAGAAAGGCACCCTTGTAGAAGCTCTCTGGGAGAAAGGCCAGTACCGCCCACCCTGGCTCTGGAGCATAATCGAAATTCTCCGAAAAGCGAAAGCAGCTCATCCTGATCTTCCCCTCATGTCCGACCCGGTAGGCGCAGGCTCAAAACGCGGCCCTCATAACTGTAAAGAATGCAGTTCAGAAGTTTCTGATTCTCTCCGGACCTTCTCACTCACCCAGAACCCTGAAGATCTCAGCAGCAGAGACTGTGACTGTAAAGAGCTCTGGAAAAAAGTTCTGGAAATCGAAGACTTCACATACGGAACGCCCATTTTAGACTGAAATGCTGGAAAAGTGGTCCACCTGAAAAAAGTAAGTTCCAAAATTATAATTTGGTTTGCGGAGTAAAATCTGAGATCAAGGCCCACAATTTGATCTTCTTGATCTCAAAATACCCTCTAACTTATAAATGGCATCGGAAACCCGCGATCACTCCGGCAAGTTTTCCGGCCCGTAGATCATTGTTCCGACTCCGCCGTCAGTAAAGAGTTCAAGAAGCATAGAATGGGAAACGCTCCCGTTTATGATGTGTGCTCTCTCGACCCCGCTTTTAACTGCAACAGCCGCACCTTTGATTTTGGGGATCATTCCACCCTTGATAATTCCTTCCTCAATAAGGGGGTCAATTTCGTCCAGATGTAAGCGGGAGACGCGGCTTTTCGGATCGTTAATGTTTCTCAGCAGACCGCAAACATCAGTCATAAGGATAAGTTTTTTAGCTTTCAAAGCCGCTGCAATGTCTCCTGCAACCGTATCTGCATTTATGTTAAGGGCATTGCCTTTTGCATCCACAGCAATCGGAGAGATAACCGGTATATAGCCTTTCTCTAGCATAATATGGAGAATTTCAGGGTTTATAACCTCACTTTCCCCTACCCAGCCTATATCCACTTCAGTTTCCACGCCGTCGATAATCACATGCTTCGCAGCCTGTTTGTGGCCGAGGATCATTCTTCCGTCATAGCCTGTAAACCCGACACCTTTGCCGCCAAATAACCCGATAAGAGATACTATCTTTGTGTTTATGTTCCCAACCAGAACCATTCTGGCAATTTCCATGGTTTCGTCATCTGTAATTCGAAGCCCCTGGAAGAACTCTGCCTTTTTGCCCATGCGTTCCATTTTCTCGGTGATTTCAGGTCCCCCACCGTGTACAATAACGGGTTTGATTCCCACATAACGCAGAAGAACGATATCTTTTATGATATCCTCCATGATCTGGGTGCTGACCATTGCGTTACCACCCACTTTGATAACCATGATTGAATCGTAGAACTTCTGCATATAAGGCAGGGCTTCGATGAGCACATTCTCTCTTTTAAGTTCCATAATTTAGGAATCAGAGAATCTCTTTTTAAACTTATCGTTGAGTATTGTGGGTAAAATTAGAAAGATCTATAAAAAAGCCGATAAAGAAATCTCACACGAATTGGTGGATATACAGAAATAAG
>Ga0208825_1001124_pt1 | contig 21743 bp, 23 predicted proteins | sample AD_UKC113_MetaG_FD_184450 | JGI IMG/M metagenome (GOLD analysis project Ga0208825, IMG submission 184450) | Active sludge microbial communities of municipal wastewater-treating anaerobic digesters from Hong Kong - AD_UKC113_MetaG (SPAdes)... | ecosystem: Engineered > Bioreactor > Anaerobic >...
AACGTTATATGCTATGCTGTACGACACACTCTAAGTTTTGGTGTTCTTGAATTGAACCTATAATTTGACAATATTCTAAAATGTCATTCTGCAAATCATCGTGTTCAGTAAAAGCAGTTGGAATACTGCGTTTCAACCCTTCCAAAATTATGTAGCCAAAACAACCATATTGAGGCATCCAAACAACTTGACCGATAAAACTATTAAGCAAACATTTCGGGTGCTTTTCAAACTTAAAAATTGCACCATTGTAAAATGCTTTACCATTTTTATCGTGAAACCCAACAAACATTGCTTCTGTACCTTTTAAGCAATGATGAAAAGTTAATCCTTGACCAGAGATATCCACCTCTGTTATTCGTGGGGTACCCATTGCATCATAAACTAATTGACCGTAAACGAAATTACAGTTAGAAATATCGTCCTTTAAAGCTCTAAATAATATTTTCATTTTTTTAAAGTTTTAATAAAAATCAAATATACTATTGTATATTTAGCGTTTCCAAACAATCCTCATTATATATTTTATTTACTTCCATTTTGAAATTTTACTTTAACCCAAACGTACTGCCCATAACATGGGTTTTGTGCTATTTGGGCTGATGTACTAAATTGAACATTTGGATTTCTATTAAACATTTGTGCTAAACTGAACTTTTGTGCCTTGAAATACCAAACAGCACAAAGCCCTTTTCCGTTGTAGGCAATGCTATGACCAATGCCCTAACAATTCAGCAACTCTTTTTATTTCGTCAAAAGAAATTGGCATATTATTTACTTCGTGAATGGTCAAATCGCACGTCAATAGCTCGCCACGGTCATAGGTAAATTCAACTTTCAAACAATCCTTTCTGTAAACCTTATTTATATAATTATCGTGCTTGTAATCATCGTAAATTTTAAAGCCAATTTTTTTTATTTGTTCTTCCAAAAAAGAGGGTGAGTGTTTAATTTTGTCATTTGTGCTATTCATAATCATTTGTATTATAGTGAAACATTTGTACTTTCTATCGCCACCGAACGACACCATCCGACACATTCAAAATAGGTTCAGCATCGTAAAAAATGACATCTTCTTTATTTTTAATCTTGCTAAAGATAGGATATTCAATCTCTTTAATAACAGACCTTTCAATAATCAAATTTGTATTTTTGTGTGCTTGGTGCGTCGGTGGTAAGTCTTTCAACTCATCTGCTGTAAATGGTTTTGAAGTCTTAATTCTTTTTATGTAAGTGCCCCGTTTTAATTTAGCTTCTAAATCATTCCAGTTTACGCCTTTTTCAAGCATCATCTTATCCTGCATTTCATTCCTATTAAGGTGTTGAAGTTGCTTGTGTGAGAATAAACTTTGAGCCAACATTGAAATACTGTTTTTTGTTGCATCATTTTCCCGCCATAATAATTGTACACAAGCATCATGCAGTGTTGGCGTTTGATAAATTCTGCAATCAAAAATAGCTATTTTATCGTGTGTCGGTAAAAGTTCTTTTCGTTTCTCGTTAAAGAAGTTTACACACTTTGCTGTAAGTTTTGAAAGTATTTTTTGCTTTTTGCCATCATTGTAAATTGCACTTTTCCTATCAATAGAATAAAGTATCAAAGTAATTTCATCACTTTGCGTATATCCTATAACAGCGTTTGTTTCTTGAACTAAAAACTTTGTTGTTTCAGTCATTAGTTCAGTTAGTTTTTTGTCAAAATGTTTTTCTAATCCTTTTGTCCATTTGTGAAAATTGTTACCATCTAATCTGATAATAACAGGTAGTGTAGGTATCATAACTTCATTTGAGAAGTTTTTTTCTAACCATTTACACCAGTCACCTAATATTTCAAAATTCATAATTTTATTTTTACTTGTTTATAATTCATGGAAACCAACCAAAAAAACGGCAGGTAACAAGCGGGTTTACAAAATGGCTTACCACACTCAAAGCCAACGCACATAAGCCACTTCGTAAAGCCGCCCAAACGTTAGCGATATTTTAAGAAACATCACGCTTTGGATGAAACAACTCCGACAATTTATAAATAGTGTCTGCCATTTTACTAAACTCATTACTTATCTCTTCGGATATTTCCTTTGACAAATCGTAATTTTCAATCGTTTCTTTGATTCGTTTTTGAAATACGTCTTTGTTTTCACGCATTGTTTCATTCATATAAGTAATAGCCAAACTTTCGTTTTGCTCCCAAGCATCTTTTTTCTTAAAAATTTGATAGGAAAAACTGTCTTCAGTTAGTATTTTAAGGACTTTTTGCTTTATTAATTCTTCGAAATTTGGGATGTATTTTTGCACTTCATCCATTACTATTGTGTGCGAAATATTACCGATAACTCTTTGTATTTCAGTATCTAATTGAACCCCTTGTTTATCATTGAACATCCCTTTTTTGATTGATTCTTTAAACGCCTGAATAGCGTATTCTTTTTTTTCAGATTCTGATAGATACTCGTTTATATCTATTTTAATTGTTGTTTCCATTTTTTAAATTTAATAAAAATCAAATATACTATTGTGTTTTTTGCGTTCCCAAATTATATCGGTAAAACGATGTTTTGTTGCGGTAAAATTAGTAACTTTCGTATATTTGAGAGTTGTGCGTAATGGCTACCTGACCGTTTCCAAAGACAGTTTCGTGTAGGAAACAAAAAGAAAAAAGCCCACCGCACATTTTTTTCATAGAAATAATCCTACTTCTTTAATTAACCTATTTTCAGCTATCAGTTTATACTTTGGGTTTAATTCAAAACCTGTGTAGTTTCTGTTTAGTTTTTTTGCTACTACTGCCGTTGTTCCTGCACCCATAAACGGGTCCAAAACCAAACCATTTTCAGGGCAACCAGCTTCAATCATTCTCTTAACTAACTTTTCAGGATAGGTTGCAAAATGTGCTTCGGGGAATGGTTCTGTGTTTATGCTCCATACGGTTCTCATATTTTTTCCATCTGGGTTCGGTCTCATATTCCTTTTTCGGTATGTGGTTTGACCTGTTCCGTTATCCCAAGTAGAATTTCCGTTTGCTTCTAAATCATCACCGCCCCACCTGTCTAATGGTTTTGTGTATGGTTCAAGTTGCTGTTCAAAGTAGTATCCAGTTGATTGTTTAACAAAGAAAAATATCTTTTCAAAATCCACCGTAAATCTATCAGTTGCACTACTCGGCATTTGGTTTGGTTTGTGCCATATAATTTGGTTGCGTAATATCCAACCTGCATCTATCATTCCTATTGCAAAGCGTTCAGGTATCATCAGTAAACTTTTATTCAAATTTGTGCCTCTGAATTTACTTGCCTTTGCCGTCCCGTTGGGTAATACATAAACTTGTTTTGAATTTTCAACGTATTTACTTGTATCAGCGTTTTTAGTTGTTCCGCTTCCACTTCCTGCGTATGTATCACCCAAGTTTACAAAACAAGTGCCTGTTGGCTTTAAAACCCTTTTAATTTCGCTGTATAGTTCAATTAGCTTTACAATAAATTCAGAATAATTTTCTTCAAGCCCTATTTGCCCATCAACGCCATAATCACGCAACCCCCAATAAGGTGGTGAAGATATACAGCAATCAACGGTACTATTAGGCATTTGCTTAATACCTTCAAGGCAATCGGTAAGTATTATTTTATTTAAAAATTCCATCCCTTCCTTTTTTCTTTTTGTTTCTGTTTTCGTTTCCAATTAAAGTTCATCCTAAATTAACCCGCCACATACGCACAACACGGGCTTTGCGTCATTGGGGGTGTATTGCTACTATCAATCATTTGTGCTTAAATTAAAGTTTGTACTACTATTTGGCTTTAGTGCTGGAAATCCCCAACGAACGCAAAGCCCTGAAACGTTATAGGGCATTTAACCCCACAACCTAACAACATCAGACTTCTCACTATTTGGCGTTTCCAAATACATTTTACATTCTACTTCATCCAACACTTCATCTATTTGCGGTTCAAACTTATCAGTACTTTGTTGGTATTGGCTTGGTGGACAATTGAACCGCCAACAACTATATGAAAGCGGACATTCTTCATTTGTACACATTGTAATATCTGGCATAATCTTAAAATAAACGCCCTATAACATCGCATTGGCAAAAACGGGGCGGAAGTTCTTTTGCTCAACGGTAGTACTTAATTTATCATTTGTGCATTAACAAGCGGTAGTACTACAAATCCCCGCCTTCGCCAATGCGTTGCCGTTATCGGTAATGCTACGACAGCAACTCTTTAGTCGCCCTTGCAACATCAATTATCAATTCTTTTTGCATTTCTGTCATGTGCAGCTTACCATTTTCATCATAGAAGCTCCAACCAAACTCTTGTTCAAGTTTCTTTAAAAGTTTCCGCAATGTAATCGCACTGCCTATAACAGGCAGTTTTGCGTCATGCTGCGGTTCTGGTTTAATTTCATCTTTTGTACTCATATCAACTTTTGTTTTTCAAATTCCCCAACATCGCCAATGCCTTTTCCGTTAGTGGCTATTTTACCGACTTAACGTACTCTATAAAACTTTCCCAACTTTGTTCTGCCTTTTTGTGTTTATTGTAATGTTTGACGTAATCTTTTCGTAGAAATGCGTCTTGTGGTTGCATATAAACATATTCGTACCCAAATGCTTTGACACCACCGTAATGTCTTCCAATAGATAGATATGGTTGTTTAGATGCTTGTAAAATCAATATTGGTGCTTTTTGTTCTGACATATATAAAAAAAGCCCCTAACATTTCATTGGCACAAGCGGGGCTGAACGCTATATGCTCAACGGAAGTACTACTATTTAGCATTTCTGCAAGGCTCGGCGGACGTACTTCGATTATCCCGCCTGCGCCAATGAGTTGACCGTTAGCGGTAAAATTAGGAATACTTTAAATAAGCCTTTGCCAACTTTACATCATAGTTGTTTTTTTTGTAATCACTACCATTATAATAGTAGGCTAATTTTACCCAATTTTTTGACCTCAAATATTGACCTAAATTGTTATTAATAATGAAGTTTACAAACGCTAATAATTGATTGCGCTCATTCACACTCATACTGTTTATAAACTCTTGCAAACTCGCAAACCCAGCACTTTTATAGTTAAATCCCATAATTTGAAATTTGCCCCAACTGCAACTTTTTAAAGCACTTTCCCTGTCTAACTTTACTGCAATAGCCAACCTGTCGTGTTGGTGTTGCCCACTTGGACCATATCCCCCAGCCTTTGGGTTGCAAACATCAGGGTTTGTTTTAAAAAACTTGCCTTTTGTTAGCCGATAAAAGACGTGTCTTTCAAAAAGTATTGTCACTTGCCCATCAGGCAAAAACCCCCCATTAGGTGCTTCAACTTCGCAAAACGCTTTTATAGACGCAACATCGCACCCTATTTTTTTTGAGACTTCTATAAAATCTTGTTCAGTTAATTTCTCTTTCATTTTTATAATCTTTAAACTAACGAAAATAACGATAATAAAAATTAAAATTATATTTTAAAGTTCAATTTTCATAATTTTTTATACAAAATTTCTCCAATTTTTAGAGTAGGATTATGTTTGTCTATTATAGTAACAAATTTAACATTCAACTTTTTAGCTAAATTATATATATTATCTACATCTTTTACCTTAAATTCAATACCCTCAATATTCATTTTATGATTACCAAATAAGGTATAGCCTTTCCCATTGCAAATGGGGCAAGGTAATTTCTTCGTATATCGTTTAAAGGTATAATTAACGAACCCAGAATGGTTACAACTACTACACGATTTAAAATGATTAAATGGCACCCTGAAAGTATTTATATGTATATTGGTAGTAAATAACTTACTCTTATTTGTACTTGGTTCTATTTTTATAACATTTGCAGTTAGTTTTTGATCAGCTATTTGAGTGCCCCCTATTTCTAAATGGTTTTTGATAGTGTTGTACATATCAATAGTATCGCTATACTCCAAAGATATATCGGTTAGAGCTTTGCGAACAGACCATAGTATAGTGGAGTGATGCCTACCGCCTAAAAACAATCCTATATCAAAGTAGGTGAAGCCTTTGTTGTAAGCAAAAAGACAAAATAATTGCCTATGCCTTATAATATGTGCACTCCTGTCTTTTGACTTCAACAAATACAAATCAATGCCTAAGTGTTTTTTAAATAATTCTGAAAGGGATAAAAGTTCTTTTTCGATTTTTGAATTTAACATATTTGAATTTTTAATTAATTTACATAAAATGAGTTTTAAATAATACCAAGTTTTTTTGATAATAAAAATGCCCGTTCTTTCCTATTTTTTATTGTTGAATACTCGTATAGTAATATCCCTACATCTTCTAAATTTCGTGTTGTCAATTTGCTTTTTGTTGTCAATAAATATAACTGTCTTTTTATTGAAATATTAGTTGTTTCTTCGACATTTCTTAAATCTTCGGAGGATAGACAATTTTTATAAGACTGTAATTTAGTAAACGCATCTAAAAACATTTGTGTATGAATAACTGACATATTTATTTAACGTAATTTCATAGATAAATAAAATTCTTTAAAATAAAATTGCAAACTTCCCAATATATCTTTCTTGCAAATTATTAAATCACTTGCATTAACATATTCTATTGAGATGATATTTTTAGTGTGTAATTTGTCTAAAAAAACACCACTTGCATAATAATAATAAAATCCTTCTGAATCAATAAACTTTAAAAAATCAGGATATATAGCGTAACAACTTTTATCAGAAAATGTAAAATAGATAATTAAAACATCTTCGGTAAAATTATTTTTAGCCTTTTTTGTTAAAAATGTTAATAATTGGGACTTTTTTTCAAATAAAGATTTGGAGGAAAAAGTACCAATTTTTACTCGTACATCAGAATTTTGTAAAATAATTTTATTATTTGGATAATAAAATGGGTTTCTTTCAAAATCAATATCCATTTTCATTTGAGCAAATGAAACAAGTTGAAAGCAAATAAGTAAGAGTGTAATAATTAGTTTTTTCATTTATTGTTTTTTTAGTAAAAAATATCATCGTAATATCGTTTCCAAATTATTGAGGTGAATCAACGAAGTATTGCGTGGAATATTTAACTCAATACCGTGTGAATGTTGAGTTGTCAAAATGCTCACTTGTTGATTTACCAAAATGCTCACTTGTTGAATCTCCAAAATGCTTACTTTTTGACTTGTCAAAATGCTCACTTTTTGATTTGCAAAAATGCCCACTTTTTGATTTGCCAAAATGTTCACTTTTTGAATCCCCAAAATGCTTACTTTTTGAATCCCCAAAATGCTCACTTATTGATTTGCCAAAATGCTCACTATTTGATTTGTCATAATGCTTACTTATTGAATCTCCAAAATGCTTACTATTTGATTTGTCATAATGATAGCTAATTGAATAGTCATAATGATAGCTTGTTGAATATTCAAAATGCCAACTTATTGAATCTCCAAAATGCTTACTATTTGATTTGTCATAATGAGTACTTTTTGAATTCCCAAAATGATAGCTTGTTGAATATTTTAAATGCCAACTCGTTGAATCAAAAAAGTAAGCCTTGCCCCCTCTCTGCTCTACCCTTTTTCCCCCAACAAAAATATTATTAGCAACTAAAATTTCATCAGGCACATATTTTTTCAAAATTTCACTATTGATAAGATTTTTTTGAACTAAAATTGTCATATTATCTTTGACATAATTCAATAACTCTTCCCAATTGTTTGGATTGTCTATCCCTAAATATTTTTTAAATTTTTTCATTTTAATTTAATTTTTTTGAATTGTCGAAATGAATGAATGTTGAATTGTCATAATGCGCACTTTTTGACTTGTCATAATGCGCACTTTTTGAATCTTCATAATGATAACTAAACGAATCATTATAATGATTACTTTTTGACTTGTAAAAATGAGTACTTTTTGACTTGTCAAAATGACAACTAAACGAATCATTATAATGATTACTTTTTGACTTGTCATAATGCGCACTTTTTGAATCTTTTAAATGATAACTTTTTGAATTATCATAATGAGTACTTTTTGAATCGTCAAAATGCCAACTTTTTGACTTGTCATAATGCTTGCTCGTTGAATCTTCATAATGCTTGCTCGTTGAATCTTCATAATGCTCGCTCGTTGAATCATTATAATGCTCGCTCGTTGACTTGCCATAATGATTACTTTTTGACTTGTCATAATGCTTGCTCGTTGAATCTTCATAATGCTCGCTTGTTGAATCTTCATAATGCTCGCTCGTTGAATCATTATAATGATTACTTTTTGACTTGTAAAAATGATAACTTTTTGAATTGCCAAAATGCTCACTCGTTGAATCTTCATAATGCTCGCTTTTTGACTTTTCATAATGATAGCTTGTTGAATCTTCATAATGCTCGCTCGTTGAATCATTATAATGATTACTTTTTGACTTGTAAAAATGAGTACTTTTTGACTTGTCAAAATGACAACTAAACGAATCATTATAATGATTACTTTTTGACTTGTCATAATGCGCACTTTTTGAATCTTTTAAATGATAACTTTTTGAATTATCATAATGAGTACTTTTTGAATCGTCAAAATGCCAACTTTTTGACTTGTCATAATGCTTGCTCGTGGAATCAAAAAAATAACCCACTCCCCCTCTTTGCTCTACCCCTATTTTCCCAACAAAAATATTATTAGCAACTAAAATTTCATCAGGCACATATTTTTTCAAAATTTCACTATTGATAAGATTTTTTTGGACTAAAATTGAAATATTATCTTTGACATAATTTAACAACTCTTCCCAATTGTTAGAAGTGTCTATACCTAAATGTTTTTTAAATTCTTCCATTTATTGTTTTTTTTAGTAAAAAATATCATCGTAATATCGTTTCCAAATTATAGAGGTCAAACTATACTTTCTTACGTTGAAAAATTAGCCAATTCTTTTCCCATTTTCCCAATAACTTTTTTCCAAAAGTTGGTCATTCTCGTAATAACTCAAATATTCTCCATCACGCTTGTCATTTTGGTAAATGATTTTTTTCCAAACTTTGCCGTTATTATGAAAAATACAAACATTCGCCATCACGTTTATTGTTTTTCAAATTGCTTTTTATCAAAAGTTTTCCGTTTTTGTGAAATGATTCATAAAGTGCAACAACAACTTCTAAAAGTTTTTTATTACCCATATACTTGTTTTTAATTTGAACACTCTACTTGTCGGACATACCCTGCGACTTCTCAAAAATTCTTATGATACTTGATAAATAATCCCTTAATTGGACAACATCTTCATATTTGTAAGTCGTATGCACTTCTTTGATTGATTTCCCATCCTCTTCTGGGATATACATTTGTATATCAATTAACCTTTCTTTTTCAAGAGTGGGGAAAACGGCTAAAATGTATTCCCTATTATCCCCATCGTATAAAGTAAAATCAGGCATTTTTTTATATTTTTAAATTGTTGGAGCAAATATACTATTGTGTATTTTGCGTTTACAAATTATATCGGTCAAATGCTACTTTGTTGCGGTAAAATTAGCACTTGCGTATATTTGAGAGTTATAAGAAATAAGGGCGAAAGGGCGACTGGTTCTATTTGCCATCTGCAAGAATGTATGATACCTTCGCTCCCTTCCCAGCACCTTGCAATGCCGCCCTTACTATCTTATAACAATCGTTTTTACAAAATGGCTTCCCACGCTCAAAGCCAACGCACATAAGCCACTTCGTAAAGCCGCCCAAATGTTAGCCGTCATGTCGATAGATCCCACAACGGTTTAAAAAACCTTGCCCAACGGGAGCCCCCAACCATTGAATTATATTTAAACAAATATCTTCTTCTTTGTCTGACAAATATTCTTTTGGATAATTCTGATTATCATTTCCCCAACCAAAAACTATTGCAGATAATGTATTATTTGCATAGCTATCAAGTTTAAACATATCAATAAATTTATCGTGGAACTCTTTCTCTTTTGGATTTTCTTTGAATCTGCATTCTTTATTTGATTTCATCTTTATATTTTATTTTATTATTAATCTAATTTTACAAATGAAAAAGCACGACCGGCTAACAAGGTGTTTATTAAATTGGGGCTAACAATCAAGCACTCAGCCTTTGTGCTTATATTAAACTTTTGTGGTGGTTGTTCCAATTTTGAAAGTTTTAATAAAAATCAAATATACTATTGTGTATTTTCAACATCCAAATAATATCGGTAAAACGCTATTTTGTTGCGGTTTAACTATTATAAAGATTCTAATTGTTTTTCTTTCGCCTTTCTTTCAATTTCCAATTGTGATGATTGCGCTTGCTGCGTTAGTCTATTTTCGCCTATTTTATCTTTTATTTCTTTTTGTGCCTGTGTTTTTAATTGTGTTTCTATTGCCAATAATCTTGCTTGAATTTCCATATCCAATTGCTTGTTCATTTGCTCGTTTTTCTGCTGTTCTGCCACTCCTTGTTGTTTAGCCAAATTCATTTGTTGCTGTTGCTCTAATCTTATTCTTTCTTGTCGTTTCAACAACATCAATACATACATTTTAGCCAATTTTAAATTTGCTATATCCGCAACGATTATTTGTGAACCAAACGGTATAAGTCCTGCCTGCTCGTACATTGCCACTTGTGCCATTAAACGCAATCTACCCTCTGTGTCTAACGTATTTGTTACACTTAATATACAGTTTTGTTTCGGCATATCATTATGTACTTCTAACCAAATCTTTCCTTTATCTCCTATAATTTCTTTCAATTCCTCTGCTCTTTCTGTTTTTGATTCTCCATTTTTATTAATTTCTTTTACTACTTGTTTGTTGTAATAAAGCATCCTATTGGCAAAAGATTCTATTGCGTAAATATAAGCTACCTCTATATCTTGCGTTGAATAATATGAGGCACTTGTAGCACTCGATATGCCACTTGCTGTTTGTCGTGGGAGTGGGTCTTGCGCTAATCTGTTTTGATTAACCCCCAATGCCATAAGCATTTGTTGATACACTTGAAATAACAAACCTATTAATTGATTACAATTTGACATTATTTTATTTTCCATTATAAAAGTAGGTCTATTTAAACTTTCTTCATCTCTATCTCCTTTCCTAAGTTTAAAAATACCTCTACCGCTTAATACATAGTTCTTTATCACATCTCCCATTACATTGTGCAAAGATAGATTTGATATATTCCCCCCGTTTTCTTTCATCTTTTCCTCTCTCTCTTGATGTATTTCTTCTGCCAACTCTCTTATTGTTTCCTCTACAAATGCTGTGCCTTCGGGTATAAAATTAGCAAACGTATTTAGTAACTGATTATATATTAAATTCATCCTAAGATAATCTGCCTTTTGTATGTCATAAAAAGATTGCGTTTCTGAATTTTGATAAATTATAAAAGAAAAGTCCGCAAAGGCAAAATTATCACCCTCTCTATACATATCCTGCAAATTTCCTAAGTCTAAAATAAAATCTTCATTCAAGTTATCTAAATTAAGAGGCAAATAGTAAAATTTCTTTATTACCTCTGCATATTTTTTAGATTCTTTGTCGTATTCTTGCTTCTTTGCTTCAAAATAACCTAATCTTATTCGCACATCGTTTAAAGCTAAAGAATTTGTTGCTGTATATTCAGGATAAGTAGAATTTGGGAATAAAAATATTTTATTTGCATCATACACTTTTTTATTTTGCTCTGGAGTTAATTTACCGCCTACCATTGACATATAAACGCTCCAAGTAGTCGTAAACTCATAATAAGCATAATCCATATCCTTTGCATCTCTTTCCATAAATGAACTTTTATTTAGTTCCGCTATATCTACATATTGTATTTCGGGCTTCCCATTATATGTATTGGTATAAAAACGATAACAAAATGTATTCACTTTCATATAATCCGATATGATTTTATATGCTAAATTTGTAGAAAATTTTGTTTTATCAAAATAAAATTTTATTAATTGTTCGTGCGCTATTTCTACGCCGTCTTTTATAAATCCTGCTTCATTCAGTAAATTAAATTCTGCATCGTTTGATATTTCATTTTTCATAGTTTCTAATAATGATACATCATTTGACATTTCATTATTTTGTAAATTTATATGACTTTCTAAATCCACATCATTGTCTATATTCTCTTCGTTTAATTGCTGTCGTATGAAATTAGATAAGGCGATCATATAGCTTCGTGTTTTTATTTTCAATTTGGCTTCCTGTTTTTTATTTATAGAAATATTATCAGTACTATTCACATTTATTGAAATAGGAATCGCTTCTATGTTTTTTGCTATGATTTTATTTAGAGAATTTACAAGTGGGCAGGGCGACCAATCTGTACGCATAATTGATGCTCTTTGGTCTTCCGATATTGATTTATCTGGGTCAAAAAATGTTTTTAATTCATTCTTATTTATTTTACCCTTATCTATACCTCGATAAGTAGATAGTTTTTTCTTTAAAATAGAGTTCCCTACGGATGTATGTATTGCTTGCTTCAAAAAGGATAAAGCCCATTTTTTATCTAAGGACATATAGCCAATCCCATTGTGGTCTATATTTTGTGTTTCATTATTATTTTTCATATCCCTTACTGTATAGTATTTTACACACAAAGTTAAAGAAAATTGATATAACAACAAGGGGAAAAACCAAAATGAAAACAGAAACCCAAGAGGCGATTTTAGAAACAATTAATAGATATTTCCCATAAAAAGGTTCAGGTAAGGTTCAAGTTTATTCCTGTACTTGAACCTATAAGACCACTTGAACCTTTTGCCCCTTATTGCATTGTAATAAAAATAGTGAGATTAGGGAGTTGTCTCAATAATATATAACACTCTCATATATTTAATTACAAACTTTTTTTTACCGCAACATTTTGCGCCTTTACATATATAATTATACTTACTTATAAACCCTAACTATTTTTGTATGAAATTTATACTATGGCAAAATATACAATAGTTTTGGGGAATAGGAAAATAGAATGTTCCTCTCTGAACTCCGCAATTAGAGAATGGGAGTATATTAAAGAACGAATTTACAACCCAGATACAGATGTTATGGAAATATTATACAATGGATTACCATTTCGTGAATATTGCTTTGATTTTGTTTATGATATTGGGATATTCAATGATGATGATAATTTTACCGCATATTTAGTAAATGGCAAAGACATATATATTCATTCTAAATTTTTCTTGGAATACTCTAAAATACAAGATATGAGTGCTCAGGATTTGTTATTTGAAACGCCTAAATTATTTTTTAAAAAATTAAATTCTTTCTTAAAAACACAAGGACATATATGAGTACAATTTTAGAGTTTTCTTATTTCGATAAAATAAGACGAAGTATTGAATCGTGTAGAAATTCAATACAATTACTTACCTGTTTAGATATGGTCGAACTATTTTTAAAACGATTCCCGACTTCTACCGAATTATCGCAAACACTTGAAGATATGATTTTTCTAAAATATGAATGTTTACATTAATTAAAACTATATACAATGATTACTAATTTTGAACAAATTACAGCCCCACTATCTCCGAATGAATACATTTTTTTCCATCAAATACTTACGATTATTTCCGAAAGAAATGAGAATAACCCTATAACTGCACAAGAAATATTAAATATTGTTAATGATTCTACTGAAGATAATAACATAAAATGCAATTCTGTTACTCTAAGGAAAGTAGTTAATATTTTAAGAACTCATTCAATATCGCCTATCATTGCAACATCAAAAGGTTATTATATTACAAATAGTAAGAAACTTATAGAATTGCAAATACTTTCATTGCAGGAAAGGGCTAACTCTATTTTAAAATGCGCCAATGGGCTACAAATGCTATTAATGCAATTAGATACTAAAGAATAACGCTTAATTATCTTTAAATCTATTTCTTGCTTGCGTTTCATCATCCCATCTTTTTAATTGCTGTATTGCCCCTTGACCTATTAAATAATCTTGCAAGGTTTCCATATTGTAATATGCCTCTCTGCTTATTTCTGCATCTCTTTCAACGCTCATTACACCATCGTTACTTGATGCCGATTTTAAAACGTGAATAAATCTACTTAATTGCTCCTCTTGTGATATATTCATATTGTATGAATTTGACACAAAGGATATAACCGCTAATTTTTTTCTTTCCGAAGATATTTTTGGATTTTCTAATGTTTCTTGTAACATACTAATAGACGGCAATAAATCTGCATGTGTGTTTATAAATTCAGATAGCTTATTCCAATCATCGTGTCGTACATCATCAGAATTTACTAATGCGTGTGCCATTACTGCCAATGATAAAGGAAAATGCTTGTTTATAAATCTAACACCTGCTTTTGTTTTATATAAATTATCTACAACATCTTGAAATAATAATTTTTTATCATCATCGTCATCATCTCCGCCTAATGCTTTCAATATGTATGGAGAAGCGTAAATTAACATCGCAGTCGTTCCTAAAATAGCTCTTGCCATATATTCAGATGCTAACCTCCTATGCTTTTCGTATGCTGAAAAATCATCTCCACTCATTACTTCCATTGGTTTCAATTTTGAATCAGACACTTTATCATAAGAATATTTTCTCTTGATTTCCTTTGCTTTGTATTTTTCAGACAAATAAGAAGTAAACCCTAATGGAGAAGCTGTTAATGCCAAATAAAGGAAATTTAATCTACCGCCTATAAATGCAGTCATCCCATTTTGGAGCAAAGAAGTGGTTGCAAAATCAAACATCATCGCTGAATTATGATACCCCTTTTTATGCAACTTCGTTGTCGTAGTCCTGCTCGATTGTTGCATTGACAATATCCCTGCTCCTATTGTTGAAGGAATGTAAGAAGCTAAGTCAATCCACGATAGCATTGGTCTTTTCTTGCCTAATAATGTTCGTGATACCTCATTTGCCGATTTTGCAATATTATTTAACTGCTCATAACCTCTTTTATATTTGTCTTCATCGCTCATACTTGCATCCATCCCACCCATCATATTTGTTAAACATCTTCCAAGCAATGCCTGTTCATAAGCCAATTTCATATCAAATGAATTAGGAGAAACCCCCAATGACTTTAACCTCGCTTTAAATGTGTTTATGTCCTTTATTATTTCCTGTCTATCCGCCTTGCTTACATTAAATACTCTTTCTAAGGCTTTATTTCTAATATCATTCCCATAAACTTCTCCTATGTTTTTATACATAGAGCTTATTATTTGCATTTGATTATTTGCTTCCAAAAAAGCTACATCTATAGACTGCATAGATACTCTTAGTATTGTGCTTATTATTTTTGCAGGAATTTGCATTATCTCTCTAATAGGTGCATCTTTTAACGCCCTTAAATCGTTTTTTTTGAACCTTAATCTTTCCCATGCGCTAACGTGCGAAAATTTATCATAATCCGATATTACTCCTTCACTTGCACCGCCAAAAATATGAGAAAGCATCCCCTTTATCATTGTTTTGATTATCTTTTTGGAAGATTTGCCCCAATATTTAATAGGCAACTCCGAAAACAACGTCATTAAAGATGATATAGATGTAGCCACGTTTGTATTTAGGTTTTCTATTATATTGTTAGGGTTTACAAGCAATGTGGATTTCATCATAGCCATTAAGTCCGAAACGTGGGATAATACTGCACCACCTTTTTGTGCTTTATCAAGATTACTTTCGTGTATCAATTCCTTAATTTTTCTATCAATTTGAGCCAAGTATTGAAAAGCTGTAAAAGTATTCTTATTGCTTAAAATATCGTTTGTTAATTTTATCAATTCATCTATCCTATTCAATACATTCTGCTGTAAACTTGAGACCCCCGCAATTTTGCTTACCGCATGTTGTGTACTTGCGTTAAAAGCTATCCCATTGTTTAAGGACGATAGAGCTACTAAATTTCGCAATACATTCGGTGTTGCTGTTTTAGGTGCAATTTTTTGTATTAATAATTTTTCAAAGTCGTCAAGTGCTATGTTAATCTTTTCATTGGATATTGGCGAACCATCTTTATTTGTAGTTCCTTTCAAGTAAGTTTCTAACTCTTTTTTCATATCATTGATATAGTCATTTAACTTTCCTATACTCTTTGCCTTTCGTGCTTCTGTTATAATATTATCCCATCTACTTACTAACTTACTTAATTGACCTGCATTATCTTTCCTTGTTGCTACATAACCTAATGATGCTATAAAATCTGAGATTAAGTTCTTAGCACTCAATTGACTTACTCTTGTATTGGCTAATTGTTTTTGTCGAACTGCAATTATTTTTTCTTCTAATAAATTTCTAAAATACTTTGCAATAACATCCGCCTGTTTGCTGCTATATTGTTGCGTTACCCCTGTTTTATCCCTAAATCCATTTTCAAATAATTCTTTTACTTTTCGTTCTACTATATGTATATTCAATGAATTACTTAAATTTGTCCATTTTATATTCCCATTACTATCTAAAATATCAACTCCACTAATTTGTATTTGTCTTAACGCTTCTGTAAGTAATTTTTGCCCCTCTGATGAAGATAAAATAATATCAAAGGTGCTATTTTTAAAACTTTCTAAATATTTATCCCATTTTTGTTTTAAATCTGATGCCTGATTTTGTGATAACTTATTTTTGTTTGTTAGTTCTTGCACATAGTTATTCACTTCTTTTTGAACCTCATCAAAAAGAGTTTCTAAATTATTTACCGTACCATCTAACTTTGTAAATTCATGTTCGGACAAATGAAAAAAATCCATAAGCACTGTGTTTATAGATACTTCATTTTGTTTTGTTTTTGGTAAATGTTTTTTTACCGCTTTCATAACCATATCCTGCATTTGCAACATAATAGATTTTGTTTCTGTATCCATTGTGCCGTATATTGATTTGTCAAACATTTTTGCTGTGGATATAAGAATAGACTTCATTGGAGAATTAAATCCAGTTTGTTTGCTTTTATATTTAACTTCATTATTAATAATTCTATTTGCTATATTTTTCATCGTATTATTAAACTCTATCCCCACATACTTTTCCACTTCACTTGTTGATGATAGCACCGATATGTTTTCTTTACTATATAATTCATTATATAGATAACCGATACTTTCTGCATCAACTTCAATTCCCGCTTCTCGTATCGTGTTATAAACATTACTTATTTTAGCCGGCATATCATTTTCTAAATTCCGCACGACTATATCGTTCACTAAGTCTTTTAATGTGTTTATTAATTTTGTGTCTTTAATCAGACAATTTATTTTAGCCATTTTAACAGTTTAATTTTTTTATGAAGTCTTTTGCTTTATTTATCAATTCACTTGTGCTATCTCCGCTTTTTTTATTTAATTTCAACTTATCTATTAAATCTTTTGTTGTTTGTTGTTTTTGAGGGGTCTTTTGCTTTGTATTTGTATTTGTGTTTGTTGTAGTTGTTGTAGTTCTTGATATTGTATTTAATTGGTCGTCTGTTATTACTTCGTCTATTGCTTTTCTTGTTATCTCTAAATCTTCTATTGTCTTATCGTCCAATATTACTTCTGAATATACCGAAGTCATATCTTGACCTAAAGAAAATACACGCAATATCCTACGCATATTCATCCCTAATGATAATTGCCTTCCTATCCTATTACTTTGATTATCTATTCTTGTTCGTAATTCTAAAATCTCATCGTATTTCTTACTGCCTAAACTATTATTTTCTAATTGCTCTTGTATCTCTTGGCTCATTGCATTGAGTACCGCTATTGATACTGCATGATTCCCCAATAGCCCTGATTCTAAATACTCCAATGTTTTTTCTTTCCATTGATTCCCTAATAATGTTTGCAACTCATTTGATACCGATATTGAAATTGCCCTTAATTCATCTAATGTTAATTTTATATAAGGCGAAATAACATCTCTACCTTGCACGTCTGATGTCGTCTGTGCCGTATCTTGGTTATCTCCTTTTGTCATAGAAAATATAATATTTGGAAATTGTGCAGGGTCTATATCCTTAGATAAAATCTTCCCTATTGCCAACATCTCTCTTTCTTTTGATACTTCCGCATTTTGAATACCTTTTATATGGGTATCTATTTCGCTTGCGCTATTTTCTTCTTCTTTTGTAGCATTAAAATAAGCTAACGATATTTCTATTTCATCATCATTGAGCAATGTATCATCTTCAAATTCTTTTATCGCATCTTTTACATTAAATACTCCATTTTTAGTATGTTGTTTTACATAGTGTGTAAGTCCATTTACAAAACTATCTCCCATTTTATCTTTTACTATTTGCATTATAGCAGTAGATAAAGGCGTTTTGTTATTTTTATCATACAAAAGTTTCCCAAAATCTTCAATAATAGATTCTATTTTTGTACTTATTGATATATTTTTAAGATTTGCATTACCTAAAGTTGGTTTGATTACATTTTCTATAAACATTTGCTTTAAGTCGCTAATATTTTTAGCTCCTTTTCTAATTGCATAATCAAATAAGGCTTTTAATAACTCTATATGCTTTTTAACTTCATTTTCTGGAGTTGATGCTATACCTATGCTTTTAAAATTATTCCACGCTTGTTCTAATCTCTGTCGGGATTGCTCTATTTCTGCATCTGTGCTTAATTTTTGTGTACTGTACGCTTCGCTTAAGACTTGAAAACGGACATTTTCTACCCCACTTTTAGATATTGGATTTTCTTTTAACTCTTTCAAAAACTTATCTCCTGCTAACTCCTTATTCGTTCTTTCTATTAATTCAGATAAAGAGAGTTTATCCCATTCCTTTGCATTGTAAATTCCTAATTGTTTGCCTACATATTTCGCAAAGTCTTTTAAAGCATCTATCATCTTATTGACAGTAGCCTTAAATTTGTTTTCTTTCGATAATCTTTCAAGATGTTTGGCAAATTCGACTTTTTGTGCTTTTGCCCATATTTCGTCTTGCAACCTTTCTTTATAAGCTGTTTTACTTTCTCCTGCCTGTTGCTTATAAACATCAGATTCTAATTCACTTTCGGAAATTCCCAATTCTATTAAAAGCTCTTTTGCTTTTAAGTTTCCGCTAATAAGTGCATCTGCTAATTTATTGGTAGCATTATCCCACGCTTGTACAATCTTTTGAGCTTGTTTATTTCCTTGCTTAGAGGCTAATCTTAACGCTTGTTGTTGCAAGTGGGTAAATTCCTCTGCCAATGTTTCGGGAGTTAGCTTTGTTGCATCAAGATATATTTTGCCTCCGTAAACAAAACCTAATACATCGCCTTGTACCTTAATGTACATTACCTTTGTAGTATTACCATCCAATATCTTACTTAACGTATCCGCATACTCCTTAGCATCTGTAATAAAACTTATAAAAGGTATTTTTTTCTTTAGGTAGTCTAATATTTTGTTTGCTTTCGCTTGTTGTTCAGACGTGGCTTCTTGAGTTTCATTAGTGGCGTTGAATCGCACATCATCTTTATAGTTGGCTTTCACTTTAAGTTTTCCATTATCGTGCCAACTCTCATAAGCACCATCCCTCTTATCATCTTTATAGTTGGCTTTCACTTCAAGTTTTCCATTATCGTACCAACTCTCATAAGCACCATCCCACTTATCATCTTTATAGTTGGCTTTCACTTCAAGTTTTCCATTATCGTACCACCTCTCATAAGTACCATCCAACTTATCATCTTTATAGTTGGCTTTCACTTCAAGTTTTCCATTATCGTACCACCTCTCATAAGTACCATCCAACTTACCATCTTTATAGTTGGCTTTCACTTCAAGTTTTCCATTATCGTACCACCTCTCATAAGTACCATCCAACTTACCATCTTTATAGTTGGCTTTTTCTTTAAGACTTCCATTATCGAGCCAACTCTCATAAGCACCATCCAACTTACCATCTTTGTAGTTGGCTTTTTCTTTAATACTTCCATTATCGTACCAACTCTCATAAGTACCATCCCTCTTATCATCTTTATAGTTGGATTTCACTTCAAGTTTTCCATTATTGTTCCACCACTCATAAGCACCATCCAACTTATCATCTTTATAGTTGGATTTCTCTTCAAGTTTTCCATTATCGTACCACCTCTCATAAGTACCATCCATATTACCATCTTTGTAGTTGGCTTTCACTTCAAGTTTTCCATTATCGTACCACCTCTCATAAGGACCATCCAACTTACCATCTTTGTAGTTGGCTTTCACTTCAAGTTTTCCATTATTGTTCCACCACTCATAAGCACCATCCAACTTACCATCTTTGTAGTTGGCTTTTTCTTTAAGACTTCCATTATCGTACCACCTCTCATAAGTACCATCCCTATTACCATCTTTATAGTTGGCTTTCACTTCAAGTTTTCCATTATTGTTCCACCACTCATAAGCACCATCCAACTTACCATCTTTGTAGTTGGCTTTTTCTTTAATACTTCCATTATCGTACCAACTCTCATAAGCACCATCCAACCTACCATCTTTGTAGTTGGCTTTTTCTTTAAGACTTCCATTATAGTTCCACCTCTCATAAGTACCATCCATATTATCATCTTTGTAGTTGATTTTCTGTTCAAGTTTTCCATTATCGTACCACCTCTCATAAGTACCATCCCTCTTATCATCTTTATAGTTGGATTTCACTTCAAGTTTTCCATTATCGTGCCAACTCTCATAAGCACCATCCAACTTACCATCTTTGTAGTTGGCTTTTTCTTCAAGTTTTCCATTATCGTACCATCTCTCATAAGTACCATCCCTATTATCATCTTTATAGTTGACTTTTTCTTTAAGACTTCCATTATCGTACCACCTCTCATAAGCACCATCCAACTTACCATCTTTGTAGTTGGCTTTCACTTCAAGTTTTCCATTATCGTACCATCTCTCATAAGTACCATTAACTTTGTCGCCTTTATGTATATTTGTAAATGTACTTAATGTTCCATCGGATTCGTTTAATTCCGCATCCCCTGTTCTTTTTTGTTCATCATTTGGGATTCGTGCAGTAATTGGGATGCCTCGTGTACTGTTGTCGTTTTTGTCCCACCAAATCACAGTATTTGAACTACTTGCAGAGAAAGCCAACAATCTACCATTTCTAAAAGCTACCCTACGTGGTATAGAATTATAATCATTCCAATATTTTCTCGAATTTGATGTTAAATTACCCTCCCCATCGCCTTGCAACACACACCAGGGATTTCTATCTTTGCCAAAATGAGTATCAATAATTGCTCTCATATCTTTGCGCCCCTGCTCACTATCTTCCACATCATATACAGTGACCCCATGCCCTAAATCTTTTTTGTTTGTTAGCGTTGATACATTATTTGGGTTTATACGTTCATCCTTTAAAACTACTTTAGAATTTTCATTGATTAACTGCATAGGACTATCATAGTCCATTGGATTAACTTTAGATATACTTGCAACCTTTATAGCTTGTAAAACCTTACTATTATCTTCGGGCAATATAATAGTACCTTTTGATGCCCAGTGTGTGGCAATTTTTTCTGTTTTAGAGTCGCCCCCTTCCTTAACCTGCTCTCCTAATTTTTCTATTTCCTCAATCGTATTATCTACTTGTTCCTGCGTTGCAGTTGATAACTTACTCATTATGCCTTTACGCATATCTTCTTTGCGCTTTTTGCTTATTAGAAAACGGACATTTTCTACCCCACTTTTAGATATTGGATTTTCTTTTAACTCTTTCAAAAACTTATCTCCTGCTAACTCCTTATTCGTTCTTTCTATTAATTCAGATAAAGAGAGTTTATCCCATTC
>Ga0208825_1001126_pt1 | contig 21693 bp, 12 predicted proteins | sample AD_UKC113_MetaG_FD_184450 | JGI IMG/M metagenome (GOLD analysis project Ga0208825, IMG submission 184450) | Active sludge microbial communities of municipal wastewater-treating anaerobic digesters from Hong Kong - AD_UKC113_MetaG (SPAdes)... | ecosystem: Engineered > Bioreactor > Anaerobic >...
CCCTGGCTATCTTTTCAACCTTCCCTTCTTTTTCAAGGGCGATAAGTGAATCAGGGTGAAACCCAGCCTTAAGGATAGCAGAAAAACTGGCTATCCCCCCTTTATTCTTGATAAAGTCTATGAGTTGCTGTGCTCTTTTGGGCATATAGCATCCGTATAATCTCTATACATTTGAAAATAAGTATATATAATTTATACGATAATGCCAACTGACTCTTGAAAATAAGACTTTTTTTCTTGGAAATTAAGAATAAAACTTACTACCATTTGCTATGCACGATACTGGTGTATATTATGAAATCTCAGGATTCGCGCTGACGAGGTAAGATATTAGGAATATTTGCTTCAGTGGACCCTATTTCAGGCCAGTTATATCCTCTCTCATTGAACATTCAGAAGGCTCGGCTAATGAATATGCCTATGTCATGGCAGATAAGTTCTGTGGGTTGTCTTGGCTAGAGCAGCCTCGAGAAATTATCCATAATGAATAAATGGAGAGTTTATGATCACTTACTCCCAGACGATACCCGATACCGCCGAAACCCATTTTCCAACAAAGTCGGTAAGCGTTTATGATGCTTCAATAGCATTCCAAATCAAAGTCCATGTACCTAACGGGCACAGTGTTACTCATGCTGTTTAAGGGGTAGGAACATTAAATGCCAAAACAGTAAGAATAATTTCCCTATTAGGGTCGTTAGGCTGATGGAGGATAAATCGAAATTCTGTTTCCCTTAAACTCCTCTGTTCTCTTTTAAAGCAAGGATGAGAACGCGTGATGTCAGGAATTTTTCTTAGGACATCGGAGAATCTTTTGCTACGATTGAAGATAATGATAGCAGTCTTAGTGTCTCTCCAACTTGAATAGCTAAGTAATTGGTCAATTGCTTCCAGAAAACTTTTTGCCCCTTTCCAGAACTTGCACTCAGCTATGAAGACGTTTCTTCCCTCATAGCGAATTAATATATCAGTTTTACCTTGGTAATTAAACGTTTCACCTGTCGCAGAACCTTCGTATTGACCGTTAAGTTGAACTAAAAAATGTTGCCTTATATCCTCTTCTCTCATTGTCTTAAAGGCACTCGGGCTTCTTTCAATTACAAGAGTCATGTTTCTTATTATATTCAAGATGTTTTCATATTCCGTCATGTCAAGAGCAGGTTCTGGTGTAAAAGGTTCTTCTGTAGAAACTGGCCGTTCTATTTTTGGCTTTCTTTTTATGTCCGGAATAGAGTAGGTCATTGGCGCATCTTCTCTTCTTTTTATGGGAATCCCCAGCCTAGAGACTAAGTCTAAATCTTTCATCTTTTTTTCTTTTCTCTTTTTAATGGTGTCTCGGATAAATGGTTCTAACTCTGTGCCAAATATCTCTATATCCTTTTTTACCCATTCAAGATATTGCTTAATATTATTTATTCTTGAGTTTATCTCTTTGCTTAGTTCATCCACATTATGTACTATTTGCTGATAAACGAGGTGGACTTTTTGGTCCACTATTTCTCCCCGGGGAGGATTAAATGTAAAAGTGGAAGGCCTAAATCTGAAAAGAATCCCATCGCCACTAAAAGGAATGGCAATGGTTATGGATATCCCCTTTATATAAAATGGATGACTTCTATCATATATTGGCCTTAATGGGTCTTGGCTGACGTCGATATCAATTTCATTTGAACTATATATGTATTTTTCATCAGGCATCAGAATTGGTGGATTAAGCGAATATTTTTCGAGTACATATCTGACAAGGTTTTCTTCGCTTGTATTAAGTAGGTAATTTGTATCAAATTCTTCGATTTCTTTTTTTATTTCAAACCTGATTTGTGTAAGATAGTCCCTCAGGTCGCCGTGACCATGAAATAGTAAGTCTTGCATTTAATCCCGTTAATTGACTTATTAAAAAGATACCAATGAAAATAAATATTGTCAATCTAGATTAGCTCATCCATAAAGAGTCTTACAGACAAAGTAGGGGGACATCTTTGACAATTATATTGAGCTTCTGGAACGCAGACACCGAAGCAAGCCAAAAGTGCACCTTATACAAGTCCTCTTTTTGTCCAAACAATGGGGAGCACCTTAAATTGATTGAATTGAAATTCAAAAATCTTTAAAATAAAAACCTATATTAAATGAGAAGGGTATCTTGCCACCGATTCTTTATCGTTCACCTCTGTGGAATGTTTTTAATTTTGATGTCAGCATCTATTCTTGTTAAGACAATGAAGAAAAATAAATCAAAGGTAATAAAGGATGGCTGAAACTGAATTATCCCTAAGACCAGGATCCATTGTCAGATGTCGGAACCGTGATTGGGTATTGTTGCCCAGTGATAGGTCTGATATCTATCTCCTTCGCCCGCTTACTGGAGCTATGGATGAAGTTGTAGCTATTCATCGTGGTCTGTCTGATCTTATAGGATATGATTTACCAGAAGAAAGGGTGCGATCATCTGCGTTTCCACCAATTACCGCCGAAGAAATATCCGATTCATCAAGTGCCAAACTATTATGGCAAGCGGCCCGTTTAACCCTCAGAGAGGGAGCTTCTCCCTTTCGCTCTCTTGGCCGCATCTCTATAAGGCCGCGCGTTTATCAATTTGTTCCTCTCCTTATGGCTCTCCGACTCGATCCCGTCAGGCTTTTTATTGCAGATGATGTTGGGGTAGGAAAAACTATAGAAGCGCTTTTAATAGCGAGAGAGTTATGGGATCGTGGAGAAATTAAGCGAATGGCTGTGCTTTGTCCTCCATATTTATGCGATCAGTGGCAGAAAGAACTGACGGAAAAGTTTAATCTTGAAGCAGTCGTGATTCGTTCGGGGACCATCAGCCAACTTGAGCGGGGGGTCCCGCCTAACAAGAGCATCTATGAGTATTATCCTATTCAGGTCATCAGTATAGACTGGGTTAAAACAGACCGTAACAAATTTCATTTTTTACATTTTTGCCCCGAGCTAGTAATAGTTGATGAGGTGCATGGAGCAGCCGAGGCGATGGCTCAAAATAGTAACCAGCAGCGGAGGCATAAACTATTAAAGGAAATTTCTGCTAAACAGAATTGCCACCTTATTTTACTCACTGCTACACCTCATAGCGGAATCGAAAGTGCTTTTAGGTCACTTTTGGGACTTTTACGATCTGATTTTGAGCAATGGGGAATGGAAGATTTCACTGAGGAGCAACGTATTGAGTTAGCCCGTCATTTTGTTCAGCGCACACGGAAAGATATCGAAAATGATTGGGAAACTGAGAATTTTTTCCCTCAGAGAGAATCTCTAGACGAAACCTATGAACTTTCAGATTCTTATCGAACACTTTTCGAAGAGACATATAAGTTTTGCTTTGAGATAGTTGGCTCGGGACAGGGGTTAGAAGAATATAAAAGACGGGTTAGATACTGGGGCGCCTTGGCTCGAATGCGGTGTGTTATGTCAAGTCCAGCGGCGGCTGTGGCGGCCTTTGAGACACGGTATGGTCAATTTGAAGAGAATGAAGATCAAGTTGATTTTCGCGACTTTGTTTTTGAATCTTCGGATAGAATTACTTCAGATGAACAACCGAATCCACCAATTGAAGCAGAAGAGAAGACACTTTCGAACACAGAACTGGGGAAATTACGTAGATTAGCACGTCTTGCCAATAAGATTACCCGGGATGGACAAGATACTAAAATTGAAAAATGCTCAGAACTTGTTCAAAAGCTTTTGCAAGAAGGTTACAATCCAATCATTTGGTGTCGTTATGTGGCGACAGCCGATTATGTGGCAAAAGGTCTGGAGAAGGTTCTGCCTGAGAAAGTTCAGGTTTTGGCTATTACAGGCAGACAGGGGGACGATGAAAGACGTGCTAAGATTGATGCACTTTCGGCAAGTAAACCTCGCGTCCTCGTTGCCACTGATTGCCTTAGCGAGGGTATTAATCTTCAAGAGAAATTTGATGCTGTTATTCATTATGACCTCCCATGGAATCCAAACCGTCTTGAGCAGAGAGAAGGAAGAGTGGATCGCTATGGTCAATCGAGGGCAAAGGTGAAAGTCATCAGATTTTACGGCAGAGATAACCCGATAGATGGAACAGTAATAAATGTGCTTCTAAACAAAGCTCATGAAATTCATCGGCGACTTGGTACATATGTACCCGTACCGGAAGAGAGTGAAAGTGTAACCGAGGCAGTTTTAAACGCTCTATTTTTGCATAGGTATAGAGGCGAAGACCCGCGCCAGCTGAAATTAAACTTGGAGATGTCGCAATCAGTACAAGCTCTACATAAAAAATGGGAGCGCGACGCTGAAAGAGAGCATATAAACCGTACGCGGTTTGCTCAGCGTGCGATTAAACCTGAGGAAGTCGTATGCGAACTTGAAGCGGCTGACGCTATTTTAGGTGATCCTAAAACTGTTGAGGATTTTTTGCTGAATGCAAGTCAAAGACTCGGTCTTGAAACGGTTAGAGATAGAAAAAACCCAGATGTCTTTCACATAAATCTTTCTCAGCTAACAGAGTTGCCTGAGCAGATGCATTTTGCTATTACGAACAATAATCTATCAACCTCTGGTCGCCGGTCTCCCGAAGAATGGTTAATCAGTTTTTTATCCCCAACGCCTAAAGGGGCTGAATATGTAGGCCGTAACCACCAATTTGTAGCCTCTCTGGCCGAATATATTCTTGAAGTGGCATTGACAGATAAAAAAAATCCTATTGCTACTCGCTGTGGGGTTATTAGAACGAGATATGTGAGTGAGCTTACAAACGTTCTACTTTTAAGAAATCGCTATCTTCTTGAGTATCCTGAACGGCCTCCACTTTTATCCGAAGAAGTATTGGTTTTGGGGTATAGGAAAGGTAATGATGGAAAAAATAACCTTATAGAAAGAACTGAAGCCACCGAGCTTATAGATACAGCTCAGCCGGATGCCAATATTCCTTTGGAAGAAAAGCGCGAACTTATAAGGATGGTACTGGGTGAATGGCCAACTATTGAAGGGGCTATTATTGAAGAGGTAAAAAAAAGGGCTAATGAACTAGAACAAAGCCACAAACGTATACGAAGATCAATCCATCTAAGGACTAAAGACCTTCAGATTAATCCGCATCTTCCCCCTGACTTATTAGGATTATTTGTCTTACAACCTATGGTGAAATCATGAATGCTTTCCCCTCGGTTCGTATAGAAGGTGGTTTGTTTAGCTCAGAAATCTTGGAAAAGATTTTAAATGGAGAATTACCCGGCCAAGATCCACGCGATTTTGGTTTAAAAAGCCGGGTCGACATGACGAATGAAATGGCCTCTGCCTTTTCAGATGCTAAGGCTTATTGGGGTGTTTTTAAAAAACGCCTAGATAAGGTCGAAGAATCAAAGCCCGCAACCTCTGAAACCCGCGAGTATTGGGTGATTCCGTTTCTCTCTTTACTCGGCTATGAACTGCAATCTAATTCTCGTGCTTATGAGGTGGATGGCCTCACTTTTGATATTTCACACAGAGCTGGCCAAAATGCGGATGCGCCTCCTGTCCATATTGTAGGGGCTAGACAGGACCTCGGGCGTTTGCCCGCATCAGGAAGGCCCCGCCTTGCGCCGCATTCGCTTGTGCAAGAATTTCTCAATAGGACTGAACATCTCTGGGGGCTTGTCACTAACGGCAGGGTAATACGACTCCTTAGGGATAGTACTTATATCCGGCGTCAGGCGTATGTGGAATTTAATATAGAATCGATTATGGAAGAAGAACGTTTTCAAGACTTTGTGGCCCTATATAGATTGATTCACAGAACACGTCTTCCTATAAATACAGATGAAGGCCCAAACTCTTTTCTTGAACAATACTACCAGTATTCATTGATACAGGGTAGTAGGTTCCGGGAAAATCTTCGTTATGGTGTTGAGGAGTGTCTAAAAAGGCTCGCCAATGGATTTCTTAAGCATCCTGATAATGACGATTTTCGAAGACGTGTTGTTTCAAGTAATTTAGAAGTAGATGGAATAAGCGCTGAAGAACTTTACAGGCAGCTGCTCCGCCTTATATATAGGATGCTTTTTCTTCTTGTCTCCGAGGAACGGGGGTTGATAAGTTCTGATCCGATTTATCGGGATCATTATAGCGTTTCCCGCCTAAGACGACTGGTTGATAAAAGGAGAGCCTATACTGATCACGAGGACATTTGGCGTTCTTTGCAGGTTACTTGGAAAGCCTTGTCTAATGAAAGATTTTCGTGGTTTCTTAAAATGTCGCCCCTCAATAGTGAATTATTTGCTCATATCGATTTTGATGACTACTTGATTTCAAATAACGATTTGCTCGAGTCTTTTTATTATCTGGTTTATTATGAGGAAAATCAAACGCGTCTTCGTCGCGTCAATTATGCTGCTCTGGACGTTGAAGAATTAGGATCGGTTTATGAGAGTTTACTTGAATATAAACCTCATATTGATAATTCAGGAGAATGTCCCCATTTTGATTTAATAACAGGTTCCGAGCGGAGAACAACCGGATCTTACTATACACCTCCTGAACTCGTCGGGGAATTAATCCACTCTGCCCTTGAGCCTGTTATCTACGAAAGACTTAAATCTGCAAAGTCTAAAGCAGAAAAGGAAAAAGCAATCCTTTCAATTCGGGTTTGTGATCCGGCAGCTGGCTCTGGTCATTTTCTTCTTGCAGCGTCTCGGCGATTGGGAAAAGAACTTGCAAAGATTCGAACCGGAGAGGATGAACCAGCGCCAGAAAGAGTGCGTGAAGCAATTAGAGATGTAGTTTCCCATTGTATTTATGGAGTCGATAAAAACCCCCTGGCGGTAGAGCTATGCAAGGTTGCTCTCTGGCTTGAATCCCACGCCGAAGGCAAACCCCTGACATTCCTAGATCATAAAATACGGTGCGGGGATTCTTTGGTTGGAATATCTACTCTTGAAACATTAAACGAAGGTATACCAGATAAAGCATTTATGCCAATTACTTCAGATGATAAAATTGCTAGCAGAAATGCAAGGCGGCAGAATGCTCTGGAAAGGCAGAGCTCATTGTACCATGGGACATTTAACGAGACGTTAAAAAGGCTTGCCGACACTTTGTATCAAATAGAAAGTCTTAGCGAAGATACGATGGAACAGATAAGGGAAAAGGCAGATACGCTGCATCGAATCGAACAAAGCAATGAATTTCAGCGCCTGAATCTAGCCTGCGATGCCTGGACTTCTGCTTTTTTCCAAAGCTATAACAATCGAGATCATTTAAGGGTGACAACTGGAACTCTTCATTCTATTTTATCGGAAGGAGGAGGTACTGATGCACAGTTGTTGGGCTTTATTTTCAAAACTAGTACGCAACACAACTTCTTTCATTGGCCATTAATATTCCCTGAAGTGTTTGCTTCCGGTGGATTTGATGTTGTCCTGGGCAATCCACCATTCATGGGTGGGTTAAAGATCAGCGGAAAATTAGGCGATAATTATAGAAAATATCTAGGGGCGGTGTTCGAACCTTTTGGTGGAACTGCTGATCTTTGTGCTGCATTCTACCGCAGAGTTTTCTCACTATTAAGAAAAGATGGGCGTATCGGTATGGTTGCTACTAATACAATTAGCGAGGGGGATACGAGAGAGTGTGGGCTTAAAGTAATATTAGAACAGGGAGGAAATATAACATATGCTAAGAGATTTATAAAATGGCCCGGAGCTGCCAATGTTGAGGTTAATTTAATATCCATCTATAAATCGGAGCTATCTTTGCCGAAAATCAACCAAACCTCTATTCTTGATGGAAGAATTGTCGATTTTATTTCATCACGACTAGATGATGAGTTTAACATTGAACCAAAACGCCTGCCCCAGAACAAGGGCAGAGCATTTATTGGAAGTTATGTCTTAGGGTTAGGTTTTATGCTTAAACCCGAAAATGCTCATCACTTACTGGAAAAGGATCCCCGTAACGCTGAGTGCCTCTTTCCTTATTTGAATGGAGAAGATCTAAATAGTCATCCAGAACAACATCCTAGCCGGTGGGTAATTAATTTTTTTGATTGGGACCTTGAAAAAGCCTGCCAATATCCGGATCTAATTTCTATTGTTGAACAGAAGGTTAAACCTGAGCGCGAAAAACTGCGAGAGGAAATCCCAATACAAGCAAAACGTAAAAAGTTTTGGTGGCAATATGGATCCTCGGCAACAGAATTATATGCAGCTATAGCACACTTGCAGCAAGTAGCCGTACGCAGTCGTGTTAGTGAGTTACATGCTTTGGTCTTTGTTCCGAAGGGATACGTTTATGGAGATGCAACTGTTGTTTTTGCCTTTGACGACTTCTATCATTTCGCTCTTCTTCAGTCAAACGTTCATGAAATTTGGGTTAGACGAAACGCATCTAGCCTTGAGTCAAGAAACAGATATACTCCCACTGACTGTTTTGATACATTTCCCTTCCCGCCTGAAGAATATAAGAATAGGAGGGGGAGGAATATAGTCGTCATTGAAGACTTACTAGAGCCTTTTAAGTCGGCCTCAAAAATTGGCGCTGCCTATCATGATCACAGAAAGCAGATTATGTTGAATCGCAATATTGGCTTAACAGAAATATATAACTATTTCAATAATCCTGACTGTAGTGAAAATGACATAGATATTTTGCGTAAACTTCATATTGAGATGGATAAGACCATCCTTGCTTGTTATGGTTGGGATGATATTGAGCCTTCTCATGGGTTTTACCAAAATCCACGGGGCCAAACGCGCTTTACAGTATCACCACAAGCGCGAAAAGAAATATTGAAAAGGTTGTTAGATTTAAACCTAAGGATAGCCAGTGAAGGCGAGATGTAAGGATCTTTTAAACAGAGCAGTTGCTGCGATGGTTGCCGCGATCGAGGTTTATAACAAACCTGATTTTTTATATCGTGGCGAAACCTTCGCAATCCTTGCTGCTAACGCCTGGGAGCTCTTGCTGAAGGCTAAATGGTTGGTAAATCATGATAACAAGATTACGAGTCTTTATGTCAGGGAGGGGAAAGGGGAAAAAAGAAAGAGAATAAAAAGAACTAAAGCTGGAAATCCAATGACGCACTCGCTATCTTATCTTGCAGCCAAACTTAGCGAATCATCTTTACTTGATAAAAATGTCTTAGTCAATTTGGAGGTTTTAGAAGAGATTCGTGATTCCGCAGTTCATTTTTACCACCCTTATCCAAGATTAGCGGAACGACTTCAAGAAATAGCGATGGCAGCAGTTAAAAATTTTAATACTGCTGTTAGCGACTGGTTTAAAGAAGACCTTTCAAGATTTAATTTCTACCTATTACCTCTATCTTTTATTTCCCCCTTAACAGAAGGCGAAACAGTGACTTCTAATCAATCAGTGGAGAATTTTATAAGCTTTGTGAACGAACAAGAGCAGCAAGCGGGGGATCGTGAATCTCCCTATATGGTTACTGTCAATGTAGAACTAAAATTTGTAAGATCAAAATCCACTACGGCAGCACCGGTTAGGGTAACAAATGATCCTGATGCGCCTGCCGTTCGATTAACAGAAGATCAAATCCGTGAAAAATATCCCTGGGACTACCAAATGCTGACACAAAAGTGTCGCGAAAAATATGAAGGCTTCAAGACAAACGTTGATTATCATAAACTAAGGAAGAAATATGATTCAGATAGTCGCTTTGTTTATGTTAGAAGGCTTGACCCAGAAAATCCAAAGACTCCAACTAAGAGATTCTATAATCCTGCAATCCTTAGAGAGTTCGACAAGATATATAGCAGAAAATAATATCAAATGGTGTTTGTAAACGATATTGATAAGTTAAATCTTGTGGATTTCGGGGGCAACAATGGCTAATTATAAACAAATTCAGAAATGGGTTAAGGAAAATTTTGGGTTTGTTCCCAAGACCTGTTGGATTGCAGATGTAAAAGAACAGTGTGGAATAAAGATGAAAAAAGCGTGGAATCGCGAAGGCATGGAGCGGATAGATCCCTGTCCTGAAGATAAAAGAGAGGCGATTCGAATGGCACTGTTACATTTCGGAATGATAAAAAGTTAAAAGAAGACGAGTAAATTTTTAGGGCTTATGAGGTAAAGTGATGAATAATATTTTTGATTTGCATCGTTCCGTTGTCGATGATTATCGGCATTTTGTGCGCTCTTTTATTTTAATTGCCGATCCAAGGATAAGAGACTATGTGGATAAGTCGCTTGAACAAGAAGCCTATCTTTGGCCCGATCCATTAATTCAGGTAAGTCCTTATTATGCTACTGGAGTGAGCGTTGATGAACTAACAAAGGAAGGACTGATTACTGGAAAGACAGCGCAAATTTTCAGAACGCCAAAAGGAAAACCATTCCGTCTATATAGACACCAAGAAGAGGCAATACGCAAGGCTCTGGCAAGAGAAAGCTTTGTTATCACTAGTGGTACCGGCTCTGGCAAATCTCTTTGCTATTTTTTGCCGATTATTGATAGCCTAGTTCGAGCGCCCCAAACGGGTGATCGCGTGGCTGCTCTTGTCGTTTATCCAATGAATGCCCTTGTTAACTCTCAAGCTGATGCTCTAAATCGGCTTAAGATTCAATATGAGAGCAGGTTCGGAGAACCTTTTCCGGTAACTTTTGCCCGATATACCGGGGATACGACTAGAAACGAGAGAGAAGAACTTCGCCAGCATCCGCCCCAAATTTTACTTACAAATTATGTAATGGCAGAACTATTACTAGTCAGGCCCGAAGATCAACGGTTCCTGGATCGAGCAGGTGGTGGCCTCAGATTCCTGGTTTTTGACGAGCTACATACCTATAAAGGACGTCAGGGTGCTGATGTAGCTATGCTGGTTAGACGGTTAAAGGAACGATGTGCTGCAGATGACATTGTGCATGTGGGAACAAGTGCAACTATGGTTGCTCATAGGAAGGCTTCACCTGAAGAAAGAAAGAGTGCTGTTGCAGATTTTGCCATCCGTTTTTTTGGCTATCCTTTTACAACTGAACAGATTGTTGAAGAGACTTTAATGCCCTTTACGGAAGGTGGCACACCCTCAAAAGACGAACTATTGCAAGCATTGAGCGAACCTATTTCTGAAGATTTTTTAGAATTTAGGCGAAATGCACTAGTACGTTTTATAGAAAATAGGATGGGAATAGAAATAGAAAAAGAAGGAAATTATAAAAGGCAAGTACCGTGTTCGTTATCTTATTTAGCTGGGGATTTGGCGACTTTGATTGGATTGGAAGAGGAAGCATGCGAGAAAAAACTAAAGGAAGCACTGTCCATAGGTGGAAAAATTGTTTTGGAAGAAAGGGGGCGCGCACTTGTATTTAAAATTCATCAATTCATAAGCCAAGGGCGTAGTTTATATGCCACACTTGAACCTCCAGAGAAGCGGACGTTTTCCCTAACAGGTCAAATCCAGGCTGGAGGAAACAAAATATTTGTGCCTATTAAGTTTTGTCGTCAGTGCGGCCAGGAATATTATCATGTACTTCGTAGTGACAACCTATTCTTACCGCATCCGACAGGTGTCGAAGTAGATGATGAGCTTGGCAAGCCAGGATACCTATTTATGCCTTCTGGTAAAAGTGACTGGAACGAAGAGATGCTGCCAGACGAGTGGTTTAATTCGGACGGAAGATTGAAGCCGCAAAGGCGTAACAGAGTTCCAAGGCCTGTATGGATTTTACCTGATGGGAGTTTTACTGAGACGCCGAGAGATGATGCCCAGAAGATGTGGTGGCAAGAAGGGTTTCATCTCTGCTTAAATTGTGGCGAATTTTATGAGGGGTGGGAGAGGGATTTTACCAAATTAGCCACACTCTCAAGTGAAGGTAGAACAAGTGCCACTAGTGTAATGGCGCTTTCTCTTCTTCGAAATGCTGCTAAAACACATGTTGCTCAGGATAAATTGTTAACCTTTACAGATAATCGCCAGGACGCCTCGCTTCAAGCCGGACATTTTAATGATTTCGTCCAAATAGCACACTTGAGATCTGCTCTATATTCGGCTCTGAATGATGAAAATGAACTAAGATTTGATAATATTGCTCAAGCTGTCGTGAAGCGTTCTGGACTAGGAATCAGCGATATTGCTAGCCAGCCGGAACTTTCGCCGGATTCACCGAGTGCAAGCAATGTCTGGAATGCTTTTACTGAACTAACTGAATACCGATTATATGAGGATTTGAGGAGAGGATGGCGGGTAGTCCATCCTAATTTAGAGCAACTCGGGTTATTGAGAGTAATATATGCTGGTCTAAGTGAGATATGCCAAAATGAAACGCTTTGGAATTTTCATCAATCTATAAAAGAAGCGTCACCTGAAAAGCGTGAGGCTATCCTTCATTCAATACTTGACCATTTTCGTAGAAAACTTGCTATTAAGACGAGAGTTCTAGAGGAAACACAACAACAACAAATAAGACGTAGAGCTGAACAATGTTTGAATGAATATTGGGGAGTTGACCCAGAAATAAATGATTTTCGGCCAGCGAAAAAGTTTGTAAAATTGGGAACATCTACTAGGTCGGTGGACGGGTTCAGCTTGGCTTTAGGAAGTACAATTGGAAGATACCTAAGGTCTCAACTTAGAATTAGCAGACAAGAATATGAGGTTTTTATAAGCAACTTGTTGCAGGTTCTTGTTGAGCAGGGTTTGCTATCTAGACTTGAGCCGGTTGAGAACCACCAGTTTTATCAGCTTAACGCTTCCAGTCTTGTATGGAAATTAGGAGATGGCACTCCTCCACCTCCTGATCCAATATATTCAAGAAGAGTCTCTGCGCCAAACTATAAGCCAGGATTGCCTCAAATAAACGCTTTTTTTCAAGAACTTTATCAGGAAAAACCAGAGTCTTATGTACAACTCGAAGCCAGAGAACATACCGCACAGGTGGTTGCAGCTGGAGAGAGGGAAAAAAGAGAACGACGCTTTCGATGGTCAGATGATGATGTTAAGAAAGAAGCAGAAGTTGGCCGTCGTCTTCCTTACCTTATTTGTTCTCCAACAATGGAACTGGGAGTAGATATTGCTGACCTTGAGCTTGTTCATTTAAGAAATGTGCCCCCAACGCCAGCTAACTATGCCCAGCGTAGCGGTAGAGCCGGAAGGCAAGGCCAGCCGGGACTTGTGATAACCTACTGTGGCGCACTTAATAGCCATGACCAATATTTCTTCCGCAATAGCACAGATATGGTTGCTGGGACAGTTAAACCCCCTAAACTTGATATAGCAAATGAACCTCTTTTGCGAGCACACCTAAATTCAATCTGGCTGGGTGAAGTACGCTTGCCCCTGGGCGACTCAATTAAAGAGACTGTTGATATCGAACTAAATGATTTGCCACTCCGGGAAGAGGCAGTGAATGCTATTAATCTCAGTGAAACGGCTCGAAATCAAGTAAAAATGAAAATTTTTGACGTTATTAAGGCCCATGAGGGGATATTGAAAGCAACTGGATGGTTCAACGAAAATTGGGTGGATAGAGTTCTTATTGAAGCTCCAGATAGGTTTAATAAGGCCTTTAATCGGTGGCGTGAGCTCTATCGCGCCGCCATAAGACAAAGGGATGCAGCCAGGGCCGAAGAAGATAGAGCAAGAACAGCCCAAGAACAGACTAAAGCGAGAGCAAAGCAAGACGAAGCCCGACATCAATTAAATCTCTTACTGCAAATAGGCATAGCGCGGGAAGAGAGCGATTTTTATCCATATCGCTACTTAGCAAGTGAAGAATTTTTACCAGGTTATAATTTTCCTGCCTTGCCAGTTAGAGCTTGGGTCCACAGGAAGGAAGGAGAATATATCTCGCGGCCGAGATTTCTGGCGATTCGGGAATTCGCGCCAAATAATATCATTTATCATGAGGGTGCAAAATGGGAATCCGTAGGGTTTATTTCACCTCCAGGCGGCTTGGACGAACGAAAGAGCAATAGAAGGTTATGCTATACTTGTGGAGCTTTAAGCAACAGTGATCTCGACTTATGTCCGGTCTGCAATACTCGGTTTAATGGACAGAATAGCCTCATTATCAGCGCTCTCGACATGCCCAATATCAGAACTCGCCGCAGAGAGCGAATTACTTCAGAGGAAGAAGAAAGGATGCGGCGAGGATATGACATAGAAGTCTTTTACCAATTCAGTTCGGAGGGTGGAAGACTTCGCATTCGCCAAGCCGATACAAGAAGAGAAGAGAAAAAAATACTAGCTCTTGATTATGGCCCGGCTGCGACTTTGATCCAGGTAAATCATGGATGGCTAGGGGACCGAACCAAGGGCTTTTTAATCGATTTTGAAAACGGAGATGCTGTTAGACAAGAAGATGGACAAACCGGTTTTCCAAGAAGGCAGCATCGGCTTGAAAGAGTTAGACTACTAGTTCAAGATACACAAAACATACTATTAATGCACCTCATGAGGCCAGAAATGCGAGGTAACCCTGAAATAGAGGCCTCTTTACAATATGCACTACAGCGAGGCATCGAACAGGCTTTTCAACTTGATGAATCGGAGCTTGGAATTATAAGAGTTGGTTCAGGAGAACATAGGTCGATTTTATTTTATGAGACAAGCGAAGGTGGATGTGGAGTTCTCGCTCGACTCGTTGAGGAGCCAGATGCATTAGCACGAGTTGCCAGGGAGTCATTGGATTGTTGCCATTTTAGTGTTAGTGGAGAGGATAAGAAACCAGATTGTACAGCGGCATGTTATGAATGCTTGATGAGTTTCAGAAATCAATTAGAAGCCCACAAGCTCAATCGGTATAAAGTACTTCCGATTCTTCTCGACCTCGCTTCTAGCGCCACATCATTGAGAAAAGACGGACGAACCTGGGAGCAGCAACTTGCGAGGTTGCGGTCACTTACTGATTCACGTTCGGACCTTGAAAGAAAGTTTTTGGATACCTTAGCTGAAAAGCATCTGCGCATACCTGATGAAGCTCAAAAACCTATTGATGAGCCCAGATGTATTCCGGATTTCTTTTATGATCCTAATATATGTGTATTTTGTGATGGGTCAGTGCACGATAGCGCTGAACAAAGAGCTAAAGACAAAACAATTCGCAAGGGGCTTATTTCTCGTGGCTACCGAGTCATAGTTATAAGATATGATATAGATCTAGTTGACCAACTTAAATCATATCCAGATGTGTTCGGGAGTACCAGGGAGTAGTATTTGGCCTAAATTCGCTGAGATATCCTATAATTTTTAGATTGTGCTTTTTTATGTCCACTTATTATCTAACCATATAATCCGCCGCCAAGTCCTTCAAAAATCCATTGAGGGCAGAAGCCAACATGTTTCTTCTAACTTCCAGGAACTTTTCATAATTATCCAGTCTCCATAACGCTTCATCTAAAGGAATGAATTGTTCTGTCAATCTATCATCAGGTACTTTGTTCTTTTTTATGTAATCTATCGGGAGACTTTGCCTGATCTCTCTATTGGCTTTTTTTGATAGAAATACAATGTTGGCCAAATCATCATATAAATCTCTTGGCATGTTTGAATTTTTCAGAACAGATCTAGGGAAAAAATGATGAAGCTCAATTTTGTTGTCAGGTCCTACGTTCGTTGCACTTAACTCGATTCCATTAAACCAGTCTTTAGATCTTCTTTTACGAATTAGAGCAAATAAGACAGGCATAAATGAACTAAGTTGGTACGTTTCTTTTAGCTCATCTTCATCGACAATGAAGTCAGGAACATCTCTACGGCAGTTTATTATCATGGAATCAATTGCGTTATCTTTAAGGGTACCCGCTTGTTTGTCAATCATCACGTCTAAGTCTTGGTCAAGTTTCGTTTCAGCGCTACTACTATATCGCCCCCAAATAGTAGCCGAATAGAACCAAAACAATAGTTTCTTTTCCTGCATGTCAGAGAGATGCGAGTTTTTTGAAAAGAAAACGACGAGTGGAACAAGAGCATTAATTGAAGGTATCCAATCAGTCGATTCAATACCAATGTTAGACCTAAGAAAACTGATAGTATCTTCTATCCCTTTTTTTGCACATTTCCAAATATTTGTTATTTCTTCGTCATCGAGCTTCCATAACCTGCTAAGGTGCTTGAATCGACTTTGGCCTGTTGCTACAGCAACTAAACATCTTATTAAAAATCTGGCCTCAAAGTTAAAGTTCTTTTCTTCGAGTGTGTCAAGAAAGTCTTCAAATTCATCTGATATCATGCCCGGAAGCTTCAGAGCAAGCTTGGCAAGGGCGAGTTCAGCTTCCCTTAGCTTTGTCCCTCGAGAATTCAATCTTATAAAAGCCTCTGTAATCTCTTCATAATCATCTGTGTACATTATTTCCACCGGAAGACGATAATCCTTAATTTTTTCAATTTTTGTCAGTCTTTTAAGGTATTCATTTGCCTTTTGTTTGTCCTCAATTTTAAGCTTGCCCGTCAGTTCAAGCCATGCCTCTGTAGCGCCTCGCTCCCATATTCTTGTGATTGAAATCCAGAGTGGATTTCCCTTAATCTTTCGGCTCTTAATTTCAAACTTTTCTTCCTCGACATTAAAATGGACGTCTATTGAACCCTCAAGGACCTTGATAATTGACATAATCCTCTGCTGCCCATCTAGAATAAGGAAGCTTGGTTTAGCTAATTTTAAGCCTTGATGACTATTAGGAAGCGAGTCTGTTTCTTTTATTTTTAGGTTATTAAGCAATTCATAGGAAGGTTTCCAATAAAGAACTAGCCCGCACGGATATTCTTTATACATTGATTCGAGTAAGTCTCGCACTTGAGTTTGCTTCCATACATAGCCCCTTTGAATTTCCGGAAGGCCCAAGTCTCCGACTTTTCTTTCTTCGATAATTACGCTTATAGGTTTTTCTGTACGTTCTAACTTTGCCATTTCCATTCTCCAATGGAGATAAATTTTAATGCTTATAATAATTATATCCAATTAAAGCATTTTTAACAGCATTTAACATGATTTGCTGACGCATAAAGAAAGCTTCCAAATTGCACCAGCAGTTCAATCAGAAGGAACCGAGCTTATTTCATGCGCCTTTCGGGGTAAAGTTCTTGAATCATCCCATGGCCATGATCAACGCCAATATAGACATCATAACCATCCAGAACATTAGGAATTAATAGCTTCGTATATATGAGGCTTATACCATTCCACCAACCTGAGAATCTTCGCCTGACTATTTTCCCCTTCTTTTCTACCCAGCAAACCCAACGACCGCGTCTTGGTATTGGGACATGCTGCATATCATGTTCAACTTTGTTCAGACCATCAACGAGAGAAATAGCATCATTTATAAGTTTCTCCTCCCTTTTTGTTACTTTTTTGGCCATGTCTTACCTCCTTTTTGATTGTTAGTTATATCGATCGTTTTTTTGTTGCAAGAGATAAAAAGGCCAGAACATTTCGACTCGGATGGCTATTTACCCCCTTAAATTACCAGCTAGCAATATCTGTCGTAAGAACTCTGCTGACATTTCTGGCACCCAAAACTATTATAATTTTGTCCGCGGCAGATGTAAATATGTATCTATATAGTCCATCAGCTGACAGCATTTTTTAAGCCACCTGAACCATCGAGGAATACCTGTCTGTTTCAGGCTGCTTGCCCTTGCCTGGCGAGCCCCAATTTATTTCGTTTAGCTGCGAACAGAATTTGCTTGAATTGGGCTGTCGAAATTTGTATCCTTTTTCTAAGCAAAGAAAAAGCGACTCATAATAAATCAACTAATTGGAGGAGGTAGAAATGAGCGAGAAAGGGCTTTATGCCAGGAAATTAGCTGAGGGATCTTTGGACCCAGGTGCTATTAATCGCATTATCAAGTTCATGAGCGATAAAGGAATGTCCTGCTCGAAAGAAGAGGGTGAAGAGATAAAGAAAAAGACCCCCTATAACACTAAATTGCCAGTTTATACAGTTCGGGGTGATAAAAGCTGGCAGGGCCTGGCTGTGGGATTTCCTGGTACAAAAGATGACCTGACTACTGAGAATGTCGGCACACCCTGGCTGCGTTTAATCCTTTATCCCATCCTTAAAATGTTTAAGCAGTTTAGCGATGACCATGATGTGAAGATACGTTGTCTTTATCTTATGGGATCGTGTTTTAATGATGTGTTCTTAAGGAAGTTTGATTTTCTGAAATTTGTTGTCCCGAATGTCATTGTTCTGACAGATGACTTACTGAAATGTCATGATAAATAGGCGCCGGCCTTTCCTCCTCTAAAAACAGATGAGAATTATCTAAAGAATGAAACATATTATCAAGCTTCATTGATCAACCAAATGCAGGGTGATAACGGGCTCGAAATTCCAATAGGTGAAAAAGAAAGTATTAGGGTTAAATATGTGGCTCATGAGGTCCGCACAGTTGAAGGCACCATATATCCAGAGAGACTTGATATTTTAGGCTATGACGTAAATGATAGGTCGCTCGTCGCATTGGAAATAAAGGGCCCACAGGCTGGAAGGGTTGAGCTGGAAAATTTGTTCTTCCAGGGGCTTGAACATCGAGATTGGCTCGAGCGAAACAAGCTAGCGGTCAAATTTGTACTTGACGATCGCGCTGATGGCCAGATAGACGCAAGAAAGAGAGTTAAGCTGGTGCTGGGATTCTGCGGCGATGATATACCAGATCTTTTCCATTATTTTAGAGATAGTGCCATGGCCAGCGATCCTTATCTTAAGATTGGGTTCTGCCGTCTGGCGGAGCCTCCCGCATCCGGCGAGCATATCAAAGTCTTAAGATATGAGGGGTAAATGGAAACAGTAAACTAAAGTCGCAGGGTAGCGGTAAACAGAGATGCAAAAAATGATAGGGCGATAAAGTGAAAAATTATATGTCATATGTCACGAGAGAATATGTTATCAATTATAAAAAAGACCGTATCAAGTTTAATTTGCGATATGGCCATTATAAGCTTTCTATTGTTTACATTAGTTAGTCTGAACGACGCTAAAGTTGACATATGTTAGGCCTGCCATTAAATTGCCGAATTAAATCTTTTTATCTGTCCAGGTCTATCAAACTGAGCGTCTATTTAATAAGCTTTTTAGTTGGCGGCTATCTTTTGATGAAGGCTTAATGGGTTTTGTAGTATGATAAATCAAAGGAGGAATAGCGGTGGGTAGTTTGGTCAGCCTGACTTGTCAGAAATGCAGTTATCGGGTCACTTTTTATCTCGGGGTGGGTATAGCCGGTTTTTCGTTTGAAGACGAACTGGAAAGACTCTCCCAAAAGAGCCGCAACGAAATCCAGAGTATGATAGATGAGCGCCAGGTAATAGAAAAGAGACACGAAAAAGCTGCTTTTCAGTGCCCGAACTGTCATGCTCTGTATCAACTTAGCTATATTAGGCTTGTCTATGAGTCGGGCCAGGGTCAAAGTAATACCTGGGTAATGCCTCATTACTGCCGGGAATGCGGCTCTATCCTGGAACTTGTATTTACTGATCGCGAAATCTATGAATATATGTCCCATAGCGGGGAATTGAACTCAATCGTTTCCCGGTTACCGTGTCCCAGGTGCTCGAAACTGTCATTAGTTATAAGCGGTGTTGGATTTTGGGACTGAGTACCAATGCCTGAAAAACCCGGGACACGAGAGAGTGATTTCTTGCCAATTTCTTGAACCTATACATTGCTACTGGAAAGGGCGAATGTTTGTCTGACTGTGTTCTTCGGAGATTTAAAGCGTGAAGAATGGGAAATGTTGAATTTTTTAAATTTCTGTTATTGGAGGGTGAGTAAATATCGAAAACGATAACGTGTATTTTTCAAGATTTTCATGAATACAAATTTCCATTTTGTATTTCTTTTTGATATTTAAATAATGTTCTTTCTATATCTCTCGCCCGTACTTTGAATTTATTGGCATAATGTCTTATCAGGTCTAAATAGCGAAGCCAGTCCTCAATTTTAAAGTTTCTTCCTTTTGGGTTATTTTGCACACAGCCATAAAGATACAACAATTGCCAAACTCTTGTGTCTATAACACCATAATTTTGAGGGTCTATCAGCGTTAATATCGCCGAAGCGACGGGGATTCTAACTCCACTTAGCCTTGTTGTTAATAATTCAATCCTTAATTTTTCAGAGTTAGTGGATAAGACCTCTTTAGAAACTTGGATAATCGTTTCGTCGCTATTCTTTAGATAGTGCGGCATGGGCCTGTGGCTTTTCCACAATGCCATTTTCATAAATTCGTCTTTTGTGAAAAAACCCCTTACAAGAACGGGTTCCAATTCTTTAATTCGTTCTTTTGTTTTTGTATATTCTTCTGTGCTTAATCTATGGTTTATAAGATCTTCAATCGTAGAATATTGTTTCTTCATTTTTACCCCCTTGGTATAAATATCTACCCTGTTTTCGAGTCTATTGCAACAAGAAAAATATTCGAAGTCACGGTATTCGCCCGTTCTTAAATCTAACAAAAAGCCTAAGTTATAAAAAGGTATCTCTATATTTCGAGGCCGAGAGCAAAAAATGGTGGCTAAGCGCCATCAAATAAGATATATTAGACATCAGAATAAAATAAATAATATGCCACAGGAGAAGTGAAATGGAAGATATTATCAGCAGACAGTCCGGATCCTTTGCCCACAGTATTGCCGGGCTCGTCCTTACCCTCGGTCTTTTTGCCCTGCTGCCCCTCTTCGCCCAGACTTTTGTCCAGCCGGCTGACCCCGACGCCAGAACAATTCAGCAGAAACTGCTTCGCGCTACCCCGGTCCCCCTGAATAAAGTCAGGCTGACCGGCGGCCCGCTCCTAAAAGCTCAGGAGCTGACCAAACAATATCTTTTGACGCTCGAACCGGACCGGATGCTGGCTCTCTACCGGAAAAACGCCGGCCTCCAGCCGAAAGCTGAGCCCTACGGTGGCTGGGATGGCCCGGGCCGCAATCTGACGGGTCACATCGCCGGCCATTATCTCTCGGCTGTTAGCCTGATGTATGCCGCTACCGGCGATACCCGCTTTAAGGACCGCGCCGACTATATAGTTAAAGAGCTGAAGGAAGTTCAGGATAAAAACGGCGATGGCTATCTCAGCGCCCTCGAAGGCGGCCGCCGCTGCTTTGAAGCTCTGGCCCGCGGCGAGATAAAAGCCTCGAGCTTTGACCTCAACGGAGAATGGTCACCCTGGTATACGCTCCACAAGACTTTCGCCGGCCTGCGCGATGCCTATCGCCTCACCGGCAACAAAACTGCCCTCGAGGTTGAGACGAAATTCGCCGCCTGGGCCGAGAAAATCCTCTCCGGTCTGAGTCCCAAGCAGATTCAGCAGATGCTGGACTGTGAATACGGTGGGATGAATGAGATCTTAGCTGACCTCTATGCTGATACCGGTGACCGCCGCTGGCTCCAGCTCTACCGCCAGTTTGAGCAGGAAATTTTTCACCTGCCGCTGGCTCATCATGAAGACATCCTGGCCGGCACCCACGGCAACACGCAGATTCCCAAGATGATCGGAGCTGCTGTCCGCTACCTTTATACCGGCGAGTCGGCAGATCTGATGGCTTCGAGCTTTTTCTGGGACACAGTGGCCAATCATCACAGCTACGCCACCGGCGGCAACGGGATGAATGAGTATTTTGGTGCAGCCGAGGAACTGGCTTTCCAGGTTGATGGCCGAACCTGCGAAAGCTGCAACGTTTACAATATGCTCAAGCTGGCGCGCCTTATCTTTGCCCTGTCGCCCGATGCTCATTACGCTGATTTTATGGAGAGAGCCCTTTTTAACCATG
>Ga0208825_1001128_pt1 | contig 21676 bp, 25 predicted proteins | sample AD_UKC113_MetaG_FD_184450 | JGI IMG/M metagenome (GOLD analysis project Ga0208825, IMG submission 184450) | Active sludge microbial communities of municipal wastewater-treating anaerobic digesters from Hong Kong - AD_UKC113_MetaG (SPAdes)... | ecosystem: Engineered > Bioreactor > Anaerobic >...
GCTATAATGATTATGCAGAATTTATTATTGAAATATCTTTAATAGCTATTTAGTACAAGGAGGAAGAAATGAATATAATAGAAACCGAAAGATTAAAGACATATAGGTGATTTTATGAGAATATCTAAAAGTTCATCTGGTAGGTTCATGGTACCCCCAAAATACGAGATAATTATATATTACAATACTTTACAAATCATTATTAATCAATATCAAATAACAAAAAATGAGCAATACTTATCAATAATAATATTCACTTCTCTTACATTTTGTTCAACTGGGTATAAATTAGCATAGAATTTAAATACCTGATATTTGTTGAGCCAGAGTATCAAACTAATACATAAAAACGAAGCTAAGAAAAATAGAACCTTCTTTTTCATAACAATCTCCCAATAATTAATTCAAAAAATTTTCATATATATAATAATTATTTAAAAGTTTTATATCATGTACTTTCCTCCTATACGATGATGCTGTCAACATAATCATACATGAAATTCGATTAAGGTGGCCCAATTTTTTACCGGTATGTGGTACAAAATTAGAACAACATTAAAAAAACTAATCAATTTTGCAATCCTGGACAATTATTGATGTTGCACTTAAGCAATTGTGCCCGGATGGCACGAATTTCGCTCGGTCTTTCGTGTAACGTTTTCCCGTCTCCGACGTCCTCGAACGGTCCCTTGTGGATGACCCACGTTAGCGTGCAACTGCACCCGTGAGAGGATGTAGCGGAGCCCTGCCACATGAAGCTACTACAGAGAATTACTTCTTGCTCTTACCCTCGCAGCTTTCACGGAGAAGGATTGTTAGATGTTGTATCGGCATTTATATAGAAAAAAGGCCTATGCCTTTTTCACCTTTTTATTCTCAATCCATTCTTTTATAAATTCTTCATTGTACTTACCTGTGGCAACACCTAACCCAAATTCGATTAAGTCTTTTTGCGTATACTTTATTTCAATATCATTTAATTTGAGTAATAATAACATTACTGACACACCAATTCTTTTACTCCCATCAATGAAACCGTGATTATTAATAAGACTAAAAGTGATAGCGGATATTTTATCAATTATATCTTTATATAAATCTTCACCATCAAAAGTTTGAAAAGGTTTATTTATAGCACTTTCAAGTAAATCCTTATCTCTTATCCCTTTACTTCCACCAGTTCTTTCAATAATTCTATTATGAAAAAACTCTAATTCCTCAAAGCCAATAAATTTCATTATTTTGCGAGCTCCTTTAACGCTTCCTCATTCTCATCGATAACAAAATCCATTAATCCTATTTTTTCCTTTATTTCCTTTATTTTAAGAAACTCTACAAAATCAATTACTTCCTTCTTTTTATCTTCTGATAATTGTTCAAAATCCTTAATAAGTTTTTCTGCTAAACTCATTCTCTATCAACTCCAAATAAATAATTCATTTTCAATAATACTATTATACCCTATATTTTGTAATTGGTCACCACTATAAAAAATGACCATCAAAGCCTTTCTATAACATGCCGATATTGCATCTAACGTCTCGGATGGCTGACGTTCCAGAGTCGAACCCATTAGAAAGACCCGTAAGCGGCAGCTTGTCTGCCCGACGATGGAATGTGGTGCGGCATACTTCATGCTCGCTTTCCAGAGAATTTTCTACATGATTTTTCTATAACGCACCTTTACAGCCATCCATTGTTCTCTGATGTGCGGCGGGCCCGCGAAGCCAGAGCCGTGCGGATGCGGCACCTCAAAGTATTTTGCTTTTTACTTTCTAAAATCCCATTTCAATACAACACCATCTTTACAGAAATTAGGAATTACTATTTTTTCTCTCAAGCCATTTTCATCCACTAAATACCAATCTTCACTTTCAATCAAATCAATAAAATTAATTTCGTTCACTAACATGAAGGCTTCCCATTCTTCTTCACTTTTTTCCCAAATCTCATCAGCCTTAATAGAATAGTTTATATAATTTAAAATATTTTCCGGCAAAACATTTTGACTTTTAACAAATTCGCCATAAACATTTGGAAAATCACCGTCTATCAATTTAATAAGTCCTATAAGCAGTTCCTTAAAATAAAGTTTATACTCTTTCATTTATTCAACCTCTCACATTTATCATTACTTGTTTATAATAAATAAAACTTCAAAGACTATCCCTAAAACCTGCGCCCATGGATGGGCACACCTTTCCGCCGCATTTCATATCGTGTACATGCCCGACGCCGTCTGAACTGGACCCCAGAGGATAACCCATAAGTGCCGCTGTGCGGCCGGTGAAGCGGTGTGGTATGGTTTTGCTTCGTGGAATGACCACGAAGCAATTCTACATGAATCTCTATCTGTACCTTTACGTGCATGTGTTGATATGCGGAGTGTGGCGACCCGCGGAGCCAGAGCAGCACGGATGCTGCTCCTTAATAAACCCCATCAGTAATGCTAAACTTAATTTATACAACTTTACACTACTCTAAGAAACCCATAAAATCTCTTTATCAAGCAATTGATAGTCTTCACCATCTGAGTTTACAATTTTATATCTATAACCTCTTCCAAACCTTGGACCAACTTGCCATTCTATTATTGCATTTGATTTATCCTGACTAATTGAAAACAAAAATCTTCCTTCAAAGTAATACATACCACTTATAGGATTCAGTTCTGGTTCTTTTTCCAAATTATCCAGCCTACTGATTTTATCACAACTTATATACCATGCAGCAATGACCTTACCAATTCTCATTGCATTTGAATCATACTTATCATGATATTTAACAATAGCACTTTGTGGAGGATATCCATACTTACTGCTTCCTTCATCAGAGTTATCTTTTAAATCAAATAATACTTTTTGAAATTCCTTTAAAATCTGCTTTACTATTTTCTCATCAAATTCTTCTACCATAAAAAGACTCCAATTTATCTTTAAAATTCTAACTTATATTAGCCAAGGAACGCCATGGAAGGCGTGCTTTTTTCGCCACATTCTGTATATCGTCTCGGATGGCTGACGTTCCAGAGTCGGACCCGTTAGAAAGACCCGTAAGCGGCAGCTTGTCTGCCCGGCGATGGAATGTGGTGCGGCATTCTTCATGCTCCTTCTCCAGAGAATTTACTTCATGATTTTCTAGCCCGCACCTTCACTGCCATGCTGCCATGCATTGTTCTCTGATTTGCCACGCCCTCAACGACCAGAGCCCGCACGGATGCGGGCCCTTTAAAATATGTTAAATATCTATAATGATAATTTTGTAAAATGCATCACAAAATTTGATAATATTCTATTTAACACGCCTCATAATGATTTCTTCCTGCTTGGTTACTTCAGTTTCAATACGTTCTAAAATATCAGTATGCTGCTTATATCCATCAAATAAAGCTTTAACTTTTGGATTAAGTTCATTTTCTAATCTTATAATATCGTTTTTATCTGCCTTTTCATCCAACTTTTTATTTATTTCCTTAAATTGCTCTGTCATTTCAGAATACATCTTTGTAAGCAATTCAAATGATTTATCTTCCATTTATTTTGCCCTCCTAGTATATAGTATATATTTTACCATATTTCCTTCAAAATAAATATCAAAAAAAATTTTGTTCTTTATTCTTTAATTATAAATCGTTGTAATTACTTCAGAGACTTTCCTCTCAAAATTTGCCACACGATGTGGCGGTCTATTGCGTGGCATTTCAGAGAACGGTTTGCATTCACGAAGTCCGCGAGCCCTAGTGACACATCGACTTGGCGAGCGGATTTGGTGGAGGTTTTAGCCCTTCTACCTTTGAACTTTCCAGCGTAAAAACCGGAACCCGACAGCGTGAAGGCTGTGTTATGTGATGTCGCACACCTTCCATGTTCAGAGTCCGACAGGACGTCGGACCCTACACAGAAATGGTAATAAATTACTTCCATCCACCCGTACTTAGAATTTGATGTACAATTAAAATATTAAATAAGGCTACAAATATAATATATATTATTTTAGAAGAAATTCTTTTAAATCTAATCGATATCAATACACCAATACCAATTATAATAATTGCAAGTATCGTAAAGACTAATTTTCTTAAATCATTTGCATTAAAATAATTTCCTAAGGTGTTTGGTTTACCATCTATCCCTAAACATCCGCAACCAAATATATTTACAAAGTATTTTGCATCAAGGTAACTATACAATGGTATAATTAATATTATCAAAATAAATGGCAAAATTCTTATTACCTTTTTCAAAATATTTTCCCCCTTCGGAAAATGTTACTTTCACAAAAATAAATTAGGGATATTAAAGTAATAACACGTCGTTTCTCCAAAGTCCTTCTTATACTATTCCGCCCCCGGATGGGGCGGCCTTTGCACGCGATTTCAGATAACGTCTCGCATGGAAGACGTTCCAGAGTCGGACCCACAGAGCTTTTCTTCGAAGGCGGTGCTTGTCACCTGACGCTGGAATGTGGTGCGGCACGCTTCATGCTCCTTCTCCAGAGAATTTACTCCATGACCTTCTTTACCGCACCTTCACGGCCATGCATTGTTATCGGATGGATGAGGCCCCCAGAGACCAGAATACCCCACGGATGGGGTATCCTTTAAGAACCCCTTTATCCGCTTCTACAGCAATAATACAAGTGGATATCTCTAATCAAATAATCTATAACATTTCTAAACTCTAATGATTATAATCTTATCCATTTTGATTTAAAATCCTCTAATTCTCCGTCCTCATCAATCATACAGTATTCTGCATGACAAACTTTATCCATAACAACTTCATTTTCATCAAAGAGCAAATAAGGATAAATCAAAATAGCATCACATTCTTGACTATCCTGTTTAAAGCATTCACCCTTTATATATCCTGATTCCAAAAGAAATCGTTCAGCTCCTAAAAAAGATAACCCTTCCAAAATTCTTAAATCGACCATTCTTTCACCTAGCCATCTATTAATAATCTTATTTAGCAATACTACTTTCCGAAAACATAAACATCTCCAAAGCCCTTCTTTCTAAACCGTCCCATGGATGGGACGGCATGCCTCATCTTTCCGATAACGTCTTGCCATTTGCGGCTGTCGCTGAATCGGACCCGTAAGAAATAGCCCTTGGCGGTGCTTGCACCCGATGAAGCGATGCGGGCAGGATGACCCGCGTGCTCATACTCCGAAGGTCTTCTCCATGCTTTGCCCTTTACGCAAATGGACTTATTCTACGATTGACTGTGACCCACGAAGCCAGAGCCGCACGGATGCGGCACTTATAGTTAAATCAAACTACACCTTCCACTTTTTATCATATTTTAAAGAAAAAGAATCACTAACAAAATCATTAATTTCATCACTAGTCATTATTGAATCATGATTGGTTTCCTTAATTGTCGTTATCTTATTTCGAACTTCCTCCATGCTCTTGTTATGATTAATACTCTCTATAAGTTTACCTTTATCAAATATTAATTCATACACTTGCTTATAACAGTGTGCTCTATGGAATCCCATGTGAACATAAAACTCACGTAAAAAATCAAATCCAACAATTAAACCACCTGAATAATTTATTGGTAAATTAACATCTGAGTATTCGTAGAAGCTATTAAGTTTAAAATACTTACTTTTTCGTGCTACAACACCATTAAAAGGCGGTAATTTTGTTTCATTAAGTCCTATATTTAGTTGGTTAAGTAAAAGATAATCATCTATAACTGAATACTTCGTATAATATCCGCGATAACAGGCTGTACTCGTAGCAACAGGCTTTAAGCCATAACTTTGTGGAGTAAAAGACCACTCATTTTCTATTGCTACTATTGAGTAATTTTCATTACAGTAAAAAATCTGGTCTGATATTTGTGCTGTCATAGATACTTTTCCTTTCAAAAAATCTTCGAAGCACTTCTTAGTGAGCCACGATGGCGAACGACTCAACTTCACAGTCTTTCGTAGAACGTGTACATGCCCGACGCCACTGAACCGGACCCGCAAAGCCCTTCTTCTTCGGCACGCTTGCGTCGGTGAAGTGGTGTAGTGCGGACCCTCTGCATGGAATGACCCTCAAAGCATTTCTTCATGCCCTTCTATCCGCACTTTTACGTGCATGCATTGATATATGAAGGAACATGTGCCCCAACGCCACTATAAAAAATACTCAAATATTACTTTCTCTCAGAGCAACTTTAAAACTAGGTAAAACAGATTTATAAAGTCGTAATATTTCTCTTCTTTTTTCATCCATAATTCCACACACTTTTGCAGAAAAAAAATGGACTCCACAGTCAGGCTCGTTACAACCACAAGGTTTTATTTCTCCTTCATTAAGAAATTTGTCATATAAATATCTCAAATCAATTAGCTTATTTACTATTTCATTCAACACCATTTTAGACTCCACATTTTTTAATAAAAACCTTGGAGCAAGTTTTTCGATAATAGTTCCGTCCCTTAGTCTATATACACCTGTATTTATTACTTCAATAGTATCTGTTATAGCTTTCCGAAAATCTGGCAAATTACTTTCCATATAAAAAGGTGTTGTGAAAGCTGGTCTATCAAAACATTTTTCTAATTGAATTAAAATTTGCAAATCATCAACATCTTTGCTTTTTGGGCTTTTAAATTCATACGACAAAATATTTAGTACTCTTTCAAACTTACTAAAATCTTCTGAATATATTCTTTCAACTGTTTTAACTAAATCTGTAATAGTGATTATGTGTTTACTCTTGTCAAATTGAGAATAAATTTTATTAAACTGAATTCTACCAAGCTTTACACTTTCTACGTTTAAGATAAGAAAACGAATACCATTTGTAAATATCTTATCGTAGTCATTATCAACAAATTTTTGGAGTGTCTCCTTTATTTTTTGTGCATCTATTCTTGAGGTAACTTGAAATGCAACTTTTGAATTAATATCATCCCCTAAATCAATTCCACATTGATTAAAGTTTTCATAGTTAAGATTTTTTAGATTATATCCATAAATCTCGTTAAGAAGTTTCATTGTGAGGTTTTCTGAAATTTTGTTAATATCAAAAAAACCTATAGCATTTTGAATTCTAATTTGAGTTATCCAATATGTTATTAATTCTGTTATTTCATTTATTTCTTTTTGATTCCTCAACAATATCACTCCTTTTAAATAATCTCCAAAGGCATACTCAATTACATGTTCTTTCATATATCGTCTGGCATACATGCAGCCTTTGAGGGGTTACATAGCTCTTATGTCCCCGAAAAGGTTGGCTGAGCGACCCGTGAGAATTACTTCCCATGTATGCATTGATATGTGCCGTGCGACGACCCGTAATTCAGAGATGACACGGATGTCATCCCTTAAAAAACTTTAGAGTCACTTGTAAATTGTTCCATAATAGGTTTTGCACCTCTCGACGAATTACAATGCAAACAGCAAGTAATAAGATTGGAATATGAGTTATCTCCACCTTGGCTAACTGGCTGTATATGGTCTAGCGTAGCACTAAATCTGGTTAATTGTTTTCTACACTTATAGCACACATATCCGTCTCTTTCAAATATTAGCAATCTATTTTCTGCAATATTATAATAATCAAGGTCCTTTTTTTGCTCAACGTGACATGTGTTTTCAACTCTAGATTTCTTCATTCGCTCAATACAAAGTTCTATTTCTTCAGGCAAATTTATTTTATATAGAGTACCATCTCTATTCGTATCACCAACAATGACAATTACCTTTTTTTCCATTAAACATCGTAAGTTATCACTTATAGCTTTATCAGATGCAACTTTAACCTTATCTCCAGACTTAAATTTTGAACCTATTCCTTGTGCAATTTGCGAATTGCTTACTCTAACATATCTATCGGCAGTTTCAATTATACTATGTCTAAACAAAAACCAATATATTACAGATTCATAAGGAGATAACAATGGCTGCAAAAAATCAATAACTGACGCTATGATTTGTGGTAATTCAAAATAATCAAATGTTCCGTGTAGACTATCTTCCGAAACATCATTCTTTTTTTCAATTTTATCAAGTAGTTCTCTTATCTTGTTAATTTCCTCGTTCAACGTCTTACCTCCTTTGATCGACCCTAGAGGGTCTGCGCCCAAGGATGGGCGCTTTTCGTCGCATGGCATATATCGTTTCCGCATTCACGAACCCGAGAACCTTAAGCCCCAAAGGGGCGGCCGCGATGCGGTTAGGTTCGCAGGGTTGTCGCCTGGGCCTGCTTCTCCGAAATGCCTCGGGCGACCGAGGGACGGCGAATGCCGGACCGAAGCGTGAATGCTGTGTTATGAGATGTTTCCGCCCTCCTCGAGCTTACTCTCAATCATTTCTTTTACTTCCTCTATTGAATATGGTGGTGTCTTAGAATGTATGATTAGATGACAATTAGGACAAACCGGTCTCAGATCTTTCACTGGGTTAGCACTGTATACCTTTTTTCTTTCAGATATTTGAATCAAATGATGAACATGAATTTTCCCTCTCCCAACTTCACCATACTTGCTTTCAAAATTAAATCCGCAAACTACACATGTGTACCCGTAAAATTCCAAACACATTCTTCTTGCAGTCGGATTTCTCTCGTAACGTGTTACCATTACATTCAATGCTTGCCCTTCTAATAAATCATCTCTACTATACTCAATTTGCTTAAGATGCCTATTATCAAAATATATTTCATTAAATGCTTGAACTAATTCCGGGCGCATGACCCACGTAAAACCGTTCCCTGAACGGTTCGCATAAAATGGGACACACCAAGCGAGTTTTGTCGAATCATTTTTATCACATACGATTTGATAATCAAATTTCTTCTTTATCTTTTTTGCAATACTACCCAAACTCCTGTTTAAGATCCGATAATCAGGCAATCCCATTAAATGAGCAACATGCTTTGCTCTATTCCGGTGTCCATCACTTAAATAAACTGCTTCCAAAAAGGAAAACTCAAACTTACTTAACAGATCTGTATCCCTTAATATTTCCAACCACTGATCTGTATCAATATTAATGGAGTATTGGAAGTCAAACTTTTCTTCTTCCATCGAATCCCTCCCTATTGCGGAAATTTCTCATAACGTTTACATTTGCAAAGTCCATGAGTTGGACCCACAGAGTCCTTCTCCTTGGCGGGACTACGTCCCCAACGAATGGATTTGGGCAGGATGACCCCATGCCCTGCTCCAAAGATCTGCTGCATGCTTTGCCCTTTATGCAAATGTGTTGTTCTCTGATGTGCGGCGGGCCCGCGAAGCCAGAACCGACAGGACGTCGGTGCTCAACTCTCCTTGCTAGCACTTAAAATCTCATTTATCTAAGATGCTTTCTAAACAATTAACCTTTTTAAATTATAGCCAGCCTCTAAAATTCTTTGATACCATCCAAAATCATCATGTTTATTAGCAAAATCCAATGCATCTTTATAATCCATTCCAAAAATCAAAATATACATTCTTACTGCATGAAGATAGTTTTCAAAACTTGCATATGTAGGGTTATTTGATAACTCTCTAATTGTTGAACGTGATATAATAGGATTTTTATAAAATTCATCGGGGGTACAAAAACTTTTAACAATGTTATAATTATTGGGCATCACAGACTGTTGCCCTAATATCGAACCACCAACATCGTTCCAAGGTGGAAAACGACCATGTTTTCTCCTATATGCTTCAATAAGAATACCCTCAGTACGTTTTATATCATTACGCCCTTGTTCACTAAGCATATCTTCAACAGGAGCATTCAATTGTGTTGCAAATTTCTGATATGTAGCTTTATTTCTGTGAGTTAAAGGCTGTGATAGAGGAGATTGAACAAAAATTGTATATCCTAATCTGTAGTTATTTTCAAAATATGCTTCAATCTTTTCGAATTTGCATGAAGATTCAGTGACAGGGTTAATTCCATTATGTTGCTTAAACCTATCACTCAAATCACTAGCTAAACCTATGTATAGAACTTCTTCACTATAATAATCCCAAAAACAATATATTCCTGCCGACGCCCAACCATAATTATCATTTGGCGAACAAATATCATCAATCGCTAATGCCAACTCTTCTCGTTCTTCTTTTTTATATGCATCTATAATCACTGTGCCAAACATATTTTCTCCTTCGTCACAAACAATTAATCATACATTTAATCAATTACTCTTTAAACCAAGATGCTACAAAGCCCTTCCCTAACAAATCGTGCCCATGGATGGGCACGCCTTCCGCCGCATTTCAGAGAACGTTTTTGATTCACGACGTTCCTGAACCGGACCTGCGAAGCTTTTCTTCTTTGGCGGCCTTTGGCCCGGTGAAGGAATGTGGCGAGTCTTTCTTCATGTTCATGCTTCAGAGGACTTCTTCATGCTCTTTCTTACGAGCCCTTGTGTGAATCTGTTGATATATGTAGTCGACACTCTCCAAAGCCATACTCACTAAAATTTCTATGATGTATATTGTACTATAAATATATAAAAACTTCCATAAATCGTTACAAATTTAGACAACATGTGATATAATCTTCATAGGAATTAGGGAGGAATACAAATGATGAAAAATGTAGCCATTTACATTGATTATGAAAACATTCATAAAACCTTACTATCTGAATATAAAAACCTTCTATCTATTGGCTTTTTTGAAAAGTTAAAGAAGTGGTGTAATGACAATAGTTTGAGAATTGTAAATACTTTTTCTTATTGTAATTATGATATAAGGGACTTATATGAATCTCATCACCAAACAAAGTTACAAGAATATGGTGTGGAAACCATACACACATCGAACAAAGGTAAAAATTTTGCCGACTTAAAAATAACTGCTGATTTATTAGAATATTTACATACTAATAAACAAGTTGATGGATTTATTATAGTATCAAATGATAAGGATATGACACCAATAATAGGTCAAATAAAAAAATACAAAGATTTTGTCTATTTAATAACCGCTGGAGAATCTTATGACAAATCTTTAACTAATTTTCCTGACAAACATATTCCAATTACTGAAATAGAAATGGTCAATGTTGAAACATTAGAAATTGAAAAGTCTTATGATTCAATATATACTAACTTAAAAGATTATCAAAGGGAAAAATTTGAAAAGTATAACAGCTCAAATGGAACATTTATTATACATCAAGGTCTAAAATATTACGTAGAAAATTCTTTTGGACATTTTGACATTATGAAATATGAGTTTGCTAATATTTTGAGAATTCTCTATTTTACAAAAAAGTTGCACATATATAAGTACATATATCTCGATAAAAAAACAAATACTAATAAGACTGATATAGCTATTGTTACAGATGACTTAAAGCAATCATATATCGATAGTAATATTTTAAAAGAAACTGATATTATTGAAGATTATAATTTTGATGAGTTTATTCAAAATTTATACAAAGAATATTCAAAATCTAATTGACGTTTTTTACTTTTTAGGGTATTATGATATTAAGAGTATTAATTTTTTATAAGAATATTAATTTTAAAGATTATTAATTATTTAAGAGTATTAATTTTAAAAGATTATTAAATGTAAGAAACCGTCGTTATTGTGGCGGTTTTTTACTATTTGTACACCAAAGACCTACAACAGAAAACCTAAAATCTCCAAAGAGCGGCTCCGATAGTGTCGATTACATATATCGTTGTGCGTATGTGACGGCTCTGAACCGGACCCGTAAGGAATACTTCCTTTGCGGCGTAAGCCCGGTGAAGAGCTGTGGTGCGGCATACTTCTTGGAATGACCTCAAAGCCCTACTTCCTGAATTTTCTTTCCCGCACCCTTGCAAATACGCTTTGATATCGGATTTTGGATGCCCCTCGAAGCAAGAGCCGCAGGACGCGGCGGCCTCATATAATCTTTAATCCGACTCACATTTATAATTAGAACTCCATTGAATAAACAATATTATTTACTATCATTAAAAGTTATTTTATTAAATTCTTCTTTAGTTCCAATATACTTACCTTTTTGAATTGCCATTGAAAGCTGAATTTGCTTAGTTGAACTATCCATAAAAGGTCTAATTCTATTATCATAATGAATTTCATAAGAAGCTTTTTTGCCTAAAAGTGATGAATAGTCTCGAATCATACTATCTAAGATTTCAGAAAATATATCAATTCTTCTTGTTGTATGAAGATATAGAGAGACTAAATAACATATATTATATTTTGTAGAAATAATAACCTTAATTGGATTAAATGTATGATTCCAGTCAAGATATTTTCTTAGTTCCTCATGTATAGACTTATCAAACATTTCTTTTTCTGCTACTAAGAGTGATTGTGGGTTATGAAAAGACCAATTTCTAACATCTAATAATTCATTCATTTCTTTAACAATTTTATCATCTAAATTAGGTAGTTGAACTAGAGAACCCTTTTTTTCAGCTATTTTTCTAAAAAATTTATATGACATTGACGAATCTTGCATATCTGCAATTTGTTTTATAATATCTGAAGAAATATCATGTAATATATGACTATATGTCTCATATGTTTCTGCTGATATAAAATCAGAATCATTTGATTTTTCTAAATATGGTTTAACTTCTTTCTCTAATTTTAAGCTATATTGTTTGTATTTTTCCAGAGATGAAACAACTCCTATTATCAATTTAAAAAGAACAAAAATATAATCTTCCTTTTTTTCAAACTTGAATTGCTTATATTGCTTTTTACTCATTTTGTCCTCCTTTTTTCTCAAATATCTACAAAGCCTTTCCCTAGAAAATTCGTCGCAGGACGCGACGACTCCTGCATCCAATTTCCGATATCGTGTACATGCCCGACGCCGTTCGAACCGGACCCCAGAGAAAAACCCGTGAGTGCCGCTGTGCGGCCGGTGAGACGGTGTGGTGCGGTTCTTCTACATGGGATGACCCTCGAAGCAATTCTTCTTGACCTTCTAACCGCACCTTTACGGGCATGTGTTGATATATGATGTTCCCTGTCCCGCGTAGCCAGACTTGACCATGGACGGTCAAGCCTTATATTAAAACTTTGCAGAATCTAATCTTGGCAAGCTTTTCTTAAATGAATTTCACTAATATCTTTTTCAAATTCAAAAATTTGATTGATTAGAGCTTGCAATTCACCAGCAGTATAATCAAATCCAAAATCATCATCTGAATAACACTGTAAAACCTTTTTTACTGCATCTTCATATTTACCTAATGCTTTTTCCAGTTCAATAATATCATCTGTTACTAGTGGGTATATGTCTTTATACTGATTTATTGTTCCTCTTACACATTGTTCATATCTTGAAACATCATCTTTTGATGTGATCTTTCTAAAGATACTATTATCATGGAAATAATATTTGTTTGCGTGCTTTCTTATGCTTTGGTCGTATTGATACTTATCAATAATATCTTTGACATCCTTATCAACCTTCTTATACATAAAACTTCCCCTTTCAAAAATTATGATAGTAGTTTCATCTAATAAATCTCACTTCAAAGACCTTCTCACTATCCGCCGCAGGACGCGGCGGCAAACAGGGAATATCATATATCGTGTACATGCCCGACGCCACTGAACCGGACCCACGAAGCCCTTCTTCTTTGGCACGCTTGCGTCGGTGAAGTGGTGTAGTGCGGATCTTCTGCATGGAATGACCCGCAAAGCAATTCTTCATGACCTTCTAACCGCACTTTTACGGGCATGTGTTGATATGTGGAGTTCCCTGCCCCGCGAAGCCAGACGAGGACACGGATGTCCGAGCCTCAAAAAATCTTTTTTCAACAAATTTGTAGCAACTCTTCCTTTAAATCAGTAATCAGAAAATAATAATCTTATTATACAAATTCAGTATCTTGGTTTATATATTAAATTAGTATCAGTATCAATAACATAATCTACAAATATTTCCGAAGTATAAGGAATTTCCTCAAAGTTATATAGCCTGCAAAAAATTCTCGGTAAATCTCTAATCTCTACAGTTAAACTTAATGCTTTTAAATACATTTCTTTCAAAGCCTTTTTTGTACACTTTCTACCATATACAATCGAACTATTATAATAACCATCGATTTCTACTATCATAAAAATAATCACTGTCGGTTGCTAACCAACTATTATAGCTCAGATTCAAATACATTTTTATATCTTCAAAGCGATTCCCTAAAAACCCGCCCCCGGATGGGGCGGCAAAGCAGGGAATTCCATATATCGTCTCGCATGGAAGACGTTCCAGAGTCGGACCCGCAAAGCTTTTCTTCGAAGGCGGTGCTTGTCACCCGACGATGGAATGTGGTGCGGCACGCTTCATGCTCCTTCTCCAGAGAATTTACTTCATGCCCTTCTTTACCGCACCTTCACTGCCATGCATTGTTATTTGTCGTGGGAGGCCCCGTAATTCAGAGACAAACAGGACGTTTGTCCCTTAAATTCTCCAAAGATCTTGCTCCACAAATAGTAAAAATAATTAAGTTATCATCAAAACTACTTTAAACTCCAAAGTGAATAATATATTTCTTTTCACAAATTGCTTTTCGTATTAATATCATTAAATCAATTAATTCTTTTGATGACTTAGAACGCTTATCATTTGCAATAACCTCATAAAATGCTTCTAATGATTCAGGAGGAATAAGGGTAATCCCCCATCTTGCAAGCCCGAATTCAGGCCTGTCATAACTATGAAAATACGTTTTAATTAATACCAGTTTACTCCACCAATCATTCAAAATATCATCATTTATAGCAACGCATCCATATTTCTCTGGTTCATAAAAAGAATAATTTTTATCTTTTTGAAATTCATCAATTATTCCAAATTCAGCAACACATGGCATAATATCACCTATTTATTATAATATTAGCATTACACTTTAACTTAGGTCAATCTACGAAGCCTAACCCTAGCAAATCCGCGACACGATGTCGCGGTAACTGCCTCCCATGTCAAATAACGTCTCGCATGGAAGACGTTCCAGAGTCGGACCCGTCAGAAAGACCCGTAAGCGGCAGCTTGTCTGCCCGACGATGGAATGTGGTGCGGCATTCTTCATGCTCCTTCTCCAGAGAAATTACTTCGTGCTCTTCTTACCCGCATCTTTACTGCCATGCATTGTTAAGTGTAGTTGGTCGCCTTCGAAGGCCAGAGACCGCCACGGACGGCGGTCCCTTCAATCTCTCCAACGCAATTCTAATATTTATTTCTTATGCCTAGACTTTTTACTTTTGGATTTTAATTTATCCACTACAAATTTTTTATAACTATTGATAAATTCCTCGTTAAAATTTTCAGGAAAATCGTCTCCTTTAATTATCTCTGCAAACGTATTTAATATATCCTTTTCTTTATTAAACCCTTCTATAAATCCAGCAATATCACTTACCTGCTGAAATGAGTTAACCTTCTCTTCTTCAAGTCTATAATAATGACAAATAAATTCTATTAAATATACATACATTGCATTGAGTGTATTTAAACTATCTTTAATTTTCTCAGTAGAGGGATATATGCTTATTTGTTTGTTTTCATTAAGATTCTGTGCCGTACCCATAAAATTCGCATGAACATAATTACATATCATCCCATATACATTATAAAGATAACGGTCTAAAACCTTATATGCTTTAAGCTTAGCTGTTTCTCCTGACCAATTGTTTTTTGCAGTTAAATAATTGTCTGCTCTTTTAAAGCTATTTGTTTCATCTTCTACTATATACTTGATGTTAAAAGTTATTTCTAATATATTTCTTAATACCATTGTTGCATTAGTAAAATATCCGTGCATCAATAAAATAAGTGCTGATTTATATGACTTAATACTTTGTGCAAATAAGATAAAAATGGCTTGATCAACCCGGTTTTTAACACTATCACTAGCATTAGTGGACATTATATCATTTAAAGATATTAACAATTCTCTTTCAACATAAGTCTGTATTTCTAATGCTAACTTTAGTCTTTCTTCATTTTCTTTTTGAATTCTTTGATAGATGTCATCGTCATATAACAAAAAATTCAATTCTTTAACTGTTTCCATTAGATAACCTCCCTTAGTTTTGCAAAAAAGCTGAATCTAGCACCTCCATCCGCACCAGGACGGTGCGGCTACGCGACCAATTGCACTTAATGTTTAGCATGGCTGACGCCGTTTGAGCCGGACCTATTAGAAAGACCCGTGAGAGCCGCTGTGCGGCCGGCGAAACGGTGTGGTGCGGCTTGCTACATGCTCTTACTCCAGAGGCTTTGCTTCATGATCTTCTAATCCGCACCTTTACAGCCATGCATTGATCTCCGACGTATCCTGACCCGTGATTCAGAAAGTCCCACGGACGGGACTTCCTCAAATCTATACTTCAATCCGCTTGCATCCAATAATTTTATTAGTAATCATTTTATTTAGCTTATCAATGTCAAATTCTTCGGTGTTAGTACAATACTCATTTATTTCTCTATTTATCACTTCATCAACAGGAAGAATTTTATATATTGTCTTTATAGAAAACATACCTTCATCTTTTCCATAAACTAACGTTCCAGTGTCATACTTGAATATCTTTGAAAGCTTTTTTAATTTCAATCCATTCTTCGTCTTCTTTTCTACAATTCTGACATAATACTTTTGCTTCTTTTTTTGAAATTCAATTCTTTCAAATAAAGTTAATACAACATCATTTTCATCTAATGATCGTAACCATTCACTATAATCCTCAATTGTATTTTCAACAAATGGTTTAACTAAATAATCACTCAATTCATCTAACTTCAAGTATTTAAGTTTTACCATTTTCCCGCCACAACAATTGCAATCCATTTAAATTCTCATATCCTTTCAGTATTTTATTGAAACTTAAGTCATGTTTCTCCAAAGCCTTACCCTAGAAAAATCCTGCCATGGATGGCAGGCAAACAGGATATGTCGGAGATCGTGTACATGCCCGACGCCACTGAACCGGACCCACGAAGCCCTTCTTCTTTGGCACGTTTGCGTCGGTGAAGTGGTGTAGTGCGGATCTTCTGCATGGAATGACCCGCAAAGCAATTCTTCATGACCTTCTAACCGCACTTTTACGGGCATGTGTTGATATGTGGAGTTCCCTGCCCCGCGAAGCCAGACGAGGACACGGATGTCCGAGCCTCAAAAAATCTTTTTTCAACAAATTTGTAGCAACTCTTCCTTTAAATCAGTAATCAGAAAATAATAATCTTATTATACAAATTCAGTATCTTGGTTTATATATTAAATTAGTATCAGTATCAATAACATAATCTACAAATATTTCCGAAGTATAAGGAATTTCCTCAAAGTTATATAGCCTGCAAAAAATTCTCGGTAAATCTCTAATCTCTACAGTTAAACTTAATGCTTTTAAATACATTTCTTTCAAAGCCTTTTTTGTACACTTTCTACCATATACAATCGAACTATTATAATAACCATCGATTTCTACTATCATAAAAATAATCACTGTCGGTTGCTAACCAACTATTATAGCTCAGATTCAAATACATTTTTATATCTTCAAAGCGATTCCCTAAAAACCCGCCCCCGGATGGGGCGGCAAAGCAGGGAATTCCATATATCGTCGCCCATTTGCGTCGTCGATGAATCGGACTTACAGAGCCCTTCTCCGTAGGCGGTGCTACGCACCCGATGAATCGATGAGGGCAGGATGACCTCATGCTCCTACTCCAGCGAACATTCTCCATGCTTTGCCCTTTATGCAAATGGATTGTTATGTGAAGAATGGTGCCCCCCGGAGCCTACCCGCTCAAACCTCAAACTGTCACTTTCTTTACCTATTACTACTCTGCTATAAACAGGCAGATTACTGATAGACATTTAGCTTATAAGGTAACTTCAACCACTTGAATAAACGGTATCATAATGTGATGCTGATAAATTTAACCTTTCCACTTTCGAATTAATTCTTCAATATTTTTTACAGATTTGTACTTGTAGCTAAACTGCATAAATTCCGAAAAAAATCCCAAATTATTAATTTCCCTTATCCTCATTTTTATTTCTTTCGGCACATCATCTATACATCCGTCTAAAATCTCTATACATATTCGCTTTCTAGTTTCAAAACATGGCTCATACATATTTAATGTCTCAACCATCATATCTTTTAGATCATGAATACATGTAGTATATAAAGCTCCTGTCATACCACTGCCAAGAAAGTCAATATCTTTTCTATATGTAATTATGGAGATTAGCTTCAAATATATTGTTTCTGACTTTTTGTCCAGCTTATTAACTTGTGTAGAAAATATATCTCCCACATAAATATCATTATACGCTCTTCCCTCAATCACCCACTCATTGCTAGTCTGATGTCTATATACCCGTGAAGTACCAAATTCACCCATATTATTCATTTGATTTTTCCCCACTTTATCAAAATATCAATCCTAAAAAAGCCTCCAACATGACCCGCGTAAGCCTTTCCCAAACTAACGCACCATTTTTCACATAACGGTTGGCATCTGCGACGTCCCTGAACTGGACCCACAAAGGCCTTCTTCGTAGGCGGTGGTACACCCAGTGAAGGGATGTGGGCACGCATACTTCATGCTCGAACTGCGTAGCCCTGCTTCTTGCTTTGCCCTTTACGCTAGATGCGTTGTTAGCCGAAGTACACCGGCCCCTTGTTCAGCGCCCGCCATGGACGGCGGGCCCTCATATATTTAACATTATATCATATTATGATATATTAATTGGAATGTATTATCTATTATAAATTTTCAATGTAGAATATACTATAGTAAACGCTACACTCGCTATAAGCGATATATTAAAATAATTTTTAAAGACATCATAACTCCAGCCATCTTCTCCTATAATCCAATATGCTATTACATTATTAATTGCGTAACTACCATCAATTAATGTAGTTGAAGCAACAAAATTTAATCCAAGACAAATCATAATAATAATAGATAATAGTACTATTGTTAATATTGAATTCGATAGTTTGAAGCCACTCCCTTGGAGTTTTCTCATAATAAAAGTATATAAAATCCATAATACAAGAACTGAAAGTATAAAAAGCATCTAATCTCTCCCTTCTTCTATACACCATATGTATACTCTGTTATTTAGTATAGTCTACAAAGGCCATCTTGCTCAATCCGCCCATGGACGGGCGGCCTTTCGGTGTATTTTGGCTAACGTTCGCCATTTGAGACGTCGATGAATCGGACCCGTAAGGAATACCCGTAAGCGGCTTTAGCCCGATGAATCGATGTGGGCAGGATGACCCGTAAGGATGCCCTTTACTCAAATGGACTTGTTGTGCGAAGTTTGATGCCCCGCGAAGCAAGAGCACCAAGGATGGTGCGGCCTTCAGGAAAACCCGAAGTTACTTCTTATTCATATTAACTGTATGAAAATAAAATTTATAAATTTTCATCTATCACTTTAATGTTAAATACATTTATAACCTAATACGTGATTCTATAAAATTCACACTTTTCTTAAGCTCACGCTTTCGCAATGTAACCCTTTTCACCAATTCTTTAAACCACGTTGATGCGTAAGGACTCAAATATACTTCATCTATTAATTCTTCTAGATTAACTGAAAACTGAATAATAGATTTTTCTCTTGACTTTTCTACAAATACCGCACGAACCTCATTCTCATATTTGTATGCATCTAACTTGCATACCTCCTTAACACTATGTATAATTGAGAATCCATCTTGCATCCTCATATAGTGCGGAAATTCTATATCAAATGATGAATCATTAAACGAAGGTATATATTTAACTACGTAGATTTTAATATCCTCATTATTTAGTGCTTTCCTTAGTCTACCAACTGAAGTTTTTATACATACGCCTGTTTCTGGCTTTGTATATATCTTCCACAATGCATAATTTTCACCTTCGCCCATATTCCAACAGCTAATAAAGCATGAGAAATACTTTTCAAGTTCCTCACTTATACTCTTATGACCATTTTTGTGTTCTTCAGACCAATTATGGTAAAAAGCTTCAGGCATTTCGCCTTCAAATTTATCTTCAAATTTTTTTGCGTTACAAAAACACAGTTTTTTTCTTTCTAGCAAATCAACATATTTGCTAAAATCCATATACCTAAATATTTTGACATTATCATCTGGAGTATAACTATTATTTAATAGTTCTATATCGTTAGCTAAATAAAAGTTCCTCGACATAATATAACCTCCCCAAAATGTTTAATATTATATTATGGTCAACTCAAATTGTCTCAAATCAATAAGAGTATGTCAATAAAATACAATTTTAAAGCTTCCATAACCGTTATAAGTATAAAGTTGTAGCAAAAGCAATTCTCCAGAGCCCTTCTTTATAAATCCCGCCAAGGAAGGCGGGTCTTGCATCAAATTTCGTACAACGTCTAGGTATGCGACGGCTCTGAGTCGGACCCGTAAGGAATACCCCTTGGCAGCTTTAGCTCGACGAAGAGCTGTGGTGCGGCTTTCTACTTGGGATGACCCACGTCAGCATTTCTTCATGTTTTTTCCCGCCCGCACCCTTGTGCATACCTGTTGTTATCGGATGGATGAGGGCTCCAGAGACCAGCATGCGACACGGATGTCGCATCCTAAAATATATAAGCAACACATTCTTGCACTCCATCAAATATAAAGAATAAATATTCAATGTTCATGTTATATATATCTGTTTCCATCTGTAATTAAAAATCATACAACCTTTTTATTTTTGTTTTTAATTTTTATGCCTAACCACAATATTAAAACCGGCATAAATAAATAGTACAAGCAAATGGCATCATAAATTCTAAAACTTATCTTTCCGTCACTAACCGCTGAACCAAGAATCATATAAAAAGGCAAAGTTAAAATCAAGAATGGAATTGAGTATTTCTCGTAAACAGACCATATTTTATCATGCTGCTCCCACATATATGAAGTGTGTCCATCAACACCAATTAATTCTTGATTTATATTAATATCATTGTAGCTTGTATTAACAAATGATACTAACCAAATTATCAGTCCTATAATAATATAGCCTAAACAAAATATTCTAAGAGTTTTGTAAATCAATACTTTCATTGTAACATCTCCCCCAACAATATAGACTAACTACAGAGCCATTCTCAAAATCTGCACACGGATGTGCGGTACCTTTCCTCATCTTTCCGATAACGTCTCGCATGGAAGACGTTCCAGAGTCGGACCCGTTAGAAAGACCCGTAAGCGGCAGCTTGTCTGCCCGACGATGGAATGTGGTGCGGCATTCTTCATGCTCCTTCTCTAGAGAATTTACTTCATGATCTTCTAACCCGCACCTTTACTTCCATGCATTGTTATCGGATGAGGCCCCCAGAGACCAGCATGCGACAGGACGTCGCATCCTTATTAACATAATTTCATCAAAATCTTTATATATTAAATTCCTTCTTCAAAATTTCGATTAACCTTATTGCAGTATCTTTATCGAACTGTATTTTTTGACTTGGCTGATTTTTAACCTGTCTTTGTTCCGTACCATATGTATCAATTTGTATATACTTTTTCCCAAGTTCATTAAATGTGCAGTAAGTACATTCAACTTCAGATTCCACTGCAATAACTCCTGTTAAAAACAGGTAATATCGATCTTTGAAAACTTCGCAAAACTATTGAAACTACTGGACTTCAAGGCGTTTTTGCGATATACTGTATGTAGAAAAATACTACATAT
>Ga0208825_1001130_pt1 | contig 21628 bp, 16 predicted proteins | sample AD_UKC113_MetaG_FD_184450 | JGI IMG/M metagenome (GOLD analysis project Ga0208825, IMG submission 184450) | Active sludge microbial communities of municipal wastewater-treating anaerobic digesters from Hong Kong - AD_UKC113_MetaG (SPAdes)... | ecosystem: Engineered > Bioreactor > Anaerobic >...
GAATATCGACTCTTTTCAATACCCAGCAAAAGTCTATTTGAACTTTATCCCACTCTTCAATTTGCTGATAGGGAAATTCAGTAGGAGATTTTCCTAAATAAGGGAGCAAAAATTCTATTGCCTTTGTGATACTTCGTCCATCGTTAGAGATAGCATGAAAAATATCTTGATTCATGGATTTTGCTATGAAAGCCATATCCATAAAATGGGTCAGATTATATACCGAATAACCAAATGCTTTTGTTCGTTGTAATTCTAAGGGTTGTGCACCATTGGTCTCTATTTGGGAGAAAATCCTTCTTTCCGGAAAAGTTTTTACAAATTTGTCCGCAACTTCGTTATTTTCTGTAAATAAAGCATATCTCACTACTTGCACGTCAAAAGCAGTTCCATGATTGTTTTTGGCATTGTATTCTTCCTGTCCGATTTCGGAAGTCAACATCCAGTTCAAGTACGACGAAAACCAATCTTTCAAAGCCGTTTGATCTTCCTTCGGAAACTTTTTGGAAGATTTCAGCAATTCAACCGCATCGAGCATTTCGACAAATGAATAACTGTCCAAGACACCTTCTCCGCGTCCTTTTCCATTGTTACGTCCCGGAATAGTTTGCCCGAATTCCATGTTCGGATTCATTCTTGTTTTTTTATCGAGAAACCATTTTTTTAAATTCTCCACTGCTTTTTGGGCATATTCATCATTATTCGTTAAATGATAGGCAAGCGAAAGAATCATGACACTTCGAGCCATTTTGGAAAGCGAAGTTCGATCGAGTTTTTCTATTTCAGGATTGGAAACGCCGTCTTTACGAATGTATGGCAATCCGTCTTTAGTGTCCGGATTGGGCCACCAATAACGTCCCATGCTCATATAGTCATGTTTGTCTCCACTTGCCGGAGTTAATGGTTTATCCATTACAGTAGCAATCGTTGTAGTCAGATGTTTGTCGGCTTCCTTTATGACTGCTTTCACAACTTCCGAATTGGTATTTTTAGCACTGTTTATTTGATTCAAATTCCAAATTCTCGGCTGAGCCTGTAAATTCGACACTGAAAGCAAAATCATCAATCCTATCAAACAAGAAATGTACTTTTTCATGTAAATAAATGAATATCGAAGCATAACTCCAATTTTTTCTTCTATAAATTTCTGTAAAATTGGTCAACCAATTTGATTGGTCGACCAAAAATAATGCGTTTTTGTTTCAAATGCAAATATTTTGACAGTTATTTTTCAAAACATGTTGTAAAACATGTAATTGGTTGACCAAAACTACGCTTATTTTTCATTTTTTTCAGATAAAACGGTTTTTGAAAGAAATTCCTTCAACGCCCGGCTGATTTCTGTTTTCTTTTCCTTATCAAAACCACCATGTCCGCCTCCATTTACGGTAATAAACACGTTGTAAATGCCACATTGATCAAGTTTCTCATGCAAAGCGACTGACTGCTGGTAAGGAACGATAGGATCGGCATTTCCATGAACAATGAAAACAGGAGGACTTGTTTTTTTAACATAACTCAAAGGAGAAACCGCTTCGCGAAAAGAGGCGTCATCCACTTTTTCGCCCAACCAATTTGCTAATGATTTCCATTTATGTGGATCTATACCTTTTCCCGAAAAATCGGTAGGGGCATAATTGCTTATTATGGCAGCCACTTTCATATCGATTTTACTGGGACACTGCGTATCAAATCGTCGATCATTTTCAAGTAAACCGGCCATAAGTGCCAAATGAGCACCGGCAGAATTTCCATCAATTACAATTCTATCAGGATCAATATTCAATTCTTTGGCATGTGTTTTCACATAAGTCAATGCACAACGCACATCTTCGATGGCAGCAGGAGCCGGAGCAACCTGTACCAACCGATATTCAACATTGATAACGGCAAATCCGGCTTTGAACCATGAACCGAAACCGGTCTGACTTTCCTTTGTTCCGTGATTCCAACCACCACCGTGAATATGAATAACCGCAGGTGTGGGCTGTTCGCTTGCCGGATTGAAATAAATGTCCATACGACCGTCCCAACCGTTTACACGGGTATAAACTAAATCCAATTTCGATTGATAATTTTCCGGAAACTGAACTTTTTTGACTGATTCATTAGAATTTTCTTGTGCTAAAATTCCAATGACAAACGTGGATAATAATAAAGCGGATAGAAGAATTTTTTTCATTTTTAAATAGTATTTGAATCGCATTTAATTGCTTATTTCAATTTACAAATCAGCTTATCGCCAGGATGCAAGGTAGCTGAATTTACAATGGTTTTATCATTGATACTGATGGAGTTACATCCCGAAATATTCACCAGCACTTGCTGACAACCCAAAGCCGAAATCGTTACTGCATTGTCTTTTTCCTGAACAAAAAGATCGGTTTCTTTTGAGAAGGTAATTATCAAGTTTTTAAGCTTTATTTTTTTGACATTCAGTAAATAAGCATTCTGCTGATTGGTTAATGAACAGAATCGGGTTCCTTCGGCCACATACGAAAGTTGATTGACTTTCCAGCCCTTTAAATCCGGTTGAGCATCCAGTTCGTTGATTCGATTGCCGTAGCCATTGAAAGGATAAACGATTGTAACAAAATTGAAATCTTTTTCATTCTCTTTTTCAACAATGCTCCATTGTTTACCTCTTGCACCCGATTGAGAAACCTGACTCACCGGAAGCAATTGGAAAATATCACAGCCCATTGCATCCGGGAAAACGGAACGTATTAATTCAGGCCTTTTTTCTATTGTATAATGTCCTTGCCAAACCTGTTTGTAAGTATGCAGCTTTTCTGAAGTAAAATTGTCCTTTACAATCCAAAAATTGTTTTTCACGAAAATTACCTGACGCGAATAATCGACTCCCACATTTTTAAAACCATCATGGCTGCCTACAAAAATGTCATAGTCTTTATTGCTTTGCCAAAGAATGGTCTGAGGTTTGGGCAAAACTCCAAACTTGCCAAAACCGGTTTTACCTTTGTTGGAAATCCATTCTTTACCCTGAAGTTCATTGTCTACCAAGGCAACATTTTTCGTTAATGAATTTTTAAATAATTCAAAGTCGGGCAATTCGTAATAAGTCTGATAATTGGGTAAAATGATTTTACCATTAGCCATTGCTTGTATGCCAAGCATGTCGCCATGTTGGTGATCGGGTTTGTTTGGATCCAATCCGGCACTAATAATCATCATTTTGTCGTTTTTTCCCCAACCTTGCCTCATCACATAATAGCGAGTGTCCGGAAATGAAAGGGAACCAAATGAAGGTTTTTTCTTTTCAATAGCATTCAACAGATTTAACTGTGTATCCTGTAAAAACCAAAACATTCCTGCATCAACCCGATTTTGAGCAAAATAGCCCATTTCAGGATTTTTAAAAAGTAAATATCCAAGCGTCATCGTTTCTGAAATATCTTCGGATTCCGCCCACGTCCTATCAGTACAATCTTGTAGAACGGGAGCGGATTTATCGGGATAAGCAATTTTGGCAAGTGTCAAAAAAAGTGCTTCCAATTTATTTTTCCATACTTGACTGACTTGCATTTGACTGATTTGTGTCAGTTGATACACATAAAAATAATTTTCAATATCTCCCATGTGATAATGAACCGAGCGTTCAAACTGGAAACCGTCCGGATTCACCTCCTTCGTCAAATGTTCTTGCAAAACATTTATCGAATGTTGATACCACGAATCAGTTCCATTGAAATCTCTTAAAAGAATGGAAAGCATCGCCAATGCCGACATGCCACGCGTTTGGTGATTCCCTGGTCGGTATTTTGGATTGTTTTCATAAAGATTTTCGCCGTGTTGTAATAAGGTGGCAATCGTAACAAGCTGATCATGATCGCTGTAAATTTTTTCTCCCAAAAACAAATTGTGAACCGTCAACCAGTTTAATACCCGATAGCCGGTAATAAAAACCTCAAAAACTCCATTGCCGCTTTCCACTTTTTCATATTTTCCGGTTTGCAATGCATCAATCAGTGAATTTCGCTGATTGAGAAAATATTGAAAATACACCGGATTTTTCTTATCGTAAAAATAGGCAAATCCAACATCTACCATTTTATGCTGACGGGCAAGATGTTGAAAAGGATGTGGTTTTACCGCTTCGCCGTTGGGATGATTGAACGGTAAAAGCCAGGTAGTTGTTGCTGAAAAGTCGGTCATCAGTTCCCTGGCACGACTTAAATGACCGGACTCACTATCGTATAACTGTTTGTACTGTTCAAAACGTGCAGGTACAGTGTGCCAGTCATAAAAGAAACGTTCGGCAAACTTTTGTCGAAAATATTCGGCTAAGTCAGTTTCAGTGATTTTCCCATTTTTCGTCAGTTTGTTTTTTACACTGTCATTCAGATATTGAGCTAAATGTTCTGTAGAAATAACCGCATTTGCCGGAATTCGTTGCTGACCGAAAAGGAATGATCCACAAAATAAGCAAATGGCGGAAATTAAAATTTTCAACTGATTGTAATTCATTTGTTTGAGTTTTATTTTTCAAATTACCGTTAAATCGTTTATGCTTCTTCCCAAAGTTGTTGAATGGTTCTTAAATCCTTTGTCATGGCGTCAAACACTACTTGTGGATAAACCGATATTTTTCGGTTCCCTTTTTCGGCACCACCCAAATCATATTCGCAATGCATGGAAATAGGAACGTTGATATGATATTTTTTCAAAAGCTTGAAATAATTTTTAAAATCAACCATTCCTTCACCAATCGGAGTATTGACAACTTTCCACTTGCCATTTACCTGTCCCCATTTATAATCTTTCAGTACAATGGTTTTTATTTGTGATCGAATCAATTCAAAACCATTGATCCAAGAATTGGCACCTTCCACCATTGCATGACGAATGTCGTACTGTACGCCGAAATAATCCTTATCCACTTTTTCCAGTATTTTGTATATCTCCCAAAGAGAAGCGCCTACAAGCGTTCCGGCATGATTTTGATAACAACCTACGATCCCCAATTTTCGATTCAATTCACTCATTTCTTTCAAATTGGAAGCATACATTTCCAATGCTTCCGGCTGCGATTTATCGGCAGGATATTTGAACCAGTTCGTTCGATAGAATGGAATGTTGCATTTGGCCGCACTTTCTATCACATTTCTGTCCTGTTCGTTATGAACATTCTCTATTGTTGTTGATAACATTACACAAGTTGAGCCTCCCTTTTTAATCTCGTCCACAGCTTTTGGCAAATCCGTTTCAACAGCAGCCGGTTCTACATGTCCATCCTTACGAACGGTCAAATCGATGCCGGCAAATCCCATTTCAGCAACTTTCTCTCCCAACGACCTCCAATCGAGAAATTGAAGATGTTTGGAAAAAATACAAACCGGCAGTTTTTCCTGAACGCTATCTATTGCCCACAATTTTTCGTTTAAACCTAACAGCGGCAGGGTCCCGACCGTCAACAAACTTCTTTTTAAGAATTCTCTTCTTGTAATACTTTCCATAATAAGCGGTAAGTTGATGAAAATTCAAATGTTGATTTGCTTCCAAAAGTTTTTATAAAAAAATTGTGTTTTCTACTGACTTTCAGACATCAAAAAAATTATATTATTGCCTCTGAATTTCTAAGGCTGAATAAGCATTTTTTTCGATATCACTCCGTAAGAGGTTTTCATGCTTAAAAGATAAATACCTGGCAACATATTTCCAAAGTCTAAATATGCTTGGTGCTCTCCAACCGGTAAATTTTTATAGGAGGAAAACTCTTTTGCCCGTTGGCCATTAAGTAACATGCAACTAAATGCTACGTCCGAAGGCTGGTTTAAGGTAAAGTTGACTTTTAATTTTTTGTTCTTTGAATCGTTAAAAAAAGAAAAATTGGAATTTTCCAAAATGGTTTTATTTAAAGCTGTTGAATTTACTTCTTCAATCGAAAAATCGGCAAAGCGTACGGATTCATCCCTTAAATCCTGGCTGGACAAAAGACTTCGATAAATTCCCCATTTGGGACGAATAAAATTATTATCAGGTCGGATAGTTAGTAAATGTTGATTTTCGTAGCTGAGTAAGAAGGTATTATCGCTAACTTTTTTTATTGATATGGAGTAAGTTCCATTGATAGAATCAATTTTTATTTGTTCCGTAACCTCTATCCAGATATTTTCGATCAGTGATAAATTAATGGTTTTCAATTTAGTGGAGCTTTGATTGGAAGCGATGTAATAGTTCAGTTCCAATTTGTTGGGATTTCCTTTTCGGGCTGTCAATGTAAATATAGGCGTATCTTCATCTCCTCCCACAGGCTTTATCTGATGAAGATGAGTGAAATTGGAGGAGGGTTGAAATCCAGTAGGAATTTTAAAAAACCACTTGTAAACCACTGTTTCTCCACTTGTCCCTTTTAAATTTTCAGGTGATGGTTCATACGTTTTAATTTCTACCCTTTGCCGGTCAAAATTTATACAACGGTCATTATCAGGAGTTACATGAATGTAAAATTCAAAGACAAATTTCTGTAAATCATCATCCCAAACTTCCGCAATATGACGACCAAATTCCGGATGAGCACAATCGGGCGTTTCTACTACATTACCGCCATTTGGAGCAAAAATGCTGTTAATCAATTCGTAGGTATTCCCCGGTCCGTTAGCTTCCAATAAAGTTTGAGACTTTAGAGTGAAGGAAGTAAATATAATTATCGCTGGAATGATGAGGTATATGTTTTTCATTTTGTTCTTCCGACTTTTTAAGATTAATTCAAAATTTAATAATAATAGTTTGTTAATCAATTTGATAACAAATTATTTTCAATAACTTCGTTAGTTATTTCTTGTAATCAAGGTATCGCTTTAATGCTTCTAAAAAATAGTAATCGGCATACGAAAGTGGAACATCAATTTCACTTTTTGCAGGATAGTTTCCTGTAGAATGTTTAAGAATAAAAAAACCATTTTCCTCCTTTTTAGATAGATATTTATCTGATGACAAATTTTTAAGAATGATAGTAGCTGTTTCAATATATTCGGGTTTGTCTTTTACAAAAGTACTAAGTTCAATCAAAGCAGATGCCATAATGGCAGCAGCGGAAGCATCACGTGGTTCATTTGGGATATTTGGTGCATCGAAATCCCAATACGGTATTTTGTCTTTAGGCATTCGAGGATGATTTAATAAAAAAGAAGCAATTTTTTCTGCTTGATGTAAATATTCAACTTTCCCTGTTTCACGAAACATCATGGTAAAACCATATAGCGCCCACGATTGTCCTCTTGCCCAAGATGAACTATCACTAAATCCTTGATGAGTTTGTTTTTTAATCACTTTTCCTGTTAAGGTGTCATAATCCACTACATGAAAACAGCTAAAATCTGAACGAAAATGATTTTTCATCGTTTTATCCGCATGAGAAATCGCTGCTTTTATCATTGGCTGGTTATCTGTCATTTTCCCAACTTTCATCAGAAACTCCAAATTTATCATATTATCTATAATTACCGGATATTGCCAGTTGCCAAAATCCCATGATTTGATGCAACCAACATTAGGATGATAACGTTTCATTAATGAATTTGCTCCGTTGATAAGAACTGTTTTATAATCCGTGTTTTTTGTAATTCTATACGCATTTCCATAGCTGCAATTTAAAATGAATCCCAAGTCGTGGGTATCGGTACGATACTGTGCCTTGTTAAGTAAAGTGGTAAAATGCTCGGCAGCTTTTTCAAATTTTTTGTTACCAGTAAGTTCGTAAATGTACCATAAAGTTCCAGGAAAAAAACCGCTTGTCCAGTCTTTGTAGGACACTAAAACTATTTTCCCGTTTTCGAATGTTCTGGGTGTTTTATTGGAATCCCTGAATTGTACAATAGCAGCCGACAATTGTTCTTCGGATCTTTGAATTGCGTTTTGCACCCATTTCTCTTTCAGCGAATTTTTCGCTGAAAGAGAAATGGGATACAGAAAAATGAATATTAAGGAAAAAATCGAAACTCGTTTAGCTTTTATCATAATGAATATTTCTCCTGAAGTAACAAAAATTTATCTCAAACCAATATTTCCTCCGTCAGTAGCTTTCCCTATTAAAGGAGATTTCTTTGAAAGGAGAAAACTTTTTTTCTCAAATCGGGGATTGTCAAAATAAAGATTTTGTGAAATAGCTCCGTTTTCTACTTTTGGTGCCGGACAATTATAAAAACAGCAGTTCTGAATTATGTTTTTATTACCTAAAAGTTTGACACTTGTCTTTGCCATTGAGTTGGAAAAAATAGAATTGGCAATGGAAACATTCACAATACCGTTTAACTTTAATATAGACTGTTTTTCATTTTCGCCAATATTGTTGAAAACGCAATGATTGACAAAGAGAAAACCTCCCAAAGTAGATTCGTCATTCCCTCCTCTGTAATAGTCCAAAGCGTGTTGGGTAAAATTGTCGAAAACCGAATTTTCAAATTTCACTATTTCTGCATTGTATGTCCCTTTATCATCTTTTTCTTCGCTCAGACTAAAACCACGAAAACAGTCTTTCATCACTGTATTGGTTACCACAATAGAGTCAGCATACGAACCTTTGTAAGCGCGATAAATGCTACCAGTTTTTACGTTAAAACCGAAAATTTCGCATTGATTCAGCATTAAGGAAAAATGCACAGCACCTTCACGAGAAGAAATAAAGGCGTATTTGGTTGGGAAATTCGATTCACTGTTACCATCAATCTTAACACCTTCAAGTTGTAGCTTTACATTATTTGAGATTTCGAACATGTAAGCATTTTCCTTGTCGGCTTTCATAATTATGATTGGTTTTACCTTATTGTCAGCTGAGCGAATAACCAAATTTTGGTTAATAGCCATTTTTTTTGTAACTACATGTTCTCCTGGCATCAGTAACAAGGTATCGTTATCGCCGGCATTTTTTACAGCTTTGGAAAGTAAATCAAGTCCTGCTTCTACAACTGTGGCTTTCCCAAAACGTTTTTCTGTTTTTGTAGTTTCGGTTATCTTATTTCTATACCATTCAGGACCACAATTATGTTTTGTTGCCATTTCTATAGTCGGATTTACGATATTGTTCTGAAAAGCGCCGATAACAGGAGTTGTTCTAACTTGTCCCAAAATGTCTTCTTTAATAAAAGCAAGTCTTTTAGCTGCTGTATTGGTATATACAATCTCTAAATCGTCCATTTTTGATTGAAAAATTTCACCTTTTACCGTTCCTTTCATTTCCAGGTTCCCCTTGCTATTCACCAAAATATTGTTGTCCAACATGATACCGTCCGTCTGGTCGTAATATTTAATCAATTCATCGGTATTTGGACAATAGACCATATTATTCAGCAACATAGTATTTTCAGGTTTTGCAATGCGGTTTCGAAAACCAAATCCTACTCCAAATGACCAAGGGGATGTACAATCATAATAAGTGTTATTGGCAACTATTACATTTTTTACGGGAGCATAACCATTGGCTGGTGAATTAGGAATACCATTCATAATAGCCAAACTCGAACGGAAATCATCTCCGGCCAAACGATAAAAATAATTGTTGAAAATTTTATGTCCTTCATTGATAACCCTTATTCCTCCGGTAAAAGCTTTACCATTACCAATAAACCAATTACCTGCTACTGTAGCATTGTTCCCGTGACGAAGCACTAAACTCCCCTCACACTCGTAAAAAGTATTATTAAGGAATGAATTATCTGTAGATTTGTTGGATATAATTTCCGTTTCTCCACTGCAATGTTCAAAATAATTCCCTTTTACTATTGTCTCTGAACTGTTGGTGCAAACTTCACTGGTACCAATACGAATGGTTTCTCCACCATTGGAACCGAGACGTGGTCGAAAACCAAAGTAATTTCTATAAATCAAATGTTGATTGTTGATGGAGTTTTCGTCATCGGGACAAACGATTAAAGTGGTTCCCAGATTTGTTTTGCCGGCAAAATAACAATTTCTTATCGTGTTTTTTTGTCCATAAAGGGCAATCCAATGGTCGGTTGAATCTTTCACTTTTTGGTTGAATTGGTCAACGACACATTCGGCTAAAACTGAATTAAAGGCATATTCTTTGGATCCGGTTCTAAACTCAATTACCGTCTTTCTTGGAGTGTGTCCATTTTGAAATACAAGACCGGAAACATACAACCAGTTTCCCGACATTCTTAAGCACGATTCTCCTTCCAAACTGACTTTTCCCGAATTTTCAGCCAGAAGATAAATGTATTTGTTTTTCTCCCCATTTCCCTTGAATACCAATTGAGCATCTTTCCAAATTCCATTGCTCAAAATGATGCTGTCGCCGGGTAGTAGCAATTTGGATTTTTCATTAAATTGATCCAAGTTCATTACTTTATAACTTGTTCCCAATATCACCGAAAATGGGAGAAACATGAATAATAAAATGCCGAATATTTTTTTCATTAAATTTAAATAGTTATGATGGAAAATTAATGAATAATGGCTGCCAAAAAGGTATTTTTAGCTTCTTCCAATTTTTGAACCGCCTCTTGTACTTGTCGCTCAATTGTATAAGACGAATCTCTAACTTTTTTGGCTGCTGTAATGGCATTGGTAAAAGCTGTTCTTGCTTCTGCTGGTGCTTGTCCGGGATCAGTACCTTCAGGTGTAGCAGCTAATAACTCTTGAGCTGCAATTATTGCATCGTTCAGAGGACGTCTGTCAGAGATCCATAAACTGCTGTTAAATAATTTACCTGGCGATGCTAAAGTTCCATTTGCCTTAACAATATCAGCTATAGTTAAATCTGATTTTGCTAAAACTGCTTCTGCAGCAATCAAGACATTCAAATAATCTGCACAATATGTTTTGAAATTTGTTGAATCGCTCGAATATTTAAAATCTCCTTTATTGTAACCCATTTTACAATTTTGAACTTTAGTTTTTTCTGCCGACACAAATTGACTGAAATCCTGTTTGTATTGTTCCAATGTTTTTGGAACTACTGTGTTTTCTTCGTCGGTTGAACACGATGCTCCAATTAATCCGATGAATAAAAAGAATAAGGAAAATTTTTTTATATTTTTCATGACGATAAAATTTTTGTTTGAAAATTTTTAATAGGTTGGATTTTGCGGAATTGCCATTTCATTATTGGTGTCGATTTCAGCTTGTGGAATCGGGAGCAACAACCTTTCCTTGATATAAAATCTTTCTTCAGGCGGTTGCATGGGATTGTATTTTGAATAAAGCACTGCCCAATCTGTTTCAAAGGTATGTCTCCTTAAAATCTCCATCGGTTTGTCCGGATTGTCATACGATTTAGCCATGCGAAGCAAATCAAACCAGCGTTGATTCTCAAAAGCAAGCTCCAAGCGTCTTTCGGCATATACAGCATCTAAAGCTTCTTCTTTTGAACCAAAAGGACCAATTCCATCTAGTCCGGCTCTTGCTCTGACATCATTAAGCGGATTGTGCGCATTTGCAAAATTCCCGTCCTGAGCCAAAATTTCGGCATAAAGCAATTTTATGTCGGCAAAACGTAAAATAATCCAGTCATTTTCACTTTGAAGCGGTTGGGTCATAGATGCATCCATATATTTAGAAATATAAGGCACTGAAACAGTTGACGATTTATTCCATACTTTGAAACAAGCATCCTTACGAGTATCATTGGAATTAGCATTAAACAAGTTCATCAACTCATAAGTAGGATTATTATATCCAAGCGGTGTTCCGATTTTTAAGAATAAGTTTGCAGAACCCAAAGGTGCAAAAGTGCCCCAGAATGGTGAACCAATGCCGGAACTACCGCCTTTGTATCTTACGGCAAAAATTATTTCCTTGTTCATTTCGTTGCTAATACTGAAAATATTTGCATAAGCACCTGTACCAGTTAACAAACCATGAGGCGATAGTGTTAGAATGTCTTCCAATTCTTTTTTAGCCAATGATAAATTATCCTTCCCGCCCAACATCATGTAAGCCTTGGCCAACATTCCTTTGGCTGCCCACTTGGTGGCTCTTCCCAAGTCTGTTGCTGAGTAGGTGGAAGGTAATTCTTCAACTGCCTTTTTCAAATCGGGAATAATTATTTCATTATAGATTTCTGAAACCGGCGAACGAGGAATTTTTTTTGCTTCATTTGGCCCGATAACTTTGGTTATTTTAAACATATCGCCAAACAAATTGACCAGCGTGTAATAATGATAACCTCTCAAAAACAAAAGTTCACCTTCATATTGTGCTCTGAGTGATTCATTTGCAACATAACTATTGTCTCTTACAGAAGGTAGCACTGCGTTAATATTGGAAATATTCTGGAAAATTTTATACCAGTAATCGCGCAAAGCAGGCAAACTTGGAGAAAGCCTAAAAGAAGCTATATCGGTTTGATCAATTCTGATTGTTGCACTCGAGCCTGTTTCACTTTGGCATGAATTGTCGCTCCTGAGTTCGGTATACATCCATTCATCTTTCTGTATATTTGCGAGGCCAGCATAGCAGCCGATTACTCCCTGATTGATTCGTATAGGGGTTGTATAGAAATCAACCTGTGTAAGTACTGACTCAGGCTTGTCCGTAAGGAAGTCTTCACAACTTGTCAAAAAGAATCCACACAGCGAAATTGCTGTAATAAATATTTTATTTTTCATATTTGTATTTTTATGTAGTATGGTCATAATAAAAAGCTCCTTAATTAAAAATTAATATCCAATCCTGCCGTAAAAGTTCTGTTCAAAGGGAAAGCACCACGTTGATAACCGTCTACCAATGGGCTAGTGTAATTGCTAGCTGTTCTCCTTGCTTCAGGATTAATACCTCTATAACTCGGTGCCATGATATAAACCAAATTCTCGGCAGAAAAATATACTCTTAAATTTCTTAATTTCAATGATTTCAATAAGTTTTGAGGTAAAGTATATCCTAAAGTGAAATCACGAATTGCGCCATAAGAACCATCTTCTATGCAGTAGTCAGTCAACATCAAATCGCTACCAGAAGTAGTATTGGAATAAACGGTTTTTCCATCTCCTGGAAACATGGGACTCACATATCGATTGTTGGTGTAAGCCTTGTTGTAGCGCAGTTGTTCATTATAATTTACATTGCCATTGATAATGTCAATACCTTGAACGCCTTGAATCAAAAAACTTAAATCAAAGTTTTTATAAGTAAAAGTATTGGTTATTCCCCATGTAAAATCAGGGAATGGATCTCCTAAAACAGTACGGTCTTCGGTATCAATTTTATTGTCGCCATTGATATTCACTACTTTAATTCCTCCTACAATAGGTGCAAATTTGGTGTAAGTAAACGGATTGCCGTTCTCATCTTTTAGGGCCTTTGCTGCTGCTACTTCTTCAAAAGTTGTATATACGCCATCGGTTTTATAACCGTAATACTGAATGGCCGGCTCTCCCACTATGGCACGATATACTTCACTCCTTTCTCCGAAATTATCTTCATATTCCTTGTCTCCGTAATTTAAGAGTTTATTTTTGTTGGTGGCAAAGTTGGCTGAAGTTTTCCATGTAAATTTTTTATTGGCGATATTGGTCGTATTGAGCTCTATTTCTATTCCTTTGTTGTTTACCTTCCCAATATTGTTCCAATAAGATTGATGCCCGGTAATATACATGGCAGGTTGTTGCAGTAATAATTGAATTGTATTGGAATTATAATATTCTATCGAAAAGTTCAGTCTGCTGTTCAAAAAGCCAAAATCTATTCCGTAATTGGCTTCGGATGTTTGTTCCCAAGTAATATCGGGATTCCCTAACGAAGAACTGTTAGAAACCATTCCTTGTACCAACGTTCCATTTCCTGAACCCAGCACATAGTTGCTGGTGTTGATACTGTTCATGTAAGCATATTGAGGAATGTTGTTATTTCCTGTTAACCCATAACTGACGCGTAATTTTAAATTGGATAGCCATTCAAAATTCTTCATGAATTTCTCTTCAGAAGCACGCCATCCTGCTGAAAATGCGGGGAATGTGCCCCATTTATTACCTTTATAAAACTTTGAGCTTCCATCTGCCCTGAAACTGGCAGACATCATATATTTACCGAGATAAGAATAATTAAGACGCCCTAAGAGTGAAACCAGCGATTCGGTATAATAAAAAGAAGTTGTTCCGTCAATAGAAGGACTGTCCAATAGAATTTGAGAAGCAAGATTGAAAGAAAGAATTTCTTCGTCGGGGAAATTTGTTCCTACAATTCTGTTGTAATTGTCATTGGTTTGTTGCATGGTAAAACCCAATAAAGCATCAAATTCGTGATTGCTGATTTTCTTATTATAGTTCAGCGTATTTTCTGAAAGTAATTCTCTATGCGTGGTCAATTGTCGGGTAAGGGAATTTGGATTGCCAGCTTTGTTGGCAGAAGTTTGTTCTTTTTTGTTGTATTCTCTGAATAAAAGATATGCTCCATTGGAAGTTTTGAATTGTAATCCGGGTAATAGATTTAAAGTCAAATAAATATTACCCTGAAATCTGTAGTCGTCAGTAAAGATACTGGTTCGTTCCCTGATGGAGACAGGATTCTGATTACTTGAATTCCAAACCGTAACTCCCGGTAAGCTCCAGACTTCATTATCGTAACCTATGCCACTGATATTAATACCGTTAAAGTCGCTTGGCTGAGCATATTCTCCAGCAACTTTACCGGTTAAGGCAGCGGTGGCTTCGTTATGCCTGATTGGTAGCCAAGATGGGAATCGCATGTAATCAGTTAAATCCACTGCAGGTCGTTCTTGTCGGCTATAAGTAGGTGAAAGATTTACTCCTAAAGTGGCTGCTTTAGATAACTTGGCATCCAATTTGGCTCTAAAAGTAAATTTGTCATAAGTACTGTTCAACATGATCCCATCTTCATTTACGTAGTTTCCCGAAACAAAATATTTCAAATTTTTATCTCCTCCTGAAGCACTCAGTTGGTAATTCTGCATGGTTCCACGATCTCTTAACCCTTCATCAAGCCAGTCGGTAGGTTGATCGTCCAAATATTTCATAATCAGGTAGCCAGCCTTTTCGGGTTCAGTTATTTTATTAAATGCCATTGTTTCGGTAGCTATTCCATTAACGGCAGGGTCCTGCTTTCTCAGGGCAGCTTCACGGTAAAGAAGAGCTACATAATCTTCTGTACTAAGCATATCTGGAAGTTTCAACGCATTCCGAAAACCTGAATACATTTTGAAATTGTATTTGGGTTTGTTAATTTCTCCACTTTTTGTGGTGATCAGTATGACTCCTCCTGCGGCTCTTGAACCGTACAATGCTGCAGAGGAAGCATCTTTCAACACTTCAACAGACTGAACATCTGCCATGCTAACCATCGATAAGCCATCGGGAACTGGAAATCCATCTATTACTATCAATGGATCACTGCTTGCACTGATGGAACCCAAGCCACGAACACGAATTTTTGGAGCTGCACCGGCTTCTGGATTTACATTATTGATTTGAACGCCGGCAATTTTACCTTGTAACGCCTGATCTACTCTGGAAACCGGAATTTCATCCATTTTCTCGTTTTTTAAAGAAGAGACGGCTCCTGTCAAGTGAGATTTTTTTTGAGTACCATAAGCTACTACAACAACTTCGTCTATAGTTTGGGTCTCTTCTTCCATTACTACATTGAGTTGCCCATTTGATGGCACTGTTTTTTCTACGGTTTTGTAGCCAATATAAGAAAAAATCAGTACAGATTGCTTGTTTGGGACGTCAATGTTGAATTTGCCGTTGAAATCTGAAATTGTTCCTGTCTTGGAGCCCTTTACAGTAATGTTGACACCAATTAAAGGTTCACTTTTGGTATCCAATACTGTTCCAGTAACTTTAATTTGAGAAAATGCACTGATTGTACCTATAAAGATAGTTATCAATACAAGAAATTCTCTTTTTAAGATTTTTGGTTTTTTTGTTCTTTTCATGTTTTTATGGTTTTATAATTTTCAAACTGTTTCAACAATAGATCTCTGTTTTTTTTTATTGAAAATGAATAAATTACTATTATTTTACTTTATTTTAAACAAGACAAAAAAAATTGGTCAACCAATTATTGGTCGACCAAAAATACAGTGTTTTTATAACAAAAAAAAATTTTTTTCAGGTTATTTTACGAAATATGTTGCAAAACATATTTTCATACTTGTTGAGAATAAAAAAAGCTGCCTTTTTAACAATTTGAGAGCAGCTTTATTCTATATAAGTTGAGTTTAAGGAAGTATTAACGATTCAGTTTAGATATCTCAAGCCATACTCAAACTTTTCACTTTTAAGTTTTCAAGTTTCGTGCGAGCGAGGGTCATAACGCCTTGCACATGTTGATAAAGCAAGGATGAGGCCAATTCTCCATTTTGCATTTTCACTGCATTGATCATTTCGGCGTGTTCTTTAATTACTACAAAAGGGTCGGTATTACATACCCTTTCTTTATTGTAGATGATGAGAATGTCCGGAATAATGGTCATAAGCATGGATTTGATGACCGGATTGTGACTGCCTTCTGCTATGTTGCGGTGAAAAGCAAAGTCGTAACTGACACGTAAAATTTCATCATTATGGAATTTGATAAAATTCTGATGAGATTTTTCCATTGCCTCAATGTCTTCTTCGGTACGTCTTTCGGCACATAGCCGAATGGCATTCATTTCGAGGATGCATCTGGTTTCAACCAACGAATAAAAATCGTAACTCTGAAGATTCAAAACATCAGAAAGTAAGCCGTTTAATGAATTTATATCCAGCCCGTTAAGAATAGTTCCACTCTGTGGAAGTGTTTTTACGATGCCATAAAATTCAAGTTTTTGTAATGCTTCGCGAATGTGTGTCCGCCCAAAACCAAAATCGCTTGCCAATTTCCTTTCGGCAGGCAATCGGTCTCCGGGTTTTAATTCACCTGACTCAATAAGTTCTTTAATTTTATTGATTACTTCATCTGCAGGCGATTTTTGCTGGGCTTTCATCAATCGGATAAAATTATCTTCCATATATTTGTAGTTTTTTTCTGTTGACCTATTTGTTCCGAATATTTCTCTGCCAAAAAAAGGATTAACCCGTTTAATTGGTTGACCAAAATTACATAAATTTTTTTAGCTTCAAAATTTTTTCCAATAATTTGTTTGCTTCGTTTTAAATTTCTTTTTTCAATTCTAAAAATCAACATTTTTCAAATTCGGTAATCAAAAATTGGGAAATAAATTCTTTTATTAGACTTTTTCATGATGTGGAATAAACAAAATCCTTTTATTTTCATTAATTTTGTCAGACAATTATGTCATTATTGCAGTAAATTATTGTTAGAAACATGCAACCATCAGAAATACAAGCTGTAAAGCAACGTTTTGGAATTATTGGAAATTCTGAATTGTTAAATCGAGCTATCGATGTGGCCGTTCAGGTGGCACCAACGGATTTGTCGGTATTGATTACCGGCGAAAGTGGTGTTGGCAAGGAAAATTTTCCTCAAATTATTCATTATTACAGTCATCGCAAACACGGACCTTATATTGCCGTCAATTGTGGCGCCATACCTGAAGGAACGATTGATTCGGAACTGTTTGGGCACGAAAAAGGCTCATTCACCGGAGCTATGGCCGACCGAAAGGGCTATTTTGAAGTAGCAGACGGAGGTACTATTTTTTTGGATGAAGTGGGGGAGTTACCGCTTTCCACTCAGGTTCGCTTATTGCGTGTGCTCGAAACAGGTGAATTTATCAAGGTTGGTTCTTCAAAAATTCAGAAAACCAATGTTCGTGTTATTGCTGCCACCAATTTGAACATGACGCAGGCAGTTAGGGACGGACGTTTTCGGGAAGATTTGTATTATCGTTTGAATACCGTTCCTATTTATGTCCCACCTTTGAGGGAAAGAAAAGAAGATATTGTTCTGTTGTTCAGAAAATTTGCAGCCGATTTTGCCGAAAAATACCACATGCCACCTATTAAACTTACGGAAGATGCAAAAAAACTGCTCACCGAATATTATTGGAATGGCAATGTTCGGCAACTTAAAAATATTACCGAACAAATTTCTGTCATTGAGCAGCAACGGGAAATCACTGCAGAAATTTTGAAACAATATCTGCCGAAGGATGAATTGGAGCGTTTCCCTGTTTTATTGTCCAATCACCGAAGCGATCAGAAAACTTTCACTTCCGAGAGAGAAATCCTCTATCAGGTGCTTTTCGACATGAAACAGGATATGATAGAACTGAAAAAACTGGTTTACAATTTAATGAATGCTCAGGGCAATCAGGAATTGCTACAAAAAGACTTCCCTTTATCGCCTTCTTATGTTGCTCAGCATGAGACTTTTGTTCCAGCTACGCCGGTGCCGGTGGACGTGATGAAACCCGTCAATAATTTGGGGCGCGAAGTGAATCAGTTTCCCAATACAAAAAAACAAAATTCATACGAGGAAACTGCCGAATATCAGGAAGTGGAAACGTCGCAGGAACCTATGACTTTGGAAGACATGGAACGCCAAATGATAAAGAAGACGCTCGAAAAGCATAAAGGCAAAAGAAAAGCAGCCGCTGAAGAATTGAAAATCTCAGAACGAACTCTATACCGCAAAATCAAAGAATATGGAATTGAATAGAAAACCAAAAAGTTCAATTTTTAGAAAAAATAAAAAACCTGTAAAACTTTTTTCGGCCATTTTTTGTGGAGTTTTTCTTTTTTTGGCTTCCTGTTCCATTTCTTACAAATTTAATGGGGCTTCTATCGATTATACTAAAATTAGAACTATTTCCATTGCCGACTTTCCAAATGTTTCGGAGTTGGTTTATCCACCATTGTCGCAGCAATTTTCCGAAGCGCTCCGCGATATTTACACCAAGCAGACCCAACTTCGACTTGTCCGTCAAAATGGAGATTTGAATTTGGAAGGCGAGATTGTCGGCTATCAGCTTACGCCCATGTCTATCAGTGCCGATACCTATGCTTCCGAAACCAAACTGACGGTAACCGTTAAGGTTCGTTTTACCAATAAGGTGAATCCGGTAGATGATTTTGAAAAAACCTATTCGGCTTTTCAGGTTTTCGACAGCTCAAAAATGTTGAATGATGTGCAGGAAGAGTTGGTGAAGGCGATTATTACAGAGATTACGGAAAATATTTATAATGACACTGTTGCTAAATGGTAAGGAAATGTTTTTTCTGGTTTTTTTGAGCATTTAGGAATAATGACACAGGCAGAATTTTTTACACTTTTGCAGCATCCCGAAAGCATTACATCGGAACATACTCCTGATCTAAAAGATTTGGTGGAGCATTATCCTTTTTTTTCGCAGGCAAGGATGCTTTACCTGAAAGCTCTTCAAGTGTCGGGTAGTATTCATTTTGAAAAAACCATAAAAACTGCAGTTGTCTATACTTCTCAACGTCGCTGGCTCTATCATTTTCTTTATCCGGAAGTTTTTGCAAAGGAAGTTTATCGTCGTCCCGAAAAAGGAAAACTTACAGGTTCTTATTTCGACTTATTGGATGTAGTTGAAAAGGAAGGAGGAGATTCAGGTCAGACTTTGAAAAATTTGGCCGATCAGTTGAAAAAAGCGCGAGCTATGGTGATGGAAAATCCACCGGCACCAGATGAAGAAGAACCAGTTAAGAAGAAAGAGTCTACAAAATCACCCGCACTCCAATCGGAATATTTTGCGGAAGAAATTATTCCCGAGCTTGAAATTTCAGAAGAATCGGTTAAAAGGTTAATTAAGAACAGAAAATATACTGAAGCATTGGAGATTTTAAAAAAATTAAATTTGAATAATCCGAAAAAAAGTGTTTACTTTGCAGACCAAATTCGTTTCTTGGAAAAAGTAATAGAAAACTTAAAAATTTAAATAATATACTTTTATGTACCTTTTGTTTACTATTTTAATCATAATTGCCTCCATTCTCCTGATACTTATTGTGTTGGTACAAAATTCAAAAGGAGGTGGACTGGCATCGGGTTTTTCTTCTTCCAATCAATACATGGGAGTTCGCAAAACAGCCGATTTCCTGGAAAAAGCTACATGGGGATTAATTGCTTTTATTGTGGTGCTTTCCATTGGTGCCACCGGCATTCAATCCAATCAGAAATCAGGAGGAAGCGATTCGGAAATAAAAGAACAGTATCAAAAAGCCCAGGAAGAATTACCGGGCGTTGTAGCTCCCGATTTTGGTGAAACTCAAGGAACAGGTACCAATCAGAATCAAGGCAATAATAGTGATCAGCAAAATAACGGAAATCAACAGAAAGCGCCTCAAAAATTACCTGTTGTTCCTGCAAAATAATTAGAAAAAATCGTCAACTTTATTTTTTGAAAGCACGTTGAATAATTTGATGTGTTTTTTTATCGATCATAAAACAAAAAAGACAGACAGGAAACTTTCCCCATCTGTCTTTCTTTTTTTATGAATCTTTCGATTAGAAATTATATCTCACACCCAGCGCAATCCCATCCCATGCACCTCCGTAACTGGAAGGCAGTACGTACCAGCCGGGACGATAATCCAGTGAAAGTTGCAAGGGGATATTGAAATTGAATTCAATTCCAATTTGCCCTACAATTCCCAATGCCAGTCCATCATAGTCTTTATTGTTCTGATTTGACCAACTGCCAATTTGCGGTCCCAATCCAACATACCAATTAAAACCGGGAGAAAGTTCCGACAAGTCAAAAACCCATTGATAAATCCCTGCCAAATTGAATCCGTGATCGTAATAAAACCCCAAATCACCTTCAATTCTGTTCTGACTGTTCAATGGATGCTGATAAGAAACTTCACCGCCGTATCCGAGTCTGACACCCAGTGCTTGACCTCTGACCTGCGCATTTAAGCCAATAAAAGATGCCGAAGCAAGTAACAAAACAATTAATTTTTCTTTCATATTTTTCATTTTTTGGTTGATAATAAATACAGAAAAAATTTCGAAGTACAGAATTAAGAAATAGGTTCTGTCCAGTCGCCATTTATTTTAATGAGTTCAATCAATTTTTCCACCGCTTCTTCTTCAGGGATATTTTTTTCGACACATTCCTTTTTTTTGTATAAACTGACTTTTCCACGCCCTGCACCAACGTATCCGTAATCGGCATCGGCCATTTCGCCAATACCGTTGACAATGCAGCCCATGATACCGATTTTTAATCCTTTTAAGTGAGAAGTTCTTGACTTTATTCGAGAAACAACTGTCTGAAGGTCGAACATTGTTCTACCGCAACCGGGACAGGAAATAAATTCGGTTTTTGAAACTCTTACCCTCGTTGCCTGCAAAATTCCAAACGCTATGGAATTAATTTTTTCAGATGAAATTGTTCCCTCGTTTTTTAGTAAAATTCCATCGCCAAAGCCTTCAACAAATAACATACCAAAATCTACTCCGGCTTTTATTTCCAAGTCTTCTTCCATGTTTTCTTGGTAGCTCTGTGCAACTATAATTGGCACTGTACAGTCTTCATTCATAAGTGAATGAAAAAAAGCTTTTTGTTCTGCCGGTGCATTTTTATGATAACTTTCGAGGATAATCACTGTGTCTTTCCTGCTTTTCAGAAAGTGTAAATTTTCTTTTGTCAGCTGAGGGAAAGACATTTTTAAAAACTTGATGGGGGAAGGATTTTTTGTTAATTCCTCTTTTTCATTTACTTCGTAAATTGGAAAAATCTCATTGAGGCTGTTTGTTATCTGATTTTCGG
>Ga0208825_1001131_pt1 | contig 21626 bp, 20 predicted proteins | sample AD_UKC113_MetaG_FD_184450 | JGI IMG/M metagenome (GOLD analysis project Ga0208825, IMG submission 184450) | Active sludge microbial communities of municipal wastewater-treating anaerobic digesters from Hong Kong - AD_UKC113_MetaG (SPAdes)... | ecosystem: Engineered > Bioreactor > Anaerobic >...
TCGCTTTTGAGGACTACAGCGGCCCGATCATGTCACTGGATGCTTTTATTCATTACTTCACCGCCGGCCAGCTCAATAAAGGCATTCCTGCCTTGCTGCACATTGATAGCAAGCAGGATAAAATGCTTGAGAAGCAGGATACAACTATTTATAAGCTGGAGGAGGCCCGGGCCGATATCGTCCTGGAGGTGAAGCCCTCCCGTGAAGAGATCATAGCCAAGCTGGACGAGAATCGCGAAGCAATAGTGGGGGAGATCGGCGAGAAGAAGGAGTGCCTTGAGGACCGCCTGAAGAGAATTGAAAGCGATATCTCCCTGCTTAAAGCAAAGGTTGGCATATAGGGCATGTCCGGCAACACCTTCGGCACAGTATTTCGTATCACCACATGGGGCGAGTCGCACGGCCCCGCAGTGGGCGTGGTGGTGGACGGCTGCCCTGCAGGCCTGGCTCTCGCAGCAGAGGACATACAGAAGGACCTGGACAGAAGGCGGCCCGGCCAGTCCCGCGCCTCGACCTCCAGAATGGAGGCGGACATGGTGGAGATTCTGTCGGGCATCTTCGAGGGGCGCACCACTGGAACTCCCATATCCCTGCTGGTCAGAAATAAGGACGCCGACTCCTCGGCATACGACCTCCTGCGGGACAGGCCCCGGCCGGGGCACGCCGACTACACATACCAGATGAAGTACGGACTGCGCGACCACAGGGGCGGTGGAAGGGCCTCGGCACGTGAGACAGTCGGCCGGGTGGCTGCCGGGGCTGTGGCCAGGGCTCTTCTGCGCTCTGCGGGAATAGATGTCGCCGCCTATGTGGAGGAGCTCGGCGGAATTTGCGCAGATGTGGGGGAATCGGACCTCTCAGCCCTTCGGGCGGCCGCCGAGGCCAATGCAGTTCGATGCCCCGATCAGGCGGCGGCTGAGAGGATGATGGAGCGGCTGGAGGCAGTGCGTGCGGAGGGCGACAGCCTGGGCGGGGTGGTTGTGATAGTAGCAGAGGGCGTGCCTGCGGGCCTGGGCGAGCCTGTATTCGACAAGCTGGATGCCGATCTCGCCAAGGGGCTGATGAGCCTGGGAGCAGTCAAGTCTGTGGAGATCGGTGCCGGCCGGGGGTGTGCGCGCCTGCGGGGCAGCGAGATGAACGACCCGCTTCTCTGGCGGGAGGGCGGAGTTGAGTTTGAGGGCAACCATGCAGGTGGCATTTTGGGTGGCATCTCCACGGGTGCGCCCATAATCTGCAAAATAGCCGTCAAGCCCACTCCGTCCATAACCAGGAGGCAGAGGACTGTCGACCTCGCCCGCGGCGGGGCGGCTGAGATAGGGATCAAAGGCAGGCACGACCCCGCCATCCCGCCCAGGATTGTGCCCGTGGCCGAGGCAATGGTGGCCCTCGTGCTGGCCGACCATCTGCTTCGGCAGAGGGCTGCGAAGATGTAATTTTGGGATGAGCTTCATTTTTATATGCGGCCATAAGATGTATCCGCCATGTCCAAGGAGTTTCGCAGCCTCATCTCCCTGGAGGAGGCCCTGTCGGCCGTCTTCGACCACCTGCCAAGCGCCAGCACGCGCAGCCTGCCCCTCCTGGAGGCGTCAGGATGCATTCTTGCCGAGAGGATAGTCTCAACCATCGATGTGCCGGGCTTCTCCCGCGCAGCCATGGACGGATTTGCAGTTGTAGCCGCCGATACCCTGGAAGCGAGAGAAGACAGGCCCGTACGGCTGCGGCTGGCCGGAAGGGTACCCATGGGGATGCAGGCCGAGGTGAAGCTCTCTTCCGGAGAGGCGGCTGAGGTCTCCACAGGATCAATGATGCCCGGGGGAGCGGACGGAGTTGTCATGATCGAGTACTCCGAGGCGGAGGGGGAGAGCGTTCTGGTGAGAAGGCCGGTCTACGCAGGGGAGAATGTTCAGGCTGCGGGAAGCGACATCTCATTCGGCGAGGCGGTACTCTTTCCCGGCGCTGTGCTCTCCGCCCGCGAGCTTGGGGTGCTGGCAGCTCTTGGCCGAACTGAAGCGCCTGTGCGGCTCCTGAGGGTGGCCGTCGCCTCCACAGGAGACGAGCTTGCCGCCCCGGGCCGGCCCCTCTCGCCAGGCAGGATATACGACATCAACACATACACAATCGCCTCTGCAGTGGAGGACTGCGGAGCCGCAGCAGAGCCATTCGGCATCCTCCCTGACGAGAAGGGGGCCATGGCAGCGGCGCTGCAAAAGATGGCTGAAGGCTGCGATATGATCATAGTCAGCGGCAGCACATCTGCCGGGGCCGGGGACATCGTCTACCAGGTGCTGGAGGAGGCTGGCGAGCTCATATTTCACGGCGTCAACCTAAAGCCCGGCAAGCCCACAATCTTCGGCCTCCTGGCGGATAGGCCATTCCTGGGCCTGCCGGGCTATCCCACAAGCGCCCTCTCGGTTTTCTCCCTGCTGGGCGCGCCAGCCATCCGCGCCTCTCTGGGGGGACGGCACAGGGAAAAGAGGGCGGCAGGAAGGCTCTCCTGCCCGCTGCGCCTTGAGGGCCGCAGGCAGATGCTGGCCGTCGCCCTCTCAGGAGATCTGGTCTATCCCGTGGACAAGGGCAGCGGCTCCATCACCACGCTGGCAGGCGCGGACGGAATTATCGACATCGCCGCAGGAGTCGAGTATCTGGAGAGGGGCACTGCCGTCCAGGTGCAGCTCTTCGCCGGCTACGATCCGGCCGACCTGGTTATAGCAGGGGAAAACAGCCTGCTTCTCGAGGATCTGGCCCAGGATGCGGGGGCTGTCAGGCTGATTAACTGCGGCTCTCTGCTGGGAAGGATGCTCCTTATGGACGGCGTCGCCGACCTGGCTGCCGTCATTGGAGCCGTCCCATCTATTCCTGAAGGCCTTGCAGTGCTGGCCTGCCTCGACCTGGATCTGGGAATGGTCTGGCGGAGTACACCTGCGCCGGATCTGTCAGCCTGCCGCCTGATCGGCTGGCAGAGGGACTCGGCTCTCAGCGGGGCATGGGAGAAGGCGCTGCTAGATCTGGGCCTGTCCAATCCGCGTTTTGTCCGCCTCGCCCGCAGCCATTGCGCAGTGGCTGCTGCAGTCGCCTCCGGCCGGGCGGATGCGGGCTTCGCAGTGAGGGAGGCGGCCCTGCGTGCGGGCCTCGGCTTTAAGCCTCTGGTTCGTGAAAAGATGCTGCTGCTTGGCAGAGCAGAGAGCGAGAAGCAGGCCGTCAAGTCCCTTCTTTCTGCTCTGCGGGCAGTGGCTTGAGGCCTGCCATCTTGATCCTCCGCTCATAGTAGCTGAGTGGATGGCGGACACCTCTGCACAGCTCGTCCTCTCCCGGGCAGTTGCCGTATGTGGCCATTGTGGCGCAGGCTGGCGGCCGGTATCTGGTGCCCGTGGCCCCGGCGATGTGCTCGACCTGATAGCGTGTCCTCTCAGCGTCGAAGTCAGGGCTCGTGTTGAATATGGATATGATCTGCTCCGGGCTCATATTTATCTGCAGGAGGAAGCTGACCAGGGCGAAGCGGGCGCTGTGTGCCAGGTTAGCTCCTTTGGCCACATCTGCCAGCATCTTCCTGATGCAGGGGGGAAATGCCCCCTCCTCCACCCGGCCGAGGTCCACCCTCTGCCTCGCGGCCAGCCTCTCCAGATCGGCCCGCAGCGGCCCCAGGTACTCCTGCAGCGAGGCGCAGATCCTCTCGTCCACTGGCAGAGGCAGCCCCTTGAGCACCCTCTCCCGCGCAGCCTCTTCCAGCAGCCTCTTCAGCTCCTCCTCCGTGACAGTGAGATAGCCGCCGGCAAGGTCACGGTTGACCAGCTTCCACTTGGCGCTCTTCATGCCGTGAGCGGCTCTGATATACTCTGAGAAGTGAATCCTCCAGGTCCCCCCTGCCCCAGCCATCTGGGGGTGCAGCCCCAGGTCCTCTGCGAGAGCCGCCACACCATCCTTCTCCTCCTGCATGTGCCGGTATGCCAGTTTGGCCTCCGCCAGAGCATAGCGGCGCAGCAAAATGGGGTCGCCCAGGCAGGAGACCATGACCCTGGCGAGGGGATAGGATAAGAGCTCAGCCAAAAGCTCGGCATCCGTTCTGGCAGCGCTATCGGCAATGCCTCCCGCGATAGCCCCGGCCACACGCTCCGCCGCCCGGCCCCGCACTGTTTTAAAAGATGTTTTGCAGAGAAGGCTCTCTAAGGAGTAGCCACAGCCTCGCACCCTTTCTGCAGCCTCCTCTGTGAAAGGATAGTCTGAGACCCTCATTCCTGCTCAATTCTGGGTGCCAGAAGGTAGCTGACCTCCACAGACTGGCCCAGCTTGAAGTGTATCTTCAGGGGGTAGTCGATTCCCATCTCCAGTGTTACCTCCCCCGCCTTGCCTATTGACTTGGACATGTCCTCCAGATAGTCCAGCGAGAAGAGGCTCCTGGCCTCCCCCGGCTTCATCTCCAACAGCTCAGTGCTGGGGATCTTGAGCTTGAGGGAGTCGATGTCCCCCTTGGCCTCCATGTAGAATCCCTCGTCGGAGACCCCAAGGATGACATGGTCGCTGACCTTCTCAGCCGCCTTTACCGCCCGGCGCAGCTCCCCTCCCGGCAGCGTCACGTGGGCTGGCAGGTCCAATTCAGGTATGCGTGGCTCCTTTCTGATGGCCGTTGGATCTATCAGGCTTAATGTGTAGGAGAGCGATCCGACCCCGATCTTCAGCTTGTGGCTCTCCTCATCCAGCTCCAGCTGCACATTCTCTCCCTTGTCTGCCATGCTCAAAACATCGCCCAGCCGCACCAGGTCGATGCCGATCTCGCAGGCATCGGCTTTGAAGTACTCGAATGCCTCCCTGCCTATCTTCAGGGAGACCATGGCCACATTGGCCGGGTCCACGGCCTTCAGCTCCAGGCCGGCATCGGTTATGGAGAACTTGACCTCATCCACCAGAGAAGAGACTGATTCGATTGCGTCGCGCAGAGTCTCTGCGTTGATTACTGCCTTGAACATTCCTTGAGCCTCCTCAGTAAGAATAATTTAATATTTAATATAGTTGATGGCCGGTCATGCAGCCTTCAGTCGTACTCCCTCCAGGTCTTGTTGCATTTAGTGCAGCGGAAGAAGCGAACCTCGCTCTCATCCGCCGAGCGCAGCTGGCGAAGCCACCAGTATGCGACATTGTTGCCGCAATCCGGACAGCGGGCAGCTGTGGTGGGCAGGCCCGCAGACTCCTGCTCGAGGACCGGCACCACCCGATCCAGTTGCTCGGTCCTGCTGACAAGGGATTCGCCTGCGGCTTTAGGCATCTCGTAGCCGCACCTTCTGCAGACCATCATGCCGCCTTTGGGCATCATCATGCTCTTGCATTGGGGACAGAAATCCATCGCAGATCGGTTTGATCACTCGTCATATTAAAGTTTGCCAGCCTCATTGCATCAGGCGAGGATATATGAGTACAGCCATAAATGTGATCTGTCTGGACAGGCCGGGAATGCTGCGTGACATCGCCGGGGCTATAGCCAGGCGTGGGGGAAATATCGTCTACACCCAGCAGTTCGTGCTGGAGAGAGGCGTCAACCGGGGAAAGGCCTCGGTCTATATGGAGATCGACGGGCCGGCAGAAGAGGTGATGAAGGTTGTGGAGGATCTGGCCGCCTTCGACTCCATATTCGATGTGTCTGTTCACAAGCCCTTCGATGAGATATACGGATCGCGAGTGATCATCATCGGGGGCGGAGCCCAGGTGGCCCAGGTGGCTGTCGGGGCTGTGAGCGAGGCAGACAGGCACAACCTGCGGGGCGAGCGCATCAGCGTGGACACAATCCCCCTCGTAGGGGAGGATGCCATCGCCGACGCTGTGAGCGCAGTGAGCCGGCTGCCCCGCGCCTCCATTCTGGTGCTGGCCGGGGCCCTTATGGGTGGGAGGATCACAGAGGAGGTGAGACGGCTTCAGGAGGATGGCATTCCAGTCATAGCCCTGAAGATGGCAGGCTCGGTTCCCGGACAGGCTGACATGGTGGTGACGGATCCCATCCAGGCTGGAACCTTTGCGGTAATGCATGTGGCCAGCACTGCAGTATTCGATATCAGCCGGGTGAGGGGCAGGGAGTTCTAGATATTCAGAACTCCCCTGAGATCGTTGAGCGTCTCCCCTGTGAATAGGTCGTCGACGGTATAGAAGCTCTCCCCTGCCTGGAGCACGGGCGCAGAGAGCGTGAACACTCCATTGATGCGCAGCTCAGTCAGCGCCTCGGGGGTGCTCATATCCTCTTCGGAGAAGGCGATGCCCACCCTCTGGAGGGCGGCCTTGAGCTGCTGGCATTTGGGGCAGGTCCTTGTTGTGTAGACGGTGTATTTCATAAAAGCGCCCTCTAACGCAGGGCCATCGGGTAGGACTTTTTGGACCAGGCGGCATAACCGGTCGCTACCGCCCTTTCGGCGCATTCAACGCAACAGGAGAAGTTGGCCAGATACTCCACGCCCTCCATCTCATACTCGAAGATATTGTTGAATGTGAATCCAGATGTGCGCCTGAAGTCGAATCCCTTTCCGAATTCGTCGTCCTCGACCGCTGCGGGGCGCTCCAGTATCACCCAGTCCCTTGGCAGGAGTACGGGCAGAGTGGCCAGGTCCATGCCGCATCCGCACGGCCCATATACATCCTCGAAATCCCTGTATATAATTGCCTTACAGATATACTCGCTCATCATCTGTGCCTCTCTCCCTCATTGTGCGGCAAGCTAAATAACATTTTCCAACCTCAGCATATTCCCCCAAATCGTGCTCTATATTTTAAACAGGCAGAAAATTCGGAGCTGATTGGTGCATTTCAGCCTATTTCCATCTGCATTCGCCCAACAAAAAATTATATATGGAATTGAGTTGGATTAGATCCAGATCCGGGCTTGCAGCCGGGAAATTAATGCCCTTCCCGCTGCATAGCGCCGATCGATGAGGTGTATTAAAGATGCCTATACTTCCCGTGGCTCCGGTGAGCAGGCTCATCCGCGAGGCTGGGGCAGACAGGGTTAGCGAGGGCGCAAGGGATGCGCTGGCAGAGGTTTTGGAAAGCTACGGCCTGGAGGTGGCCCGGGAGGCGGTGGGCTGGGCCAGCCATGCCAAGAGAAAGACCGTCAAGTCCGAGGACATAAGAGAGGCAGTCAAAAGGGTTAAACCCCCCGCGGTCTCTGACAGGTAGATCGATGGCAAAAGATGCGGACTCTGCCGGCCCGGACTATCGCTCTTTGGGCCTCGTATGCGGAATCGAGATCCACCAGCAGCTTGATACTGCCTGCAAGCTGTTCTGCGGCTGCCCAACCAGACACCGGGAGGTAGATGAGTCCAACTTCGAGTTCTTCCGGTATCTGCGGCCCTCTAGAAGCGAGCTGGGCGAGATCGATCGCGCTGCACTCGAGCAGGTCCTGGTCTCGCGCAGGTTCATATACAAGTCCTACGACAGCACCTGCCTGGTGGAGGCAGATGAGGAGCCGCCGAGGACTGTCAACCTGCAGGCCCTGGAGATATCTCTGATCATTGCGAGGCTGCTGTCCATGAAGATTGTGGACGAGCTGCACACCATGAGGAAGATGGTGATAGACGGCTCCAATACCTCCGGGTTTCAGCGCACTGCCTATGTGGGCTCTGACGGCAGCATAGAGACAGGAGAGGGGCCGGTTGGCATAAGCATACTCTGCCTCGAGGAGGAGGCTGCCAGGATCGTCGAGGACCGGGGTGACAGCGTTGTCTACTCTTTGGACCGTCTGGGAATTCCCCTGGTTGAGATCGGAACAGCCCCGGACATCATCTCCCCGGCCCACGCCAGGGAGGTTGCCTCCTACCTGGGCATGATCCTGCGCTCCACAGGCCGCGTCAAGCGGGGCCTTGGAACCATACGCCAGGATGTCAATGTCTCCATCCGGGGCGGCGCTCGGGTTGAGATCAAGGGCGTCCAGGCACTGAACCTGGTGGACAAGGTTGTGGAGTTCGAAGCCCTGCGCCAGCTGCGCCTTCTTGAGATAAAGGATGAGCTGAATAAGAGAGATGCCTCCGTCGATGAGGCCGTAATAGATGTTACAGATATCTTTGCGGGTACAGCCTCCGGCGTCCTCTCCCGCTCCATCAAGAGCGGAGGCGCTGTGCTGGCCTGCCGGCTGCCCGGATTTGCCGGCCTACTCGGAAGGGAGGTTCAGCCAGGCCGCAGGCTGGGATCGGAGATGTCGGACAGGGCCAAGCGGGCGGGCGTGGGCGGGATATTTCATACAGATGAGCTGCCTGCCTACGGCGTCACAGCCGGCGAGGTCGAGGCCTTGCGCCGGGCCTTTGCCGCTGGGGAGGGCGACGCCCTGATCATGGTCACCGGTCCCCGTGAGAGGGCGGAGAAGGCCATATCCGCTGTGCAGATCCGGGCCCGAGAGGCGCTGTCATTCGTTCCAGAGGAGACCCGCCGGGCACTTCCCGACGGCTGCTCTGAGTACATGCGCCCCCTGCCAGGATCGGCACGCATGTACCCTGAGACGGATGTGCCCTCAGTGGCCATCACAGAGGAGATGCTGGACTCTCTTGTGCTGCCCGAGCTCTTCGCAGCCAGGGCGGAGCGCTTCGTCCGCCAGTACGGCCTGTCCGCAGAGCAGGCGCGCGTCATGGCAGCCTCTCCATCCTATCCGCTCTTCGAGGAGATTGTGAGGGAGCTGTCGGTCTCGCCCTCTGTGGCTGTGCGTGCACTGGAGACGGTCCCAATCGAGCTTGCGAGGGAGGGAGTGCCCGTGGCCAGCCTTACAGAGAGGCACTTTCGGGAGAGCCTCCTTTTGGTCTCGCAGGGAAAAATCGCCAAGGAGGGGCTCTCCGATCTTCTGCGCGCCCTGGCAGCTCACCCGGAGATGAGTGCAGAGCAGGCTGCTGCTGCAGCTGGCCTGGCTGGCCTGGCCCGGGATGATGTGCAGAGGGTTGTGCAGGCAGTGGTGGCAGAGAGGGCAGATCTTGTGCGCTCCAGGGGGGAGAGGGCTGTGGGCCCGCTCATGGGCCTGGTCATGAAGGAGCTGCGGGGCAGGGCGGACGGAAGCCTCGTGAGCGCCCTCCTCAAGAAGGAGATAGAGAAGATGCTGGGATAGCAGAGATGTCTGAGAGCCACAAGCCGGATATGCTCCTCTGGGAGGAGACGATATTTCGAGACAGGGACATCTTCGAGCTAGACCACCTGCCCGAGCACTTCCTGCACAGAGAGTCTCAGATGAACAGCCTCAAGTTCTGCATCCGCCCGGCACTGCAGGGCGGCCGGCCTGTCAATGCCCTCTGCCTGGGCCCCCCAGGGACTGGTAAGACCACGGCGCTTATCAAGCTCTTCGGAGAGATCGAGGCACACACCTCCCGGGTCGTACCTGTGCACGTCAACTGCCAGATGGACTCCACCCGCTACTCGGTATTCTACCAGATCTACAAGAAGCTCTTCGGCCATGCTCCTCCGTCAAGCGGCATATCATTCAAGCGCATATTCGAGAGGGTGGCAGAGGCGTCAGTCGAGCAGGATAAGGTGCTGGTTGTGGCACTGGACGACATCAATTACCTCTTCCATGAAAGGGAGATAGACCACGTCCTCTACTCCCTGCTGCGGGCGCACGAGACATGCCCGAAAGCCAGGATGGGCGTGATCGGCGTCATCAGCGAGCTGTCCTTCAGCTACGTCCTCGACCCGCGCGTGGTCTCTGTATTCCAGCCGGAGGAGGTGCTCTTTCCCCTCTACAGCCGCAGCCAGATCAGGGACATACTGGGCCGCAGGGCGCAGATCGGCTACTATCCGGGAGTCATGAGCGAGCAGGTGCTGGAGGCTGTGGTGGATGGGGCTGAGAAGGCTGGGGACCTGCGGGTGGGAATCGACCTGCTAAAGAGGGCGGGCCTGGCAGCAGAGAAGAGGGCCTCAAAAAGCATATCGGAAGAGGACGTCGCTGCATCTCTGGACTCCTCCCGCCTGGTTCACCTCAGCTTTGCACTCAAGTCTCTGAAGGAGGACGAGCTGGTGGTGCTGCGCCTGGCAGCGGAGAGCCCCAGCATGCGGGCGGGGGAGATCTATGCCCGCTTTCAGGAGAGGACAGGCGCCGGATATACCCGTTTTCATGAGATATTGAACAAGCTCGACTCGATCAGGCTTATAAACTCCGATTTCACCGGCGCCGGGGAGCGGGGCAGAAGCCGCGTCATCAGCGTGCGATACGATCCGGATGAGATACTGAAGAGGATCAAGCCCCGATAATTTTAACTTGTAGGATCGGAAAGGACGGAGCGGGAAGTCCCTATCCTTCAGGGTGGGGATGAGAGCGGAGTCCTTCCCTTAATTTCAGCCCACCAACAACCATTTAAGGAAAGAATGGGCTATGCTTATTTTGGTAAATCAAATGAAATACAAGCTCGATAGGTCTGCTCACTCCGTGTATTCACTTCACTACCACTTAGTGGTAGTTATCAAGTACCGGAGGAAAGCACTCTATGATGAAGCGATTCGCGAGAGGTTAAAGCAGATCATTTGGAGTTTGGCAGATGAACTTGGAATAGAAATACTAGCACAGGAACCTGCCGAAGATCATCATCATATACTGTTTACCGCGACACCAACAACCAACTTATCCAACATCGTGAATGTAATCAAAGGGGTCACTGCTAGGAGACTTCGACAAGAATTTCCACAGACTAAGAAGCTTCTTTGGGGTGATTCGTTTTGGTCCAATTCATACTTCATCGCGAGCACAGGGCAGGTATCTCTTGATGTTCTGATGCAATATGTAGAATCTCAAATGGAGAAAGTATGATTGTAAGCTACAAGTATCCCATCTTCCCGAACAAGATGACTCAATGGAAGTTAGCAGAGAATTTGGATGCTTGTAGGTGGCTTTATAATCGACTTCTCCAAGACCTGAATGAAGCAAAAGAAAAAGGCTTCAATCTCAAGACCTATGACACCCAGAACATGATACCATCCCTGAAGCTTGAGAATCCAAAGCTGAATCTGGTCTATTCCAAAGTCCTCCAGATGGTGAATTACACTCTCTGGTCTAACATCAAAGGGCTCGCAGCGTCTAAGAAGAATGGTCGGAAGATCGGTCATATTCGCTTCAAAGGGTACGGTTGGTACAACACCCTGAATTACAACCAGTCAGGCTTCAAGATCGATCAAGATCATGGTATATTGCATCTTTCCAAGATCGGAGGTATGCGGATCAAGATCTATCGAAAGATCGAAGGTTGCATCAAAGCCGTCATAATCAAGAGAGAAGGCGAAAGATGGTTCGCCATAGTTCAGGCTGATAAGGAACCACAGCCGTTGCCAGAAACAGAGGAAGCGGTAGGTCTGGATGTAGGTTTGACTTCATTCGTGGTTGATTCTGAAGGCAATGAGATAGAGAATCCAAGATGTGCCGAGCAATCTGCTGATAAACTGGCAAGACTGCAACAAAAGCTGGCCAGAGCGGTGAAGGGATCAAACAATTATAGGAACCTTAAGGATAAAATTGCGAAGCTGCATAAGAGAATCAACTGTCAACGGGACGATTTCCTACATAAGTTATCTCGGAAATATGTCAATAACTTTGATATCATCTGTGTCGAAGATCTGGATATCAAGGGTCTGAAGGAGAAGGGCCATAACAAGGGGATGCATCGAAGCATTCACGACGCATCCTGGTCCAAGTTCATATTTATGCTTTCGTACAAGGCTCAAAGTGCTGGTCGAAAGCTAATCAAAGTAGATCCCAAGAACACAACTCAGAGGTGTTCCAATTGCGGAAGCATCGTGAAGAAAGAACTCTCAGATCGAGTGCATGAGTGTCCTTACTGTGGGTTCTTATGTGATCGAGACTACAATGCTTCCAGGAATATACTTATCACAGGGATGGAACAGCCCGCAGCGCCCATAGAGCCAAAACCTCTACGTCACGTATCAGTGATGCAAGTTTTGGCAATGAAGTGGGAAGCCGCGTCCTTCAGGACGCGGTAGTTCACAATCTCACGCTTATAATCCTGCCATCGAGGATATCCTTCTCGCTTACGTTTATGTTCTGTGTCTTTATGCCTTTCTCGTTGCCGGAGAATATCATATACGGGCCAAGGGCATGAGTATCATATTTGCTCTCGGTGGAATAAGGAACTCTTATCTCATACTCGCCATCTACAAGCGATCCCTCGTTGATATAGCTGAATTTTATGCCCTGATTTGAGGTCATGTTCAGCAGTGCGCCTACCCTTTGATCTGCAGATGTGCTGACCCTTATCAGTGCGCCGGGAACATATTCGAATATCTTTATCATGCTGTCAGGATTCCCGGTGCCTACGAGCGTAGGGGAGCCGTAGATCAGTCTGAAGTGTCCCATGCCTGCGCCATTGAAAAAGTACAGGCGTGCCATTGTCGTCTCCATGAGCTTCTCTGTTGGTACGGCCTCAAATGCCGAGCCGTAATCCTTGACCACCAGGTAGCTGGATGGATCCTCATTTGCCCAGGCAGCAATGCCGGGAAGCTTGCCGTAAAGCATATTATAGTCCACCAGAACATACTTCGCTCCCCTCGCATCAAGCAGCCCTGTTGAGGCAGACTCATCTCTCGCGAGATAGAATTTCACGCAGTCGTCCACGCCGGCCTGGAAGTTATTTGCTATCACAGGCCTCTTTGCGATGTATACCACCCAGTTTCCATAATCCCAGAAGTTCATGACGCTGTACTCAGGTGTCTTTTCAGGGTTATCATAAAAGCTCGTAGGGTTGCTGTTGCCCTTCAGCCACATCAGGGTGTCGTCCCAGTCGCCTGCTATCTGGGGGAGATTGCCTGTGAAGCTCACGGTCTCGGAAGCTGTGGGCAGGATCAAAAGCAATAGCAATGCTACTGTCACGGCCCTTGAGGATCTCCACCGCCTGCCTGCTGCATCAGCTGCCCAGAAGAGGAGAGCGCCTATCAGAATCCCTGTTGCAACTGTGGATATGTAGAGGAATCTTATCTGCGCAACTGTCAGCAGAAGAGCTCCTGCAGCCCATGTCAGTAGGAAGAGCAGGCCCTTTTCTCCCGCGCCTCTCCGTCTGACATATACGGCCAGGACGACAAGCCCGGCCAAAGAGAGGAGCAGGTTCAATATAAGGCTCCAGCCAAGGCTGGAGACGAGCGAGTATGAGAAGAGGCCTCCGGATTTGGATAAGAGGGGCTCCGCCTCTGAGATCCTTCCGCCCATACCAGTCGAGAGGAGATAGTCGCCACCGGATTGAACTAGAGCAATTATATCGATGCCAGCGAGCCTGAAGAGAGCGGCAATGGCGCCTGCGATGGCTAATAGGGCCAGAGGAAAGGCCGTCCAGCTAATATTCTTCTCGAGGCAAAAATCGGATACCGCGAGCATTAGCAAGACTGCCGCAACCGCCGCAGCCAGTCCTGCGAAGGATGGAAGCATCCAGGGAGCATTCCAGAAGGGCAGTGTGAATATCAATGCCACCCCAAATGCCAGCAACAGCGTGGCTGCAAACCCTTTCGATCGAATTCCGCTCTTCAGATCGTATGTCATCTGAATGCATACATAGGCCAGGATTATCCCGAGATATATATCTGCGCCAAGCCATGTATAGGCCAGAGCTGCCATCATCATGCCTGATGCTGCAGCAAATACGTATCTTTTTTCCGTCCGTTGAAGGGCCAAAATCAGAAATAGAGCAGAGCAGATGAAAAGAAGGACCTCCAGCCCATGGTGATCGATCGCACCTATTTGCGTCTTCGGTATATAGTAAGGGGATACTGCCGTCATGAAGGCTGAGAAGAGCGCAATATTGCTGTTGCCGCTGAAGGCCGCCTTCACCATATAATAGACCGCCACAACGGCAACAGTTCCGATAAATACAGGCAGAAAGGCCGCCACCATCTCAACTCCGGAAGGCGTATGCTGGCCCAGGGCGATAGATGCCAGTGCGGATATCTGATCGAAGAAGGGGGGCCATGTGAGGTTCAGGCCGTGGGGATAGTTGAGATATGAATCGAACCAGAGGGTATTTGGGAAGTGATCTGCAGTATACACAATTCTGCGCAGATGGTAATATTCATCGTATCCATCCGGCAGGATGCCGCTTTCCGTAAGGGCGTGCCTTCCCGAAAACAGCCTTAACAAAAGGCCCAGCAGAGCTACTGCAAGCACCTCCGCTGGCTCGTACCTCTTCTCCCTCCTCGCGCGGGTCATATGCTCTTTCGTAAGGCCGATCGAGATATATGAGGGCTTCGACTAAGCGCCTTCAGTGGCGCTCATACACTAGCTGCTTTTCTTCGGTTATGGCATCAAGGCGCTTCATGCAACTCAATGGTGCTGATCCGCATCTGAAAGATCATACTACAAGGATGAACCTTAAATATAAATTGGTCTCTTCAAGGAACCTGCCCGGCTAAGGGGATTTCGAATGATCGAAAGCAAAAGAGCATGCTGATAATTCCTCTTGGATTTGGGCGATATCGGGTGTGATGCGATTTGGTCGAAAGGAGTACACTTGTCACAGGTGGAGCTGGTTTCATCGGTTCAAACCTCGTAGAAGAGCTTCTAGCGAAGGGCGAAGGCGTTGTTGTTCTAGATAATATGCATACAGGCAGCCTTGAAAACCTCAAGGGCCTCGAGGGTGAGCTGAATGTCGTCAGGGCCGACTGCAGGCAGATCCCGGAGCTCGATCTAAGTCCGGAGAAGATATACCATCTTGGCATTCCGTCGTCCTCGCCGATGTACAAGAAAGACCCGTTTCTTGTAGGCGAAGCGCTGAATGGGTTTTTAGCCGTCCTTGAGCTTGCCAGGAGCTGTGGGGCACGTGTCGTCTACGCCTCATCGTCGTCCCTGTATAGCGGCCTTAATCCACCACATCGCGAGGATATGGCCATTCAGGTCACAGATTACTATACAGAGGCGCGGCTTGCCATGGAGCGAATGGCGGAACTCTACAGGAAGCTCTTCGGTGTGAGCTCTGTTGGCCTGAGGTTCTTCTCGGTCTACGGGCCGAAGGAGAATTCGAAGGGGCAGTATGCAAATATAATCTCCCAGTTTCTATGGGATATACTGAAGAAGAAAACGCCTGTCATCTATGGCGATGGCTCGCAGACGAGGGACTTCGTTTACGTGAAGGATGTGGTGATGGCTCTCAGGATGTCGATGGAGTCAAACTACGACGGCATACTGAATGTGGGGACGGCAGCCGCCCATAGCTTCAATGATATCATAGAGATCCTGAGCAGAAGCCTGGAGCCCTCTATCAAGCCGAGATACATCGATAATCCCATAAAGAACTATGTCGGCCATACCCTTGCGGATACATCAAAGGCTGAAAGGGTGCTGGGCTTTCGGGCAAGATACAGCCCCGAAGAGGGCATAAAGGAGCTTATCGAGTACTACAAGGGTGATATTCTTTGAGCTTAAAGGATAAAAACGTGCTGATAACTGGCATAAGCGGGTTTGTCGGATCCAGGATGGCGAGAAGGCTGGTAGATGATGGGGCAAATGTCTACGGGCTTGTGCGCCGCAGGTCGGATGGCAGGATGCCAGCGAACATAAGACATCTTGGATTGGGAAGAGAGATCCACCTGATAGAGGGAGATCTTGAGAACATAGCAAGTATCGGGAAGGCCATCACAGCCAGCGAGCCAGATGTGATCTTCCATCTCGCAGCCCAGTCTTTTGTCCCCAGATCGTTCGTAGATCCCAACGAGACCATGCGATCCAACTGCCTTGGGACTTCGAACCTTCTAGAGGCAATCAGGCTGAAGGATGCAAATCCTCGAGTGGTATTTGCCGGCAGCAGTGAGGAATACGGTCTTGTGATATCATCCAAGGAGCAGTACCTCAGAGCAGAGGAGAGATACTCTGCAGTCTTCCCACCAGCAGAACGAATACCTGAGCTGCCCATATCCGAGACGAATCCTCTTCGACCCATGTCACCCTATGCAGTCAGCAAGGTCTATGGCGACTACTTGATGAGAAACTACTGGCACTCATATGGGATACCGACGGTTGTGTCAAGGGCATTCAACCATGAGGGAGCCGGCAGAGGCATCATGTTCGTGACATCTGTTATAACCAGCCAGGTGATGCAGCTGAAGCTTGGCGAGACCGACGCGATCAGGATCGGAAATGTCAATGCCTTCAGGGACTGGAGCCATGCAGATGATGTGATTGAAGGATACATGCTCTTGGCAGAGAGGGGCAGAAGAGGAGATGTTTACAATCAGGGATCCATGAGGACGAACTGTGTCATGAGCTATATTCTTATGAGCCTGGAGGAGGCCGGCTATCCAGTAAGCAGAATCGAGACTGTCCGGGGCGGGAAGGTCGTAGAGGATCCAACTGAGCCTGAGGGATCGCCGATATTCGGACTGGACTTCGAGAAGACAAAGCTCGATGGGATGATGCTGAGAGGAGAACTGGAATTCGCAGCAGAGGATGGGGGCGTTATAGCATATTCCGGAGAGAGGAAAATCAGAATTATCTTCGACGCTGAGAGGTTCAGACCTGCAGAGGTGCCGATACTGCTCTCTGACACAAAGAAGATAAAGACGCTTGGATTCAGCACGAAATATACCGTGCGGGATATCATAAAGGATCAGCTGGATTATTATCTCTCAGATAAGGAGCGCAAGGGATCCAATTGAAGGTTGCGATATTTTTAGACTACATCGGCGCTATCGGCGGTGGAGAGCGGGTTGCATTGATGCTGGGGCGCGCCCTCAAAGCTGACATCATAACCACAGATATAAACCGCGACGCTGTGAGAAGGCTGGGCTACGATGATGTAAATATAAGGAGCCTTGGAGGAACAGTTAAGGTTCCACCGTTAAAGCAGATCTCAGCGTCGCTTCTATTTCGTTTTTGCGATCTATCTGATGAGTACGATTTTTTTATATTCTCAGGAAACTGGTCTCATTATGCGGCTAGAAGACATCATCCCAACTTATGGTATTGCTACACGCCTGTAAGGGCATTCTACGATCTCAAAGAGATCATGATCGCAAGACAGCCCGGTATGCTCAGAAAGGCTGCAGCGGAGTGCTGGATAAGGTCTCACAGCTGGTTTGACCGGAGATCCGTCCGGCATCTGGACAGGGTTATAGCAATCAGCGAGACTGTCAGGAGGCGTATAGAGCGGTTTTATAGCATCTCTGCTGATGTGATCTGCCCTCCTGTGGATACGAGCAGGTTCGGGTTCAAGGAATACGGGGACTTCTGGCTATCTGTCAACCGCATATACCCCGAGAAGAGGATAGATCTGCAGTTTGACATCTTCAGAGCCCTGCCGCAGGAGAGGCTTTTGATTGTGGGCGGGTACGCTGAGGGGGATCACGCTGCCAGCTACTGCAAAAAACTGATAAAAAACATACCGGCAAATGTAGAGATGCTTGGCTCCATCTCAGAGGAGGAGCTTGTCGATCTTTATGCCAGATGCAAGGGGCTTATATGCACAGCCATGGATGAGGACTTCGGGCTGACGCCCTTGGAGGCCATGGCTAGCGGAAAGCCCGTTGTTGCCGTGAATGAGGGCGGCTTTGCTGAGACTGTGATCGACGGCAGGACAGGGCTACTCGTAAGCGCTGATAGAGATGAGCTAGTCAGGGCTGTGAAGACAGTATCTATGGATCCTGAGAGATACAGGGAGGCGTGCCTTGTGCATGCGAGGGAGTTTGATGTCGAGCTATTTTTAAAGAGGATGCGAGAGGAGATCGATCTGGGTGGGGAGGTCTGAAGATGTTATCGCATATTCATGAGCTGTGGCGCTACAGGGAGCTGATACTCCAGCTTGCATGGAGCGACTTCAAGCTGCGGTATAAGAACTCGGCCCTCGGATTCTTCTGGTCGCTTCTCGAGCCGCTGCTGATGCTGCTGGTGCTCTACGTTGTATTCAGCAACCTCATGCGCATACAGGTGGAGCACTACCAGCTCTTTTTGTTACTGGGAATCGTCCTATGGAACTTTCTTGATAGAGGAACATCGATGAGCATCTTCGGGATTGTCGGAAAGCCAGGCCTGGTGCAGAAGGTCTACTTTCCGAGAGACATTCTGGTGATATCGACATGCATCACAGCCCTGATGATGACTGCGCTCGAGTTCGTGGTGTTCGTGATATTCATGGCGGCCTTCAGAGTAATGCCACCTCTCACAATAGCATACTTCCCAGTCATATTTATGTTCGAGTTTCTGATAATCCTGGGTCTATCGCTTGCCCTGTCGGCTTTAAACGTCTACTTCAGAGACGTACAGTTCATCTGGCGGCTCATAGTCCAGGTGGGGTTCTTTGCGACGCCAATATTATATCCTATAACAATCTTCCCGGAAGATGTGCACTGGATCGTCATGCTCAACCCAATGGCCAGGATCATAACGATGCTCAGGGATTGCGTCCTGTATAATATAGCCCCGACGCCTTCGAGCGTGCTCTATGTAGCTTTGTCTGCAATTGCCTTGCTCGTCGTAGGATATCTCTTCTTTGACCATCTCGAGCCCGGCTTCGCGGAGGCGATCTGAGTGGCTGTAGCGGTCGAGCATCTCTGGAAGACCTTCCAGATCCCTCATGAGCGCAGGACGACGCTCTTCGAGAACCTGGTCGGCATGATGCGACCGAACCACTACGAGACATTCACTGCATTGAAGGATGTCTGCTTCGAGGTTGAAGAGGGCGAATGCGTGGGCATAATAGGGGATAACGGCTGTGGCAAGAGCACTCTGCTCAAGATCATAGCCAATATCCTGCGGCCGAGCAGAGGGAGTGTGAGGGTTGAGGGCAAGCTGACTCCATTCCTGGAGCTCGGAGTTGGATTCCAGCCGGAGCTCACTGTGCGGGAGAACATTGGAGTTTATGCCACCATCATGGGGCTGTCCAGGAGGGAGATTGCAGAGAGGACTGACGATGTTATAGATTTTGCTGGGCTGCAGAAGTTTGAGGACACAAAGCTCAAGAACCTCTCATCTGGTATGCAGGTGCGGCTCGCCTTCTCTACTGCGATACAGACAGATCCGGATATACTCCTGGTCGATGAGATACTTGCCGTAGGAGATATGGAGTTCCAGCAGAAGTGCTTTGAGGTCTTCGATAGGTACAGAAAGGAGGGGGTGACCATTCTGTTCGTATCCCACGACCTTGGGGCAGTGAGGAGGTTCTGCGACAAGACCCTTCTCCTGAGAGATGGAGAGCAGGTAGCGTTGGGGGAGACGAACAGGATCATAGACAGCTATATCTATAAATTTGATAAAGATGATCTTGAAGAGGCAAAAGTGGAGGTAAAGGATGAATCCAGGGTTGCGATGGAGGAGACAGAAAAACGCTGGGGAGATCGAAAGATAGAGATCACTAAGGTTATGCTACTGGATAAGAATGGTAGAGAGAGCAGCAATTTTGTATCGGGTGATCCCCTGAATATAAAGATATTCTATAAAACCAAAGAGAGGATGGACTCGCCGGTCTTCGGAATAGCATTGTATTGGGAAGATACCTACTGCTATGGGACCTCCAGCGAGATAAAGGGTTGTCAGAGCGGTCTGATCCACGGCACCGGTTATGCGGAATGCTTTATTGAGCGGCTTCCTCTTTTGAGGGGAAGATTCGACCTGAGCGTGGCTGTGGCCGATCCCCACTACACGGCTGCCTATGACTGGCACGACAGGCTCTATTCTTTCGACGTCCATAACCCCACCAGGAATCTGGGCATATTCGACGTGGATTGCAAGTGGAAGATAGTCAAGGATCTATGAGCCTTTCTGCACAAAGCTGGCTTCATCCTGATGGTTAATGAAATAGAGGGCTCATGGCCAGGGTTTTGTTCATCAATCCAAGTACCAGAAATCTGGGAACTTTGCTCACGGTCCTTCCTCCTATAGGCATCCTATATCTAGCCTCAGCTCTGCGGGAGGCTGGGCACGAGGTACGGATGGTGGACGCAGACATAAACGACATGGGAACCAGAGAAATAGCTGAGGTGGTCTCAGACTATAAGCCGGATGTGGCGGGAATAACCATGAACACCCTCCAGGCGAGTCAGGCATATGAGACTGCCAATATTATAAAAAATGTTAATAGCGAGATTTTGGTAGTTGCGGGGGGTCCCCATCCCTCTGCTCTGAAAGGGGATATACTCAGAGAGTGCAGATCTATCGATGCTGCTGTCTTCGGCGAGGGGGAGGTCACGATTCAGGAGCTGGTTAAGGCGTGGGAGGGGGGACGAAGCCTGACCGGGTTGAAGGGCGTGTGCTTCCGCGAAGAGGGTGTGGTGGTCAATGGACCGAGAGAGCCTATACAGAATCTGGACGACCTTCCCTGGCCGGCCCTGGACCTGGCCGGACCGGTACGCCGTTACCCTGGAGCCTACCCGGTTGGGGCAAGGCCTAGCATTCAGGTCATGGCCTCGCGTGGTTGTCCTTTCCATTGCACCTTTTGCAGCAACCCCGTTTGGGAGAGACGTCTCCGGCTGCGCAGCCCGGATTCCGTCTTGGAAGAGGTTGAGTGGCTGCGCAGGGAGTTCAAGGTCAGAGAGGTATTCTTCCAGGACGACACATTCAATATGGACAGAGAATGGTTCGAAAGCATCTGCCAGGGCATCATAGAACGGGGGCTGAATGAGAGGATGCTCTTTAAGTCCCCATTCCGGGCAAATGAGCATCTTGTAGACCTGGAGCTTCTCAGACTGGCCAAGAGGGCTGGGTTCTGGATGATATTCTACGGTGTGGAGAGCGGCGATCAGGCCATACTCGACGGCGTGAAGAAGAACCTTAGGCTGGAAGAGATCGATAGGGCATTTCGTCTCACCAGGAGGGCCGGTCTGAGGAGCTACGCCTCCTTCATGATAGGCAACCTGGGGGAGAGCAGGGCTACTGTTCAGAATACCATAGCTTTTGCCAGGAGGATAGATCCAGACTACTACGGGTTTGCGATTGCCACCCCATACCCTGGAAGCGAGTTTTACGAGCGCGCCAAGGAGATGGGGTACCTGGAGAGCAAGCAGGAGTACAAGCTGGACCGCTATATGCTCAATAATGAGAGCTTCGCTCCCGGAGAGGTGGAAGAGCTGGTGAAGGAGGCCTACCAGGCGATGGATAAGCATCGCACATCTCTGCTGTACCGGCTGCGAAATATATTCCAAAGGCACAGCCCCCCGGCTGAGCCTGACCGGCTCGTGGCCATCCATACGCCGGACGTGGATATCTTGGACCGGGAGATCGTCATGGGGGAGAACGACTGGGATGTCCTCGGTCCGGGGTGGTATGCTGTTGAGAACTGGCCGCCTAAGGTGAGGTGGACTGGAAAGAGGGCGATGGCGTATCTCAGAGCTCCAAGGCCTTCGGAGCACCTATTTATAAAGGTGGCTTCAGGGCACACCGGATTTAGCATCTCCTGTAACAATCTCTCAGTTTGTAGCTGCCAGATGATGCCCGAAGAGTGGGTCGAGGTGGATATACCTTTGAAGGATATTACGGATGATGAGGCTCTTGTGATAGGTATAGAGGTTGATAAAACCTGGGTTCCGGATGATATAATAAAAAATGGTGACAAGCGCGAGCTTGGCGTTGCTGTGGAAAGGATCTGGCTGGGCTGTCCAAACTGACCAAAACGTATATATGAGAAAAGACGAGATATGCAACCTGGCATTTGATTAGCCAAGATTAAAGGAGGGATCTTCCCTTGAAAAAAAGCATACTAGCGATATTGATA
>Ga0208825_1001132_pt1 | contig 21612 bp, 16 predicted proteins | sample AD_UKC113_MetaG_FD_184450 | JGI IMG/M metagenome (GOLD analysis project Ga0208825, IMG submission 184450) | Active sludge microbial communities of municipal wastewater-treating anaerobic digesters from Hong Kong - AD_UKC113_MetaG (SPAdes)... | ecosystem: Engineered > Bioreactor > Anaerobic >...
AGGGAAAGGGAAATATTGAGTTTTATGGAATTAAATGGGATTCAAAAGAAAATTTTGAAAGAGAGATTTTAAAAATGAGCAATAATTTTATTGTAGAAAAAGTACTTTTAAAATTCTCTCCTAAATTTGAAAAAGTTTTAGTTTTAAGTCTTATTGCTAAAGAAGAAATAAAAGTTCATAAAAAAATTTCTGCTTTTTTTAAAAAAAATAATATATTTCAATTGAATCCTTTTTCTTCTTCTCTGAAAGCAGATAATAAATATTACACTATAAAAAAATTAGAAAAAAATAGAATAAATGTTCCTAAATGTATTTTACTGGAATGGGAAAAAAGAGGGGAAATTGAAAAAATCCTGAAAGAATTTCTTATTAAAAATAGAATTGAAAATTTTTATATACAGCCGAATTGGGGAACAGAAGGAAGAGAAACATATTTTTTCACAAGTAAATATTTTTTTGAAAATAAAAAAAATGTTCTTGAAACAATTTTTACAATTTTACAGGGCCAGTCAGTAATTATAAAAGAAGAAAGAGGGAATGTTTTTTTTTATAATGAAAAAGAAAAAGGATATAGACAAATTGTTTTTAGAGTCCTTTTATGGAAATTTAATAACGAAATTATGACTGACTATGGATTTGTTGAAATAGCAAATGATAATTTACCAATTACTTCTGTTGAAAAAGAGGGGAAAATTATTCGTTTTAAAGATATTTTTTTAAAAGTTTTTTACAGGGAAAAAGAGGAATACAAAAGATTAATTCTTACAAGTTATGATATTGATTTAATAAAAAAAGATGTATTAAATGTTTATTATGCTTTCAATTATAAATTAAAGGAATTACTGAATTTTATGGGAATTGACTTCTTACTTGAATTTAAAGAGGGGAAAGTCATTCCTGTTTTTCTTGAAATAAATCCAAGACCATCAGGAATTAATAAACTTGAAAAATTTGATTTTGAAGGTAAAATGTCCATTAAAAATTAAAATAAAAGGAGATGAAAATGGAAAAATGTGATATTGGAATAATTGGAATGGAGGTTATGGGTAAAAATCTTGCCCTTAATTTTGAAGATAAGGGTTATACTGTTGCTGTTTATAATAGAACAGGAGAGAAAACAAAAAATTTTGTGGAAACACAGGCAAAAGGGAAAAAAATTATTCCAGCATATGAAATAAAGGATTTTGTTGGACTATTGAAAAAACCTAAAAAAATAATGATGATGGTAAAAGAAGGAAAACCAGTTGATGATTTTATTGAAAAACTTATTCCATTTCTTGAAAAGGGAGATATTATAATTGATGGTGGAAATTCATATTTTAAAGATACTATCAGGAGATATGAATATTTAACAGAAAAAGGAATTTTATTTATCGGAACTGGTGTTTCTGGTGGAGAGGAAGGGGCTTTAAAAGGTCCTTCTATTATGCCAGGTGGTTCAAAAGAAGCATATCAACTTATTGAAAAAATGTTTTCTGATATTTCAGCAAAAGCGTATGATGGTTCTCCATGTGTATCTTTTATTGGTCCTGGTGGAGCAGGGCATTTTGTAAAAATGACACATAATGGAATTGAATATGGAGATATGCAACTTATTGGAGAAGTTTGCTGGTTTTTTAAAAATGCTTTATGTATGAAAGGCGAAGAAATTGGTGAAATTATGGAAAAGTGGAATAACAAAAATGATATATTATCATCTTATCTTATAGAAATTACATCGGACCTTTTGAAAGAAAAAGATAAAAGAAACGAAGGAGTATATCTTGTTGATATTGTGGCAGATATTACAAGAATGAAAGGGACTGGAACATGGACAGTTCAAAGTGCATTGGAATTACTTGTTCCTGTTCCAACAATATCTTCTGCTGTGTTTTCAAGAGAAATGTCTGGGGAAAAAGATTTAAGATTGAAAATGAGTAAAATTCTACCTCTTAATATCAGAGAAGAACTAAATGAGAAAAAGGAAGATATTATTGATATTGCTCATGATGCACTTTATATAGGTAAAATTTCTTCATATGCTCAGGGTTTTGCACTTCTTAAATCTGCATCTGAGTTTTATAAATTCAACTTAAATTTAGGAGAAATAGCAAAAATATGGAGAGCAGGATGCATTATAAGAGCACAATTTCTTGATGAAATTACAAAGGCATATTTAGAGAATCCTGAACTTTTAAATTTGATTGCACACAGTAAATTTTCTGATTTTATTAAAAAGAATTTATGGAAACTTGGAAAGTTGGTTGAAATTTCTCATAAAGTCGGAGTTCCTGCATTAGGATTGGCAAATTCCTATGATTATATTTTACAATTAACTTCACCAATTATGTTTGCCTGTCAGGTAACTGCTTTACAGAGAGATTACTTTGGAGCACATGGATATTTTAAAATTGGCGGAGAAGAAAGTCCTGAGATATTAGAAACAGAAAATGGAAAAATAAGGGAATTTCATACTGAGTGGTTATTACCAGGAAGACCTGAAAAAGAAATAACTAAATAAATTAGGATGCGTAGCTAAAAGCGAGGAGCTTACGGGCGAGCATTCCTTCTCTTAAGGGAAGGTGTATTTCCTCTTTAACAAACCGACTAAAGAAGCAAAGGGTAGAAAAGCAGAGTTGGTGCGTTATTCCAAAATACACCCCTCTTTCGTAAAGAGGGGTTAGGGGAGATTTTCCAGATAGCACAACGGGGAGAGAGGGGGATTTAAGGAAATTACAGGAAATCCATCCCCACCTTCCTTTTATAAAGGAAGGAGACAAATGTTCCCCCTTTGACAGCCCGACAAAAGAGGGGATGATTAGCAAAGCAGAGTTGGTGTGTTATTGTCCTTCAGATAGTACAACGGGAGTGAGGGGGATTTTTATATCCGCCCAAAGATTAACCACAAAACATTGCAAATAAGACGAGATTTTTGGAAGTACCATATTAAATAAAAACGAGGTAGATATGGGAACAGGTAAAGGAGAGGTAAATAGAATAATTAGTGAAGAGGAAATAAGAAAAATTTTGGAAAATTATTTAACAAAAGAAAATGATTTTTCTAATAAAAAGGTCCTTGTGATAATTCCTGATACAACAAGGTCAGGACCAACTGCTCTTTTTTTTCATTCAATTTTAGATATTCTAAAAAAGAAAGTAAAAAAAATTGATTTTATGATTGCACTTGGAACACATCCAGAAATGTCTGATGAAAAAATAAGAGAATTTTTAGATATAAAAGGAAATGAAGAAACAGAAATTTTCCAGCACCAGTGGAATAATTCAGAGGCACTTGAAGAAATCGGTATAATAAATAAACAACAGATGGGAGAATATATAAGCACCCTTTTAAATGAAAATATTCCTGTTAGAATAAATAGAAAAATCTTTCAATATGATGAAATAATTATTTCCGGTCCTGTTTTTCCCCATGAAGTTGTTGGTTTTTCAGGTGGTTATAAGTATTTTTTTCCAGGAATTTGCGGTCCTGAATTTTTACATAAATTCCACTGGTTAGGAGCTTTAATAACAAATCCTAAAATAAATGGAGTAATAAAAACACCTGTCCGAGATGTAATAAATATTGCAGCTTCATTTATAAATAAAAAAGTTCATTTAATAAACTATGTAGTAAATGAAAACTTAATTTACGGTGTTTTTGCTGGTGATACAGATGACTGGGAAAAAGCAGCACAACTTTCTTCAAAAATAAATATAAAATATGTTGATATGCCATTTAATATGGTAATTTCAGTTGCACCACCTATGTATGATGATATATGGACAGCAGGAAAATGTATGTATAAACTTGAACCAGTTGTTGCTGATGGAGGAAAACTTATTATTTTTGCTCCTCATATAAATGTTGTGTCATATACTCACGGAAAATATTTAGAAGAAGTTGGTTATCATACAAGAGATTATTTTCTAAAACAATGGGAGAAATTTAAAAATTATCCTGGTTGTATTCTTGCTCATTCAACACATGTTAAAGGAATAGGGACTTTTATAGATGGAATTGAAAAACCGAGAATTGAAGTAATTCTTGCAACAGGAATAAGTGAAGAAATATGCCGGAAAATAAATTTGGGATATATTAATCCTGATACTCTGGACAGAGAAAATTATAAAAACAGGGAAAATGAAGGAATACTTGTAGTTGAAAAAGCAGGGGAAGTGTTATACAAACTAAAAAATGGTAAAGTTCCTGATATTGACCAATTATACAAAAAAGAAGTAAAACAAAGTTAATATGGATGGAGTAATTATATTATAATTCAAATATTTCTGGTTTTCTCCCGTGATTAGTAAAAAATATCTTGTATTTATCTTTTAACTCAGGAAATTTTGGTATATATTTTTTTTCAATGTTCACAATTATTTGTTCCCTTTCAATATTACCTTTTGTTAATGCTATACAACTCCCACCAAATCCAGCACCACTAAATCTTGCTCCATAAATTTCTGGAATAGAGTTTAAAATGTCATGTAATTGGATTGTTTCGGGTATTCCACACTCATAATTTTTTATTGAACTTTCACCAGACATTTTCATTAATTTGCCAAATTTCTCTATTTCTCCTTTCTCCCAGTATTTAACTCCTTTTTTAACTCTTTCAATTTCTGAATAAAAATGTGTTGCCCTTTTCTTTAAGTTTTCGGGTAATTTATCTTTAAATTTTTCAAAATATTCTTTTTTAACATCCCTTAATTTTATATTTTTTTTTATTTTTTTACCTGCAAATTTTAAAAGTATTTTTCCTGCTTCTTCACACTCACTAACTCTTTCATTATAGTTTGTATTTAAAAGGGTTCTATTAACCCCTGAGTGGACAATAAGTATTTGAAAGTCAAATTTCTTCTTTGGAATTACATTCCTATATTTTCCAGATTTGCAGTCAATAAAAATTAGAGATTGCGGATGTAAGGAATTTAATAGTATAACTGATTGGTCTAAAATTCCATTATTTAATCCGATAAATTCATTTTCTATTTTTTGCATCAATGAGATATTTTCTGTTTTATCAACTACAATTTCATTAACTTTTTCAAGTGCAAGAAGATAAGAAATCCCGGTTGCAGCGGAGGAACTTAAACCACCTGTTGATATTTCTCCATAAACAACTCCATTTATACCGTTTTTGATTCTAAATTTTTCTTTAAGAATATGAGCAGCACCTTTTATATAATCGGACCATCTATTTTCTTTTTTAAAATTTTTATTTATTGAAAATTCAACAAAGTCATTATAATTTTCACTATAAATTTTAACATTCTTACTATTGTTTTTGCTAAATAAAAAAAATATATATTTATCAATAGTCATCCCGGAAACAATTCCTAATTGATGGTCAATATGAGCACCAAGAGGGGATATTCTTAATGGCACTTTTATAAGATATGACTTATTTTTCCCAAACAATTTATTATGTTTTTTTTGCAGAAAAGCAATGCCCTTTCTTTCCATTCTATGCACTTATATTTTTAACTATTGTAATTGGATAATATTATCTGAATTTTCAAAATTTCTTAAACTGATTTATTACTTCATTTATTAAATCGCTCTCCATTTTTTCTGAATAAGGTGCTGGATATTTATGATAAAGGAAAGACCCTGCTTCATATCCACCTTCTTTTATTCCATTTGCAGTTGGAACATAACCTATTAGCCCATTTGAATAGCCAAATATAATAAGATTTTTCCCTATTTTTTCTTTCAATTTAATTCCTATTTCTACCATAATTTCTCCTGGTAATCCTAAAATAAAAATATCCCCAATTTTGATAAATTGTAAATAACCTTCAATGTAATTATTTAATTTTTCTCCCTTTTCAATTCTTCCTCTCATATCTTCTTTCCACTCCTCTATTATATCAGGTCCAAAATATGAAAATTGTTTTTTATAACTTTGAACAATCTCTTCAAGATGTTTTATATTTTTAGGTATTAATTTATCTTCAAGTTGAAATTTAAAGTTAACAATTTTACTATTCAATTTAACCTCTTTTAGTGATATACTTTTTTCGCTAACTTTTATAACCTCTCCAAATAAAATTTTTCCCATTCTTTCAATATCTTCAAAATTTCCCCCTATAAATTGACCATTTTCAACAAGAGCAGGTCTGACATCTCCACAACATCCATTTGTGAACATAGCAAGACAGCCCGAATAAGATTTTTCAATTTCCCTTTGTGCTACACCTGGATAATCTGCAGAAATTTCATATATTTTAGTTGATAAAGTTGTTGGATGACATGTATAGTTAAATAAAATTACTTTTGAAGTTCCATCTTTTTTCTCAAATTTTATTACTGAGACATCTTCATCAATTGGACCTTCAAAATTTGGCATCATATATACACCTTTTTTTGTTTTTTTCCTTCTGTTAACAATGCCAATATTAACCTTGCCTTTTCCTACCCTTACATTTACTTTTTCCATATTTCCTCTTGATTCAATGGCAGCACCGACTATTTTTTTCTGCAAAATTTTTAAGTAGTCAGGGTCAACTTTATCTTTACCCCCATAAGTGCTTTCAATAAATGGCCCTGTATGTGTATGAGATGAAGTAAAAAGAAAATTTTCAGGAGATATTTTTAACTTATTTTTTAATTCTTCCCTTGTATTATGGACGAATTCTTCAGAAAAACCAATAAGGTCTGAACTTAAAATATATAATGTCGTTTTCTTATCGGAAAGACAAACTAATTTTAAATATAAAGGGTCATGGACTTTTTTAGATGGCTTATTTCTACCTGAATGACCTTGAAGATAATATCCAACCGGTGGAGTTATATCTACTTTACTTATACCACATAATAATTCTTCCATTTTAATCTCCTTTCAAAAGTTTTGATGCTTCTTTTTATTTTAAAAATTCCTTAATTCCAGTAAAAGCCATATTCATTCCAATACTTGAGATAAAAAAACCAGTTAATCTTACAAGTGGACCTAATAAATTTTTTCCTAATAACTTTCCTATTTCAATTGAATATATCATCAAAATAAAATTTATAAAGACAGCCAGAATAATTGAAATACATACTGAAATTACTCCATAAACAGCAGATAAAGAAATAGTTGCAGTTATTGTCCCTGGTCCTGCTATCATTGAAGCAAGAGTAATCATTGCAATTTCTTCTGTATCTTTTGTCTCATCTATTCCAAATCCCCCTTTTAATAAGGCATTTAGTCCAAAGAGAAAAAGTATAATTCCCCCTGCTATTTGAAGGGAATAAATGTTTATTCTAAAAATATTTCTTAAAATAAAATTACCTCCAACTGCAAAAATTATAAGAATTATCAGTCCTGTATAAGATGACTTAACTGAAATATTTTTTATAAATTGTTTTCCTTCGTCTATTAATGAATTTATTATTAAAATTTTACTTACAGGATTTATTACTATTAATAAAAATAAAGCGTTTTCTAATATTTTTTCAAAATATTCCATTTATTTTATTAAATTTCATCATAGTTTTTTGGGTTATAAGGCATGTTCATTACCTCTATAACACTACTTGAATGTTCCTCTATTGATATTCTTTTACCAAAATCTTGGTCTGGTCTAAATATAACAACTCTTTTAAAAGGGGCTTTTAACGGAATAATTCCCCAGTCCGGATATTCAATTGCTTTTTTTATTGCTTTATACGCTGTTTTTTTTATTAATTCTCTTGCTTTCTCTGAATGTAAATGAATAGCAGCATTATTTCTTCTGCGATATGCTTCTCTTGGACACTCATCACCTTTTCCTGGTGTAGTTCCTTCTTTTACAGTGATAGTCACAATTCCAGGAATAAGTTCTTCTGCTTCTTTACATAATGCTTTATCTCCTGATGCAAATATTGTCCTTACTCCCAATTCACTTGCACACATAGAAAATTGCCCAAATTCTCCAATTGCTATATCATTTATTCTCATTTCAAAATATGAAAAACTTTGTGTATGTGCTATATGAGCAAATTCTGTTCTTGATTTAGCATGTTGTCCCACAAAAGCAACAAAATCATACGACTTATCCAATAATAATGGCCACTTTTGCCATCCTCTTAAAAGTTTTACTCTTTTATCAAGAAGTTTTGGATTTATTCCACCTGGACCATGCCCATCAGCAACAACTATTTCTTTTATTCCTCCTTCAAAAAATCCTTCAACTGCTGAATTTACTTCCATTGTTAGAAACTCTTTTGCTACCTCATAATATCTACTTTCAGGACTACACCAATTATCAAAATCAAGTACTCCTGCAACTCCTTCCAAATCAGTCATTATATATATTTTCATTTTTTCTCTCCTGCTTTTTATTTGGGTATTGCCAAAATTATCTCCCCAAATTCACCTTACATTTTCTCACAAAGACAGGTGAAATGTGAAAAGTTGAAATCCATCCCCTCGGGCATAGCCCTACGGGCGAGCCCTCCTTCCCTTATAAAGGGAAGGAGTATTTCCCTCATTACTTCCCCCTTTAGTAAACTGACTAAAGTTGCAAAGTTTAGCACACAGAGTTGGTGCTGTAATGTATTTCAATAGGCACAACGGGGATTGAGGGGGATTTGAAGAGTGTTTTTTCTCTTTCATCTCTTTTTCATCTATTTTTGACACTACCTAAGCATCTTATATTTCAGTAGCAAGCACTCCATAACAACATCCTAATGACTTATTTTTTATCTTCTTATCCTGCTACTTTTTCCTTTTTTATTTGTGTTTTTTCAACTTGTATTATAAATTACCTATGGAATGTTAAACTCCATCCACCAATTTCTTCCGGGTCCCCTTCATCATATTTCAACAATTCCTTATAATTACTTACAACTTTTTTTATTCCATAAGCATATTGTTCAATAATTTCAGGTACAAATTTTTTAAACCATGGAACTGAAAATACTTTTTTATTTATACCTTCTGATATAGGCAGTGATTTATATAATTTTCTTACATCTCTTGCTGCTTTTGATATTATTGTTGGTTTACCTTCATTATAAATATCTATGTTTTGAAAAACAGGATGAGTATGTAATGGTTTATTACATCCAGGACTTAAAGGTACTCCTTCGGCTCTCGCTGCTTCACAAAATTTTGTAATAGATAACCCACCTAATTCTTCACTATAATATTTTCCCTTTGCAGAATACCAACCACCCATCGTAAGAGAGGAATTTTTTAGCGGTCTTAATGCTCTGATACCAGCAACTCCTTCAAGTAAATCCCAAAAATAATTCATTGCTTTATCTATTTCTTCCATCTCCTTTTTATATTTTTTTATTTGAACAAGACCAACCGCTGATGACATCTGATGCATCCTATATTTATAACCACCCCACGGAAGCCCTGCTCCATCTTTTAAATAGTCAATTGTTAATTCATTATGTCTTTCATAATGTCCAAAAACAATCCCTCTTTCATAAATTTCTCTGTTATTTGTTAGCATTATCCCACCTTCTCCAACTGCAAATGCCTTTCCACTCATTATTGAAAAAGCAGATACATCACCAAATGTCCCTGTTAATTTCCCTTTATATAAGGAACCATGTGAGTGAGAACAATCTTCAACAACTTTTAATTTATATTTCTCTGCTATTTTCATAATTCTATCCATATCTGCTGGATACCCACAATAATGAACAACAATTATACATTTTGTTTTCTCACTAATTTTTCTTTCTATATCATCAGGGTCAACGCTTAATGTTTCCGGGTCAATATCTGCAAAAACAACTGTTCCTCCAAGTGATAAGACAGGTATACATGAAGCCCAATAGGTAACTGATGGACATATAACCTCATCTCCTGGACCAATCCTAATTCCATAAAATGCACAATGTAAAGCAGCAGTTCCATTATTTGTCCCTAATGCATATTTCATCCCATACCAATTTGCATATTCTTTTTCAAATTCCATTGTTATATCTGTTTCTGACATTTTTCCTGCCCTTAAAACATCTAATACCTTATCTTCCATTTCTTTATTAACTATGGGCCATTTAAAAATTTCTTCATTCTCATTTTTTACTGCTTTCTCTCCTCCCAAAATTGCCAATTTTTCCATTTCATCCCTCCATTTTCAAAATCTTTTTTGCATTTTCTTTTGTGACCATTTTTTTAATTTCTTCTGGAATTTTCACATTTTTCATATAATCTACAATTTCAAGTTCCTGACCAACAGATAGATAATCAGTTGCAAATAGAAGTTTTCTATAATGTTTTTTTAAAAACTCAATTCCAAAGTCATTATCTCTCGTTAATGCATTATATGCACTGCCAGCAGATAAGTCAGCATAGATATTGGGATAATTTTCAAGTAAATAGCAGACCTTTCCTGCTTTCTCAATTTTTCCTTTTGGATATCCATCTCTATCTTTTTCTTTTACATCTGAGGAAATTTCTGCCCACCAGCCAGGACCATGTGCAATAAAAAGTGTTTCTGGAAATTCACTTAACACTTCTTCCATAAATGGTAGTCCAAGTTTATCAGTTAAACCAATTGTTGACTTCCCTGGAACTCCACCTAAATGAAAAAGAACTGGTAGTTTTAACTCACCACAAATTCTATAAATATACTTCATCCTTTTGTCATTAAACTCCAAATTTGCAAGAACTTCTCCAAATCCATTACATCCCTTTTTTACATATTCTTCAATCATTTTTCCAATATATGGGTCTTCTCCATTATTCATTCCTCTCCTTGGGTCAACATTACAAAAAGGAATTAATCTTTCCTTATATCTTTTAGAGACCCTTAAAATATAATCAGTTGTAGAATACCATTGCGTTTCTTCTGGATTTTCAATAGGCAATATAACCGACTTCTCAATTCCTAATTCATCCATTTTCTTAACTAATTTTTTCCCAGTAAGTATTTTCCTTCCATAAAAACATTTACCAATATGTGTATGAAAATCAATCATTTTTCCTCCTTTTTTACCCTAATTATTTCATATTCTTTAATTATTGGTATATTAAAAATTATCTTTCCTTTTGCTTTTTTAAAAGTAAGTTTTTCTTTATTCCATAAAGAATAAACATCTCCAATTTTTGAATTTGTAAAAAATTTAACTTTTATATCTCTTATAGGCATTATTTCCTCTATTGGTCTTTTCATTTCAGATGTGAAATTTATAAAGTAGATATAATAAAACTTTTCATTCTCTCTTATTGAAATTTCCAAAGAAGTTGGTGCATTTTCTATTTCTAAAATTTTTCTACTTAATGAATTATAAAAACTTGAAAGGAGTTTATAATATTCAGGAAAATGATATTTATATATTGAAGAGCCAATTGTTCCTGCAAAATAAATTGATTTACCTTTCCCATATTTATTTTCAACTATAAATGGAATTTCTGAAATTTCTGGTCTTTTTGAATAAGAGCCAGGTAAGGGCTTTGCAAAATAAGAAATTATTTTCCCTTTTGTTTTTATTTCAATTCCATATTCGGGAGAGAAAATAATTTTTCCATCTATAAAAATAGAATCCCACCTTAATGGACCAAATATCTTACCAATGTCATCTATACCTAAAATTTTGCCAAGTTTAAATTTTTCTAATCTCTTACCATAATTATGTGAGGATGTTTCAAATGAAGATATTATATTACCGCCATCTTTTACAAAACCTTCTATTTTTTCAACTTCTTTATCAGCCAGAGATACAGCATTAGGAAAAATTATAAGGTCATATTTATCGTTTTCAATATTTAAAATCCCTTCCTCATCACTAACATCAAATGGAATATGGACTCTAACAAGAGAATCATAAAAGCCATAAAATTCCTCAATTAAATTCCCTGCTTTTTCTCCTTTTATTTCTTTAGTAAAATCAGTTAATGGAACTGATGAACCCTCATAAAAATCTAAACTCCTTTGAGGAAAAATTAAAAGTGTTTTTGCACATGAACTTGTATTATCAATAAATGGGGATGGATTTTCTTTTATAAATTTATTAAATCTTTTTATTATATTTACCTGTTGTTTATATTTTCTTACATCTTCATCTACACATAAAGCAAGCCAGACATTTGCTCCATGAGTTATTGTTTGAGTATAAAAAAGTGTAATTTCTCCTTTTGGTAAAATAGAAAAATTCCAGGGACATTGTTTCCCTGCACAAAATACTACTGCTGGTTTTCCATATGCCTGAGAATTTAGAAATTTTGCAGTTGCACCTGGTTTATAAATTGGTTCATTTAACCCATAATATAAAAATCCGCCTTCTGCACCAAGAATATCTGTTTTTCTTATTATTTTTCTATTATTCCTTCCTGTTGGCCATGTTGGAGCAAGAGTATTGCAGTTCATATAGAAAAGAACTGATGGATTTACACTTTTTATTACATTATTTGAATCTTCTAAAAATCTCTCAATAGCATCTGACTGGAATTCAATTATATCTTTCCATTGAGAATTTTCTCTATCTTTACTTAAGGATGTCTTTTGTGGCAATTGATAACCATATTTTCCCTTAAATAATCTTTTACAACTCTCGCAATAACAAGTATTAGCAAAAAATATCGGACCATCATAAAAAATTCCATCAAATCCAAATTTACAAATTTTCTTTAACATTTCAAATACTTCATTTCTCCAACCACTATTCACACAAAAAGAAGAATATGTTTCATATACATTATCAATTGCCTTTCCATCTTCACAAATCTGTTGCCAATCAGGCCGTTTTTTAGCATATTGAATATTTACAGCATGAACATTATAATAAAATACTACTTTTACTCCAATTGTATGTGCTTCTTTTAAGTATTTATCAAAATCATCAGGTTTTAATAAAATTCCACTATGAAGACTAAATTCTTCTGATGGAAACAACTCCGAAGCATTGTATCTTGTAAGGTGCTCCATATTTGCATTCAATTCTTTTAACACCTTCATTTTTTCATTAATTTCATATCCATGTGCAATTTCAATTACTCTTAAAGGTTCTTTTTTCCACCATTCCATCTTATCTTCCTATGTTAAGAGTCAAAAAACTCTACTCCAACAAGTTATTTTTTAACTACTTTCTGCTAACTTAAAATGATTAATATCCTCAAAAACTAAATTATATCTCAGTGTTTTATAAATTATTGTTAAATACTTCCTTGCTGTTGCTATTATTGCTTTACCACTCCCTTTCTTCGCTTTCAACCTTAAATAAAAATTCCTTAAATACTCATTATATTTTATTGCTACCAATGTTGATTGTACCACTGTTGTTCTCCCTATCTTATTACCCATTTTAGTTATCATACCATAGCGAACTGTATCCCCTGATGCATATACCATCGGAACTAACCATAAAAATGCTGATAACTTCTTATCTCTTTCAAAATCATTTTTCTCTCCTATCACACTTAATAAAATTGTCCCTGATGTATTACTTATTCCTGTCATTGATGTTATATTCTTAAACCCCTTCATTTTCTTCCCTCTCTTGGCTAATTCCTTGTCTATGGTCTTTATTGTCTCGTTTAAATGATGTAGCTGTTCTACTATCAATCTTAATTCAAATAAATATCCTTCATCTAAATCTATCTCTAATATCTTATCCAACCCTTTATCTGAACTGAACATCTCTTTCTTGGTGATTATCCCATTAGCATTTAATATATTGTGTATCTTGTTCTTCAATGATGTTCTTAATTTCACCAATTTGTCCCTCGTCCCTATTAAACCCAGTGTCTCCATCTGCTCTTTGCTTCTCATCCTTACCTCCGGAATTAACCCCTTACTTAAATACTTCGCTATTGTCTTGGCAGATATTTTGTCTGTTTTTTTTACTGAGTTGGCTATTATTTTAAATTGTGTCGGATTTATTACTTTTATACTACCTACACTATTCTCTATCTCTCCTATAAAATATCCTGTATTCCTCGTCGCTTCTACACCTACTTCATCTGTCTTCTTTATCCTCTTTTTGAATTCCTCTATCCCTGCCTCCGTCATACTATACTCTTTCTCTTCTATCTCCCCTGCCTTACTTCTATAACATACTGCAAAACTCCTCTTATGCAAATCCACTCCGATATATCTTCCCATTCTGTCCTGCATTTTTTGTTATCCTTCGGAGTAGAGATATATCTTGGTGAACACCATCCTCCTATTCAGGCTCTAATATCCTGTAGTGAATATTCAGTTATAGGTGCCTGTTAATCTCCTTTACGAGGTCCTTTTTTTCGCCCCAAGGAAAAATTCACTTATAACCTATCTACTCCAGGATTTCTTTTTATTTTACTACTTATCCCAGAGTATTCACCACTTTTTGACTTTTATCGTATCATCTCATCTGGAATTTTTATCACTGATTCAATTCTCTATTATTATAAGTGTTGTAAGATAGCTTTCTATTTCTAATTAATCTAATTTCATTTTTCCATTTGTCTTTATTACATTTTTATATCCACTTAATAAAAATACCTTTCAAAAAGTTCAAGAAAGTTTTTACCTTTAACTTTTACTGTTGTTTCATTAACTTTTTCAAAAAAAGGTCTTTTCACAAAACCAAAAGCATCAGAAGTAGAAATAAATTCAATAAGAAGTTCACATTCTCCCTCAAATTTTACTGGTTTTATTTTATCAATTTTTTCTATTGCCTTTTTTGCTTTTTCTTTTATTATTTCTCTTGCTTTTATTGGAGAAAGTGAAATTGCAGAAGTTCTGGTAATTCCCCACTTTACAATTGCTTTTTCTATATTAGGAACATATTTTCCTGCCTCTTCACATGCTGCTTCATCTCCACTGATAAAAACCACCGGTATATTAAACCAACCAGCAAGATATACTCCAATTCCTATTTCTCCTATTTTTTCTCCATTTAATTCCATTTTTACTATTGACCTGCTTGAATATGTATGATTTAAATTTCCATTTTTGGTTCCATGCATACTATGGTGAGATAGTAGAAAAATACAATCCCATTTTTTATCAATTTCCCAAAATTTCGGAAGAGGTCTTCCATGTAAAAGTTTTGCCTCTCGGTGTATTTTTTCAGGCAATATTCCCCCAGACCCATGACCATCACTAACAAAAATTTCATCAACCCCTACCTCTACTAATCCATCACAACAGGAATTTACTTCTTCTGTTAATAGTCCTTTTGCTATTTCATAATACTTTCCTGTGTTATATGTTTGACTTTCAAAATCAACTACTCCTGCAACTCCTTCTAAATCAGTCATTATATATACTTTCATTCTGCTCTCCTTAAATAAATAATTTCATAAAGAGAAATGCCTTCAAGTGTTATATTTGTTTTGTCTTTTTCCTTTTCAATTTTTAAATTTCCATCTTCAAAAACTCTTTCAGAAAGTTCAAATTTACCTTTTATTTCTATTTTTACATCAACAGGAATAATTTCTGAAACAGGTCTTTTCATATCACCTGTTGAATTAACAATATGTATTATCCAGTTATCACTATCTTTATAAAATTCAGTTATTGTAGTTGAAGGAGCATCAACTTTTATTTCAAATTCAATTTTCTCTTTTATTATTTCACTTATTATATTTTCCCATTCAAGAGGATGAAATGAATTATAAAATTCTCCAGGAAGATTAGAAAAATAAATTATTTCTCCTTTCCCTTCGATTTTTTTAATAATTGCTGGATAATCTGACTTCTCTATACAATAGGAATATGTCCCTTTTGATGGTTTTATAAATGAGAGAATTACTTTCTCTTTTGTTTTTATCTTTAATGAATAAGAAGGTCTTGGAACTAATCTTCCTTTTTTATATTTTCCTGTTTCTACCTCAAATATACAATATTGCTCTGCGTTTCTTAAAGGAAAATTATCTTCTATTTCAAAATCAATAAATGGATTTTTTTCTCTTTTGTTTCCATATTCATCATACCATCCACTTTCAAAACTCATTATTAATTTTCCGCCTTTCTTCACAAAATCATTAATTAAAGAAATTTCTTTTTCTGAAAGACAGGTAGTATTTGGTAAAATTAAAACATCTAATTTTTTGAGATTTTCTTCAAGGATATTCTCATTTATTATTTTAAATGGTATATGGGAACGAACAAGTACTTCAAAAAATCCACTCAATTCTTTATATGTTATATCATCACATTTATGTTTCTTATCTTTCTTAACTTCTTTCTCTCTTTTTAAAACAAGATTTTCTTCTTTTACCTTTTCTTCTTCTGTGTATATTCCTTTAATTTCTGAAATATAAAAATAAACGGTGGAAGAAGAAACATATAATCCAACTGGTGCATAAGTTTTGCCTTTATCAAAAATTTCCTTTTTATCCTCAACTTTTTCCATTACTTCTTTTATTGGTTGCCAGTACTCTGGATTTTCAATATCATTTCCATTTAAAACAGCAGTCCATAAACAATTTTTAACACATAAATTTTGACTTATACTCATTTTTACTTCTTGGGGATAAAGAGGTATCCAATGCCAGATACCAGCAGCATGATGCATTGCAGCAGAAGATGGTTTTTCACTCACTTTTAGGTATTTTGCAACAAAATAATAAAAAAAGTAATCTCTAACACTCCCTAAATGATAAAATGCCTCAGAGAGGTTAAAATCCTGATATTGTTCAAGTTCCCCAATATATCTTGGAATTCCCCATTCAGGAAGATGTGAAGAATTTATAAAAATAATCCCATCTTTGTTTATTCTTTTTACAACTTTCTTTGCATCTTCCATAAACTTTAAAAACGACTTTTTTCTAAAAAGTAAAAATTCCTTCCAGATGGGGTCAGACCAATTTTCCCATTCAGGTAAGTCATGGCCGGTTTCTTCTTTAAATTTTTTTCTACAATACTCGCAATAACAACTTTCAGGAAAAATTCCAGGACCATCAAGAAAAACACCATCTATTCCTGTTTTCATAACTTCTTCCATCATCTTTAACGCCCATTCCCTAAAAGGAGAGTTTATACAAAATGTAGTTCCATTTCCATATAAAGGATATTTTTCCCCATAAATTTTCCCATCATAAGTTATTTGTTGCCAATCATAATGTTTTGAAGCAAATTCATAAGAAAACCAGTGAAGATTTAAATAAGATACCAATTTTATTCCATATTTTTTTGCGTAAGGGAGATATTCTCTTATATAATCAAAATCACCAAGTCCAGGATACTTCTCAAAATATGGTGTATTAAAACTTACCATATATCCCTGTCCAGGAAATGTTCCAAATGAACCAACAACCCACTCAATATCTACTTTGTATAACTCTTTCTTAATTTTTGCCAATTTTTCTAAATTTAATTCTTTTAATTTATCCCAATTATCAGGATAATCAACTCTAAACATGTGAAATATCATTTTTTCCTCCTATTTTAGATAGGCACTTTCAACTTTATCAAATGCCTTTAATATATCTTCAATTTCTTTATCTGTAAAACATTCATGTATGTATAAAGTTATATGTGAATTTAATGTTTTTTCTGCAACAGGACATTTATACTTAATATTTGGATTAAATGGATTAAACGGATAACTGCTATTCCCAAATGTTTTCCTATTTTTAATAAATGGATTTTCGTACATGGGAATAACATAATGAGCACCTACTGGCATACCCTCTGCTCTTAGTGCTTCTGCTGTTTTCCATTTATCAACTTTTAATTTTTTATCATCAACACAAACAAAGCAAAACCAATAATTTGGTTTGCTTTCATCGGGCTTTTTCCATAAAGAAAATGTTTTGAAAGATGAAAAACCATCTCTTAATTTCTCAACTATTTTGTATCGTTTTTCTGCAACTACCTTTATCTTTTTTAACTGGACCCTCCCAATGGCACCTTCTAATTCTGTCATTCTATAATTTAAACCAATAGAAATATTTCCTTTTGGATTTTTTATCCCAAATGGTTTTCCTCTATCAGCAAACCTTTTTGCATTCCAATAATATTTTTCATTGTTAGTTATAACCATCCCACCCTGTCCTCCACTTGTCATATGTTTTCCACTCATTAAAGAAAAAACACCTATATCACCAAAAGTCCCTACATATTTATTTTTATAAATTGAAAAATGTGCTTGTGCACAATCTTCAATAACTTTCAATTTATATTTTTTACCTAACTTCATTATTTTGTCTATCTGGCATGGAACTCCTGCTAAATGAACTGGAATTATACCCTTTGTTTTTTTTGTAATAACTTTTTCAATTGTTTCAGATGTTATGTTCAATGTATCAAAATCAACATCAGCAAAAATAGGTATAAGCCCTTGAAATAAAATAGGCATGACTGTTCCAGGATCTGTTATTGGACTTGTTATAATTTCACTTCCTGGCTCTAAATCAAGAGACGCGATTGCAGAATGAACTGCTGCTGTTCCTGAACTTACTGCTGTTGCAAATTTCATACCAAAAAATTTTGCAAATTCTTCTTCATATTTATTAACATTTTCTCCTGCATATCTATCAAGAAATTTTTCTGTTGTTCCTTTTATCCCACCTTCAATAAGTTCCATAACTACCTTTTTTTCCTCTTCACCAAACATAATTCTTCCTGGCATTGGTTTTTCTCTTACCGGCTTTCCACCTTCAATTGCTAATTTTCCCATAATCTTCTCCTTTTTCTATTTCTTTACATGTTTTAATGAATTCCTTTACTTTATCAGGATTATTACCTAAACAACATTCTTTCCCTATAATATGAAATAATGTATCTGCCCCTTCCTTTATCATTTCATAAATCCATTTTCTTACATCTCCTTTTTTCATATCTCTTAATTGAAATGAAGGGAGTCGCCATTCAAATGGTATATCTATTTTTTCTTTTATTATTTTTGGACTTAAAGCAGGAGATACAGAAGGGTCATAATAAGAGATATTTACTTTTTTAAGGTAAGGAAGATGCTCTGGTTTTAAGTTTTCAACATGTATTGTTCTTTTTCCAGTGGTTAAACCACTATAATATCTTTCCCAATAAGGAATTACAAATTCATCCCATAAAGAAGGGGAAATTAAACTTGAAAGGTCATCGGCTAACCCACTACTTTCAGAATTTATTGGTGGCTCATTATTTATGTTTCTTGTGAAATAAACGAATTTTATAACACTCTCTGTTACAAGAGAAAGAAAATTTTTGACTTTTTCTGGACAATCAAAAATATCCATATAAAAATCAGTTCCTCTTAAAAGAACTGCTGTTGTTATTGGACCTTCCCATCCAAATCCAGAAAAATAAACTTTTTCATCAGGAAACTTATTTTTTAAATATTCCCACATACCTAAATAATGTTTAAATAATTCATTTTTGCTAAAATCAACATCTTTTTTTAATGCGTCAATACCTTCATCAATATTTTTATAAATTGGCCTTACACCTGGTTCCGAGTCCTCTGGAAAACTTACAGGAACTCCCAAACATATTATATGACCATAAGAAATTGGAGCACAGGAAGGAGAACCAACTACTACCTGCTCCCCAAATATTTCTTTAATTTTTTTTCTACCTACCTCAAATGCTTTTGCACAAGAAAAATAATCTTTATAAATTTCATCAAGTTTTAATCCAGAAAGATAAGCATATGCTTCATGACAACCACTTACATACCAACTAAATTTTTTCTCCATTTTTTCCCTCAGTAAGTTAATTATACATTAAAAGAATTAAAATTAAATTATATTTTCTGCTGTCTTTATATTATTTTCTGCTTTTAAAAAAATGTCCCTATATGAAGAAGGAGAGATACCTGTTATTTTTTTAAAAGCACGATAGAAAAGTGGAAATGAAGAAAAACCAACTTTCTCTCCAACTTTTGTAATTTTAATGTCATTTTGATTTTCAAGAATTTTTTTTGATTCAAGAATTCTTTTTTGAATAATATATTCTTTTATTCCTATACCTGTAAATTTCTTAAATATGTGTGAAAGATAACTTTCTGACTTATAAAATATTTTTGAAAGATGTAAAATGTCAATATCCTTATAATAATTTTCATTTAAATATTCTATTAATTTATCAATTAGTGGATCTGCTTGCTTATAAGGAATTTCTTTTTCGTATTTCCACCTTTTCAATAAATTAAGAATAAAATTGAGTAAAGAATATGTTGTATCTTCGCAAAATTTTTTCTTCTCAGATATTTCATTTTTCATCAAATCAACAACTAATTGAATTTTTGCTATGTTTTTACCAGGTATTTTTATTAAATGTGGTAAAGAATTTATGTCAAAATTAATTTTTTTTAAAATGCCGGGATTGAAATAAAGAGAAATTTTTTTAATACTATAAGGTGGATAAATATTATGAAGATGTTGCTGGTCAGGATAAATAATTATTGCAGTATTTTTATCAAAAATATATTTTTTATTTTGAATGAGATAAAACCCTTTTCCTTCTTTTATTATATGAATTTCAACTTCTTGGTGATATGCAAGAAAAACAGAATGTCCTTTATCTAAATACTCAATATCCTCTCTTATAAGTATTGGAACCCCAGTACTCTTTTTAATTACTTTTTCTTCAATCCCTTTTTTCATTTAAAAAAAAACAATTTTCAGTAAAAGAAGAGAATTGTGTTTAATAAAAAGTTAAAAAGCCATCTGATATTTAATAAATTATTGCCTTACCTGTTTCAGATGACTTATAAATACCTTCAATTATTTTAACAACACTTATTATTTCTTCCTTTTTAGTAATAGGGGATTTATTTTCTTTTATGCATTCAATAAAATGTTTTGCCTCTTCAAGATATGGGTCTAATATTGGTATTTGAGGAGTAATATCAGAAATAATTCCATCAATTTCAGAATATATTCTTACCGGATTTTCTTTATTTTCAGGGTCAGGCAATTGTGCACCATTTTTTGTGCCAAACAAACTTGCTTTCAGTCCCGTTTCTGAATTTCCCGCCCAACTTGCTTCTACAAAAAGTGTTGCTCCATTTGAAAATTTAACAAAACCACAAGATAGGTCTTCTACATCCATTTTATTAGTTACCTTTTCTCCTTTTCTTGTTTCAATTGGAGGCCAACCACCATCTACTGCTTTATCTTTAAATTTCTCAAATGTTGTCCCAATAATAATTTTCGGGTCAGTTAAATTAGCAAGATAAAGAACCATATCAATCACATGAACCCCAACATCCATCATAGGACCACCACCAGCAAGTTTTTTATTTGTGAACCATGTTCCAAGTCCAGGAATACCTCTCCTTCTTAAATAACTTGCTTTTAAATAATAAATCTCACCAAAGTCCCCATTATCAATCATTTTTTTCAAGACAATTGTTTCTCCTAAAAATCTTCTTGGGAAAGCGCCCATAAAAACTTTTCCTGTTTTATCAACAGTATCAAAAATTTTCTCTGCTTCTTCCACACTTAAACATATTGGCTTTTCACATAAAACATGTTTTCCTTTTTCCATTGCTTTAATTGACTGAATTGAATGGAAAGAATTAGGTGAACAAATAACAACAGCATCAATATCTTCTTCAAGCATCTTCTCCCAGTCTGTAAATGTTTTTGGGATATTAAATTTTTCTGCTACATAATTTAATTTTTCCTTATTTATATCTGAAATTGCACTAACCTCTACATCTTCAATTTTCTGAAAGTTAGGAATATGAGAAACCTGAGCAATACCACCAGTCCCAATTATACCAACCTTTAATTTTTTCATTTTTTTCTCCTTTTTTATATAGTTTCAATTATA
>Ga0208825_1001135_pt1 | contig 21564 bp, 14 predicted proteins | sample AD_UKC113_MetaG_FD_184450 | JGI IMG/M metagenome (GOLD analysis project Ga0208825, IMG submission 184450) | Active sludge microbial communities of municipal wastewater-treating anaerobic digesters from Hong Kong - AD_UKC113_MetaG (SPAdes)... | ecosystem: Engineered > Bioreactor > Anaerobic >...
GCGGCAAGCCTGCACGGCTTTCACCTCGCGCAGTGCGTTCAGCAGGCTGCCCAGAGCAGCACTCGCAAGGAAGAGCCCACCCGTCGCCAGCGCACCCGTCAGCGGCGGCAGGTTAAACAAAGTGGCGCGAATGAAATCAAAGGAGAGATAAGCCAGATATGGACGCAGATCAATCTTGTTCACCAGCAAAGCGCCCAGCAGCAGGCTGAGAAGGAAGGCGATAAGCCCTGCCACCAGACCGGTCAACGCGCCGGCGAGAACCTTGCTTCCCAATCCGTCGCCCCTCTTGCGCACCGCTGACCAACCCGCGCCGATGCCCAGCAGGGTGGTATAGACCACCAGCGTCCACACGGGGGGTAGGCTGCCGGGCAGCAAATCACCACCCAGGCGGGCAAGCAGGGTGCCAATCAAAGTATTAAACCCGATCAGCACCAGAAAAAGGTGCACCAGACCAAAAGTGAGCCCACCGGAAAGACATTGCTTGATCGTTGTTTTCATAGCTTCTCCTCGGCAAGTTTTTCACCCAGCAGTCCGGAGGGGCGGAAAATAAGCACAATGATCAGCAAGGCAAAGGCAATCACATCCTTGAGCTGAAAGTCAAGCCCCAGCGCTGCGGGTCCCACCGATTCGATCACCCCCATGAACAGACCGCCCAGCATGGCTCCGGGCAGGTTACCGATGCCTCCGAGCACGGCGGCGGTGAAAGCTTTGATGCCCGGGATAAAGCCCACATAGTAATACACCAGCCCGTTGTGGATCCCCCACATCACACCGGCAGCGCCCGCCAGAGCACCACTGATGATGAAGGTCAAACTGATCGTTTTGTCCACGTCAATGCCCATCAATGCGGCGGTTGTCTTATCCAATGCCACAGCGCGCATCGCCCTGCCAAGCTTTGTTTTTTGCACCACCAGATACAGGGTGGCGAGAAGGGTCAACGAAAGCACAAACGTGAACACCCCGGTATATGGAATGATGACTTTGCTGCCATTGATCATCAACGCCCAGCCACTGCCGCGGGTGAGAACTTCAGGATTGGGCACATCACGCAGCTGCGGGCTGAAGAGGAGTTGGGCAGCGTTCTGCAAAAAGATCGAGGCACCAATGGCACTGATCAACGGAACCAGGCGCGGAGCTTTGCGCAGCGGGCGGTAGGCAATCCGTTCCAATAGGTAGCCCATGAGCGCTGAAACGGTCATGCCAATTACAAAGGCGATCAGCACCGCCAGCACCGGGTAGGCATTGGAAAAACTCTGTGGCGGATCCGTGGAGACTTGGATTGCTTTAAACGCTTCGAAAACAAAAAAACAGCTGAAGGCACCCAACATCATTACTTCGCCATGGGCGAAGTTGATCATGAAGAGGATGCCATAAACCAGGGTATAACCAATTGCAATAAGTGCATAGACACTGCCAATGATCAGACCGGCGATGAGCAGCCGGGTCCAGGTTTCAGGACCGTATTCGTGCTGCACAACAAGCACGATATACAGACGGTAAATCAAAAAGACCGCCAGGGCTGCACCAAGCAGCGGTCTTAAGACTTCGTGAACCTTGCCATTCTTATGGATGGCATTTTGAATGGAGGTAATTTTCATGGCTGGAGGGTACCTTCCGGAAGGATGGGATGGGTCGGGGAGGGAGACCCTCCCCGACCAGGGAGAAAAAAATGATCAAGGAGCCGGAACCCAGGCACCATCCTTGACAACCACAAACATTGGCGGGAGCGTGTTGCATTCACCCGTGGAATCACAGGTGTATGTTCCGCCGATCCCCTTGTAATCCTTCAAATTGCGCACCGCCGCCACCAGAGCACCCCGTGGCACATAGAGATTCCCGTTATCACCCAACACTGCCACGGATTTCACCGCGCTAATCAAAGCCGCGGTGGAGTCATAGCCGTTCCAGGTATAAGGTGAAAGGGTGCCGGCTTTCTTGCCATATTTCTCAAGATATCGTGCATCAAAAGCCGCTTTTTCCGGCGATTCCGCGGGGATTGGGGCAATGGTGGCAAAAGCGCCTTCTCCATTGGCGCCCGTGCGCGCAAGGAAGTCCTCTCCGTAGGTGCCATCGTCCCCGAAGAAGGCTGCATTCTCCAATCCAGTCTGTTTCATCTGATTGACGATCACGGCGCCTTCCGCGGTATAACCGCCAAAGTAGAGCGCGTCCGGATTTTTGGCAGCGACGGCGCTCAACACCGGGGTGTAATCGGTTTCGCCTTTGGTAATGGCTTCGGTGATCACCACTTCACCTCCAAGTTCGGTAAAGTGCGCCGCCACGGCTTCCGCCAGACCCTTGCCATAATCACTGCCATCATGCAGCACCGCCAGTTTGCGCGCGCCGATCGTGTTGAAGAGGTATTCGGCAGCCGGTGGACCCTGGCGGGAATCGGTAAATACAATGCGGTTGAATACCGCGCTGCCCATCGTGGTCAGGGCTGGCAGGCTGGCGGAGGGCGAAAGCATGGGAATGCCAACTTTTTCGTATACTGGCATCGCCGCCGAGGTAGCCCCGGAATAGATGTGCCCGGCGACGGCAACCACGGCAGGGTCGGAGGCAAATTTGTTGGCAACCGCTGCGCCACCTTCCGCCGTTCCCTGGTCATCCTCGGCGATCAGTTCAAACTTGAAACCATTTAATTCGCCAAAATTTTCCACGGCAATAAAACCGCCCTGTGAGATATCAATCCCATAGGAGGCGTCTCCTCCGGTCATTGGCGCCCCCATGCCAATTTTGACGACCTCTCCGGGTTTAAAAACAGCGCAACCAAACGAGTCGGTTGCGCAAACTTCAGGTGCATCTCCTGTGGCAGCGTTGGCAGAGCCGCTGGCGGGCGTGGCAGCGGATTGGCAGGCTGTGATCAAGAGCGCGGCAACAGAGAGCAGGGCAAACAATTGAATTTTTTTCATAAATTCTTCTCCTTAGTGTGAGTTGCGATTTTCCAGTCGGATTGGTTCAAAAGTGTTTTTTTGCTCGTTCGGTCACCTCCTGCTACGGTTTTGAATAAAAAAAACCGCCTGCTTGTGGTCAGGCGGCTTTGGGAAATTCTTTTAACTCTATTTTGGATTCACTTCAGTCTGCCTAACCCGAAAAAGACTATGGTAAAGGAACATGACCATAATCATAAAATAGGCGTAAATAAGGAGACTGGACAATGGAATCATCGAATAAACCGTATTAAGTGAACATATTACAACTTTATTTATTGGAATACAACAATCCTAACAAAAATGCAAAGAGGAAGTTTTCTCTCTCATTTTCATCCCTGCGCCGGGTTTTAACGCCGGTCCTGATTGGGTTTCCACCCCCGCCGCGCCAGATGCGGTGACCATCTGGTCACGCGATTGCCGCCGCTATCTTTTGAAACATAACTGGCATAATCCGCACGATCCAGCAGTTCACCCAGATTGTGCACATCCTGATCCAGGCTGGCGACCCCCACACTGATGGAGAAATGCAGATTGCCGGCATTGGTCGTGAAGAGTGTGCTGTTGACGTCAAACCGCAGCCGTTCCGCGGCTTTCAACGCTGCTTCCGGTCCGGTTTCGGGCAGCAGGACCATAAATTCATCCCCACCGTAACGCCCAAGGATATCCGCTTTGCGGATGGTATTCAACGCAATCTCCGAAAGTTTTCGCAGCACCTGATCGCCAACGGTATGCCCGTAGGTATCGTTGATGTGTTTGAAATGATCACAGTCCAGCATAATAGCGGAGAGCTGGCGCTCGTAACGGGTGGAGCGGTGGAATTCCGATTCCCCAAGATCAATCAGCTTGCGCCGGTTATACAACCCGGTGAGCGGATCGGTTACCGCCAGTTCCTGCACTTCACTAAACAGGCGCGAGTTTTCAATGGCGATGGCTACATTGGCGCCCAGTAATTCAAGCAATTCCACATCCGTGTCGGTGTACGCGTAAGGCTGATAAGACTGGGCTGAAAGCACCCCCACCAGCCGCACTCCGATCTTCAAAGGCACCACCAGCACCGATTGAGAAACCTCCTCATCCGGTGAATCGCCAATGACCACGGCGCCTGTCTCCGCGATCATATCATCCGAGAAGGTATTGAAGAGAATGGATTTTCCATTTTCCAACACCTTCCCGAACAAGCCCTGCCCAAGCGGTCGGCTGGAAAGTGGCACCGGCTCTCCGCGATCCATCATGTAGACGTCCTCGATCAAGCCGGCTTTGTCGTTAACGATGGAGATGCTGAAGAATTCTGTCTCCATCAATTCCGAAGTTGCCTCATGAATCGCGGGGTACATTTCCTCCGAACGAATATTGGAGCTGATCACCTGGCTTAATTTGTAGAGCGTTTCGAATCGGCTGGCGGATTGCAGAGCGCTTTCATACAGGCGCGCATTTTCCAGGGCTATGGCAACCTGGTCGGCAAAAGCAGAAACGAGGCGTTCATGCTCTGCGGTGAACTGGTCTTCATGATGCCCATCCAGAGAGAGGATGCCAATCGGTTGGTTTTGAATTCGCAGCGGCACACCCAGCCAGGATCGGATGGGGTGGTTATTTTTCGAAATCTGGTTAAATTCGGGGGCAATCTCAGGTATATTGGAGATCTTGAGCGGCGTATTATCCAGGAAAACCCTGGCACCCGGATTGGAGCGGTCGAGGGAAATTTCAACCCCCAGGATGGGGGAAATATCGTTAAAGCCGTGACCGCCAACGATCCTTAATGCGTTTTTGGCATAAAGCAATACCGAAGCGCTGTCATACGGCACCACCTGGGCGAGCTGCTCCAAAATCAGGCTGGTCGCTTTTTCCTGGTTGAGGGTGGAAACAACCACCGCGCCAGCTTTGCGGATCGTTTCCGCCTCTTCCGCAGCCTTGCGGGCATCTTCATACAGACGCGCATTGCGCAGTGCCACCGTTGCCTGTTGTGCGAACAGGTTTAAGAGCTGGATATCTTCATTACTATTCTTGACTTTCTTGTGGATATAGCCAACCCCGATCACTCCCAGCAGTTCCTGGTTCGCCCCCAGCATGGGAACGCCCAGCATGGTCTCAATGCCATAGGATTCATACCCGGGAATTTTCTTTTCCCATTCGCTGTAATTGGAGACGCCCTGAGCCTGCAAGGTTTCGACCACCCTTCCAAACAATCCCTGCCCGCGTTGAATCCTGTTCCCCACCGTCTCGGGGTCGAGGTTTTCGCTGGCAACGATTTCCAGTTCCTCATTATCGGCATGATAGAGGGCAATCTCGCCAATTTCAGCATTAATCAGGCTGACCGCGCGCCGTAGTATTTCGCGCAGCAGCACTTTCACTTCAAGCTGCGCACTGATGGCAGTCAAGGTCTCGCGCAAACCATCCAACTGGCGAATGCGAATCTGTTCCGCCTGGAAAAGCCGGGCGTTGCGAATGGCAAGTGAAGCCTGCAGCGCAAAGCTGGAAATCAGCCGCGCGTGTTCCTCGGTATAAAATCCCGCTTCCACTTTATCCAGGCTGAAAATCGCCTCCACTTTGCCCTCATTGATCACCGGTACTCCCAGGTAACTGTGGTAATCCTTTGAAATGGGGGTTTGAATAAACTGTTTATCCTGATGGGTATCCTCAATGATGACTGGAGTGCGCGAAGTGAGCATGGTGCGAATATTGGCGGTGGATTCAAGCGAGAAAACCTTGTCCTGCATTTGGCTTACATTCTTTTTATTTGAAAGCTCAAACCCGCGCATGCGGGCAATGCGCGCCACATTTTCCTCCACCAGCAGCACGCTGGCGCCGTCATAAGGCACAATACGCGAAAGCTGGTCGAGGAGAAGGTCCAACACCTCATTCAAATCCAGCGAAGTGGTCAGTGCCGTGCTGATATCGCGGAAGGTTTCGGCAAGTTTACGCTGGTCATATTCGCTTTTGAAGAGGCGCACCCGTTCGATTGCCACCGAGAGCGAACCACAAACGGTCTGCAATAAGCGCATCTTGTTTTCATTGAGTGGTGCCGCGCTCTCCTCGATGAAATTCACCACGCCGAGGGGTTGTTTGCCAAGGTAGAGCGGAAAAGCGCGGTGCTGACGTTCACCGGTGAGGGTACTGCAGGGGCAATTCCTTACCAGTTCACCATTTTCCAGGCTGCCTTCGGTTAACTCCATCAGGCAGTGTGGAATTTTGCCTGTCTGATTGTCAATGACCAGCAGGTTGTTCTCACTCAACGGATGATACTCGATGCGCTGGTAACTATCCGCAGTCTTACCAAGCAGGAAGATCCACACACTATTGCTTTCAGTGATCGTCTTAATTGTCTCCAGCACGGGCAGCACTGCGCCGCGCAGCGATGTTGCCTGATTAAGGGACTCGGTGACATTGCGCATCACCGCCAGGTCATTGACCCGTAGCTGCACATTGGCAAGAGCTTCCTGAGTGATGTTCTCGGATTTCTTCCGTTCGCGAATATCCTGCAGGGTGACAAAATAGGAAATCTCTTCCCCGCTGCTCAAGGGTATGATGTTGGTATCCACCGGGATCAATTCGCCGCTGGCATGACGCAGCGTCATTTCCTGCGTGGGTTGGGGGGAGTCACCTTCCGCCGGTGTGCATGGAGAGAGCTCAGGCACCAGTTCCTGCGCCAGCCGCCCAGGCAGGCTTTCAGCCGCAAAGCCGCTCAGAAGGGCAAACTGATCATTCCATTCCCGGATGCGACCTTCACCGTCGAGCAGCAGAATGCCATAACTGGCGTTCTCCAGGATGGTGTGATAACGTTCCTGAATCCTCACTCTCTCCAGTTCTTCCACTCTGCGGTGGGTAATATCGCGCATCACCACCAGCATCCCCACATTTTTATGATCTTCACCATTCAACGGAGAAAGGCGCATATCATAGGTAAAAGATTGACCTTTTTCTCGAATGACGATTTCTTCAGAATGGTCAATCGCCCAGCCTGGTGCGAGGTCATAGTTGAGCTTCTCCTTCAACAGCACCGGGAAGGATTCACCAACATGATCCAAAACAGCCAGGACCGGCAGGCTGGCAGCACTTTTGTTATAGTCGATGATTTCTCCGTGGGCGTTAAGCGTGATCACGGCATCGTTGATCTGGCTGAGCAGGGTGCTGCCTGCCAGCGGGATGACATCGAACATGCGGTTGCTCAGCAGACTGTACGCCATGAACATCACCGCCATCAGCAGAGCCACCAGGGTCAGATTGAGTTGAACATTATTAATCCAGGCAGGTACTGAAAATACCGCCGCCAGGAAGATCGTAAAAGCGGCAATGATCAAGCCGCCGATGCGACCGCGCGTCCATCGCGGCGCCCGGACATAGCTGAAGATCAGCAAGAGCAGGGAGGCGAGCAGCAGCAAACCGGAGTATCCGATGATAGCCCAGAACAACGGACCCTGGATCACATGGATCTGAAAGAGCGGACCTCCAGTGGTGTTAATCTGCGGAACATGAGTGCGAAATAGAAAATGCCAGTTATTGGTGGCAATCATCACCACCGAAACTACCGGAAAGACGTACAACACCCAGATTCTTTTCCGGAGCGAAGTGAGTTTGCCGGTAAGATTCATGGTTAACTGCAGGAACAATGGCGCGCTAAAACTGGCGGGGATGAATTGCAGATCGTCCAGTAATACGATAATCGGCGTGGATTTGACCAGCAGCTCGGTCATATAAATGATCCCCCAGACCACGCCAATCAAGGTCAGCCAGATCAGTTGCATCGCCCCGGCGATACGCCGCTGATTCCAGGCGACGCCAGCCACCACCAGCGACAGGAGAATCGCTGCTGCTGTAAGGATGAAATTTGTATAAGCGTAGCCGTACACACCAGGCATCATCGCTTAACACCCTTTCGAGCAACTTAACGCATCACTATTCAACTCATCAAAAGAAGGTGCATTTCTTCACTTGTGCTTATTATAATTTGTCATCAGAAAAACAGGGGGGTGATTTAATAATTGATAGGTAGTTGTAATCCCCCGGTAATTCTAATTTTGTGGCGTGCTGGAGTTTTTTGCGCTCCAGCACGCCTTTAACTTCCCTGTGAGGATTCGACGGAATCCTTTTTCAAAGAACTATTTTTGCAGCAGTCTGCGCACGGTTTCTAGCTGCCCGGCGCTGCCAAGTTTTTCGTTTTTGTGGGCAATAAATTTGGCATACTCGCTCATAAATACTTTGCCTACCGGACGCAGATCAAAGTTTTCAGGGTGCTCGAGGAAGTACTCGCGGTGAACGCGCGTCCAAACCAGGCGACCATCGGTATCGATGTTGATTTTAGTTACCCCCAGTTGCGCCGCGCGTTTGAACTGGTCGGCATCCACCCCTTTGGCACCTTTGAGGTTTCCACCCGCTTTATTAATGCGCTCCACTTCTTCCTGGGGGACGGAGCTGGAACCGTGCATCACCAGGGGGAATCCCGGCAGGCGCTTCTGAATTTCCTCCAGCACTTCAAAATGAAGTGACTGGGTGCCGCTAAACTTGAATGCCCCATGGCTGGTGCCGATTGCCACCGCCAGCGAATCGCAGCCGGAGCGTTCTACAAATTCACGCGCCTGTTCAGGATCCGTCAGCATGGCGTTGGCTTCATCCACCTGCACATGCTCTTCCACACCGCCCAGTTTGCCCAGCTCGGCTTCCACCACAATTCCTTTGGCATGGGCGGCATTCACCACACGGCGGGTGATCTCAATGTTTTTTTCGAACGGTTCAGCGGAGGCGTCAATCATCACGGAAGAATAAAACCCGCTTTCAATACAATCGTAGCAGGTTTCTTCGTCCCCGTGATCCAGATGCACGGCGAAGATTGCGTCCGGGAAGACCTGGTCGGCGGAGCGGATCAGCCCTTCCAGCATCCGTTTGTCGGTATAGGAGCGCGCTCCTTTGCTGATCTGAATAATGAAAGGCGCCTGGCTATCCATATTGCCGCGGAACAGACCCATGATCTGTTCCAGGTTGTTGATATTGTAGGCACCGATGGCATATTTGCCGTAAGCAGCTTTGAACAATTCCTTGGTGGTGACAATCATTTTACTCTCCTTCTCAACCTCCCCGCAGGGAGAAATCTCCTCTCGCAATTATAGCACTGCGCACCCCAGTGCTGGAAGGTTCAGCTTTCCGCTTCCCCATCCCTGATAAAACAACAGGCGCCTCTGAGTGGGCAAAGGCGCCTGAAACCTGCTGTTTTGCGGTGCGGGAAAGGATCAGGGACGGATCAGTTTCCAGCCGGTGGAAAAGTTGAGGTGGTGCATCCCCTGCAGGCTGATGCCCAGAAAGCCCAACCCTTCCAGAATCCTTGCCCGCTGCAGTGGACCGGTCTCCACGGGCACCAGCCCGCCGTCACTCACCAGCCCCGCCACCGTCTGCCGGGCAGCTTCATCATCCCCGGCAATAAACACATCCAGCGGAATGCCGCCCACATTTCCATTGACCAGCGTGCCGGCAAAAGTGGTATTGAATGCCTTGACCACTTTTGCACTGGCAGGCAATACCCTTGCCAGTTCCTCGGCAGAAGAAGATTCAGGCGGAGTGGTCAGCCCGTCCCAGGTGGCATTGACCGGATTGGCTACATCCACCACGACCCGGTTTTCCAACCGGTCAGCGAGGAGTTTTGCCACCTCAAGGTTGACGCCGTACCACAGCGCCAGAATCACCACCTCACCGGGGTTAACCTCTTCGAGGCTGGCGGTGGTGACGGAAGCACCTTTGCGCATCACCGAGTGCAGTTCTTCCCTCAGATTTTCCGCCGCTTCGGGGTTGGAATCCACCAGCGTGATGGAATGCCCGCCCGCCGCAATGCGGTAACTGATTCCCTTTCCCATGTTTCCTGCACCTATAATCGTTACGTTCATCAGAGAGTCTCTCCTTGTTATAATATATTTAGTTACTAACTTATGTATAGTATTATAATCGACACTATACAATTGTCAAGCAACTATGGAGAAGTTATAATCAAGCACATGGAAGAGACTCCCATCCTCAAACAAAGCAGCGAACGCTGTCCGGTGGAAGCGGTGGCAGAGATCATCGGGCAAAAATGGGTGCCGCTCATATTACGCGATCTGGAGGGGGGCGCCAGGCGTTTTGGGGAGCTGCAGCATTCGCTTGGCATCAGCCCGCGCATGCTTTCAGCACGCCTGCAGGAGCTTGAATCGGGTGGACTGGTGCACCGTGAAGTTTATGCCGAGGTACCGCCGCGCACCGAATACTCACTGACCGAAAAAGGTCAGCTCCTCGTCCCGCTGATTGATGAAATGCGCCGCGTGGGTAAATTGTTTCTGAGCCCCGGCTAAAAGCGCCATCACCCCTGCTGCCCGGGTTGAGCTACTCAGTGGCTCACTCCCCTATCCCAACGTTCAATCCCCGTCAACCACATAATTCGGCAGGTCATCCTCCTCCACGTCACGTCCCGAGACCACCTTGCCGCGCACGGATACCCCCGCCTGATGCACCGTTCTGGGGTTGCCGCTGACCAGCGGGTGCCACAATGGCAGGTCTTTCCCCTCTGCCAGCAGCCGGTAGGCGCAAGTCTCCGGCATCCAGGTCAACTGCCCCGCCAGCGATGGCGTCAGCGTCACGCAGGTGGGCATCAGCAGCGAGCGCTCCGCATAATGCGTGCAGCGGCAGCGGTAAATATCCAGATATTCACACACCACATTGGTATGATAAATCCTGCCCGTCTCTTCATCCTGAAATTTGATCAGGCAGCAGCGGGCGCAGCCATCGCACAACGACTCCCACTCTTCCGGGGTCATTTCTTGCAGGGATTTGGTCTTCCAAAAAGGCAGGGGCACGGTCACATTATACCGGTTCCAGTCGGTGGATTGTGAAAACCCGGCTGAAGTTCAAAGCCGGAAATCCATGGCTTAATTAAACTCAGCATTCAGGTTTCTGATCCATGGATTCAGCGGATTTCTCCGGCAATTTAAACTTCAGCCAGACCGGAATGATGGACAAAAGCGAGACCACCGCAGTTACCGCGAAGGGAAATTGAGGTGAGATGTTCTTCCACAGCAGGCTGCCCAAATAAGGCGCGGGGAGGGAGATCAGACCGAGACTGGTGGAGAAAAGACCAAAAGCTGTACCGCGCAGGTGCGGTGGCACCACTTTGCTGATCAGTGACTGGTAGCCCGGGACGAGGAGCCCAACTCCGGTGCCCGCGACTGCAAAACCAGCATAGAAGACCCAGGCTGGGCTGGAGGGGGAGACCAGGGCGATCCCTCCAATCGCCAGGGAATGAAGCAGAAAACCGAGGGAGATGCCGAAGCGTTCCCCTTTCTTATCCGCCAGCCAGCCTCCGGGAATCATAAAAGCCATGGTAAACAGACCGAAGACGCCACTGAGGATGCCGATGGTGGAAATATTCAACCGGGCAACCTGCTCCATGTACAGGCTAAGAAAGTTAAGCGACATGGCATAAGAAATATCACGCACCCCGTCGGTGATCAGGATCCAGGTGATGACTCCGCCGGCGAAAAGCAAACCGAACATCGTGCCAAGGTTATGTTTGAGCCCGGCAAGGGTGAAGGCGGTGCGCTCATAGTTCACCACATCATGCTTGCCGCCCCGTGCCATGGCAATGCGGATGATGGTGGCAGCAATATAGAGCCCTGCTGCAACGATCAGCATCATTTTGAACCCCCAGCGCTCCACAATCCAGCCGCCCATCGGCGGACCGATGACGCCAACCACTCCGTAAAGCATTTGGGAGATGCCAAACACACGGGCACGGTTGTGCTCTGAGGATCGTTCAGCGATGAAGGCATCAAAACTGGGTCCAACCAGAGCGCTGGCGCCGGCACTGACGGCGCTGGCGAGCAATACCCACCCCCAGGTGGTGGAACCAACCAGGATAAGCTGCCCGATGGTGCCAAAAACACTGCCAATGGCAATGGCGCGCAACCTGCCGAGGGAGTCTGAGACCCAGCCGCCCAGAATCTGCAGAATCAAGGGTACGATTTGTGAGAGCGTGTAGAAGAGCCCGATCTGGGTTACCGTGGCGCCAAGACTTTCCAGGTAGAGGGATTGGAGCGGACCGTACATATTACCGCCAAGGTTCGCCAGGATCATCGCCAGCATGAAGACGATCAGCACAGGTGAAAGCAGCGGGTTTTTTTGGTCTTCCGGGATGGGAGCGGCGGTCATAACGTATATACGAAAGAATATGGTGAAAGTTGCTGTAGCAGGATGAGCCTTAATTTTACCAGCTTACTGGCAATCTTGTCCTCCGCTCCTTGCCGGCAGGACAACCCGGTGAATGAACCCGCCGGGCGAGCCAAACTCTCTTCTTAACGGCACAGGAACTTCGCAGTCCTCTGTTACTGGAGTCTGTGCCAGAAACCCGGTAAAGAACAAAAGGGTTGGTGAAATTCCACACGAGGCATCTGGTTTAAGATTAATCTCGGTTATCCTAACGAGATCATCGAGAAGTGGCAGATCAAACACCTACCGCTTCTCGTAGTCCTGGACTGTCACGGTCTCTAACGATACCTGAGAATGGCGGCAGCGGTGTACCTGATGCCTGAACAATTGCCTATCGGGGAGATTCCTTAAGCAAAAAGGGCAGTTTCGAGCCAGTATAGAAATATGGCAGACCCGTTATAGAAGCCATGAAATGCCATACTGGGAGCAATTGAGCGCGAACGCCATGCGATGATTCCAGCGGCAAGTGCGAACAAGAAAACAATCGACAGATTAAATACAGCCTGCTTTGTGTTCAATAAATGGGTATGCCCAGCCACGAAGAGGACCGCTTGGATGAGGAGAATCCACAAATCTTTCACTCCTGCCTTTTTTAGCCCACCCCACAAGAACCCACGGAACAGTGGCTCCTCCGATACAGCCGCGTATCCTAGCTGATAAAACGGTGATATTAGCGCGATATAGCCCGGGAAAGGTGGAACCGGATAGTGCATCAGACCAACCAACAGGATCGATAATCCACCAGCAAACAAAATGCCAAGCCCGCAGCCGGCAGCCACCCAGATCAGTCCGTTCTTCGTTGTCCTCACCGGGCGGATAATTTTTCGAGACAGCAGTACCACTAGAATGATTGCGATGATGAAAAAGGGGAGACTGAGTGGTCGTGGAAAGGCAAAAGGATTTGACGCACCAAAGGCATTCATGATCACAGTAGAAAGAGGTCGGAGCAGAAGGATCATCCAGACCGCGAGGGTGTCGATATGAAAGTCCGCTAGTCGTTCCCGTTCCCACCAGATAAGCGCGGCGATCAACAGATAGGTCCCAATCTCATATACCGGATTTACCCAAGCTGCGCTTGTCGGGATGACATATTCCAGCCAGGATAGAATGGGCAAACGGAGGACAAGCAGTCCCACAATGAAGAGCCAGAAAATGACGTTGTGTGCTTTAGCGTTTGGCTCGGAATGGATTTGCCACTTATTATGTTTCTGAGTAAGTGTTGTGGTGTCCATTAATCGGATTATGGCAGGAATCAGCGCTGGCGTCAATTAATTTTCTACAAGCAGGGAGCAAATTTTGCTTCTATTTTAGAAAAAAAGGTAACTGCTCGGCAGGTAGGAGCTATGACGTCCATCCACCCCATGCTGAGAAGTTACTAAAAGCAGTTTTAATCTCCCCAAAAATTAACTTAAGATTTTTGGGGGGAGTTTTATACCTCCCTGCCCACCTGTCACTGCTACGAGCCGGCGGTAGAGGTTGGGTGGCGGTATGACGAATGGTTCATTGGCAACGCAACATGCAGGTGCATCGCACTCAGTTGCTCATCTTTCTCCACACCCCCGCATCTTCATTGTTTGACAATCTGCCCGCATTCTACTATCATAAAGGGAAATCCCTGCTGGAAGGTTCAGAATGCAGCGACAGGTTGATCAAGCCAAGGGGAATTTCTCACTGGGGTTTGCCGGTGCGCGCCCGCTGCCGGAGGGCTCATGCTCTTTCTGATTGGCATTGACGATACGGATGCGCCAGAAAGCGAACCCACCTCCCGCCACGCCCTGCGGCTGGGAGAACTGATCGAACAGCGCCGCTACGGACGGCTCGTGTCCATCACCACCCACCAACTGCTGCGCCACCCCGAACTGTATTACACCCACCAAAATCTTGCTTCCTGCCTGCTGATCGATGCCAACAAAGAATCCCGGCGTGATCTTGAACTCACCTGCCGTGAATTCCTGCGCCGCTTCAGCGCACCTGCTTCCGACCCCGGCTTTGCCCTGGCTGCCTGGACGAATATTTTGCCCGAAGTGGTCTCATGGGGGCAGCAAGCCAAGCATGTTCAGTTGTTCCGTAGTGCCGCCATCGAACTGGCGCGTCTTGCCGGGATCTCGATTGCCGGTTTTCATGGCAGCGGAAGCGGGGTCATCGGAGCTCTGGCAGCAGTCGGGTTGTATTTTTCAGGGAATGACGGTCAATTTTACTGGCTGCCGGGGTTGACACGGCTCAAAGGTGCAGTCACGCTGCCAGTTTTGCTGGGGATTTGCCCCATCGACCGGGTGGAAAACTTCCGCGGTCGCCAGCCAATGGCAAATGATCTGATTGATCTGGGAGAGTCACCGGTGCCGGTGCTGCGGGATGGGCACCCCGTCCTGCTGGTGGATGCCACCGGGCGCGGCTCCGACTGTCAGTGGCGGGTGCTCAGCCAGGAAGAACTCAACAAAATCTCCATCTGACCCCGGTTTCTACCCCGTTTGAAATCCAAGCCACACCGCGCCGGAGGAACCCTCCGGTGCCGCTTTTGACCCAACCCGTCCTCATGCCACAGGTTTTGAGGCTTTGAGCGAGAACATTAACGGGATGGGCTCCACTCCGCCCGGGAAAACCCACCGGTTGCCGGGCTGCTTTTCCAGGAAGGGCAGCTGATCATACACCGTGAACGGGTGTTCATGGAGAAATTCCAGGCGCAGACCGGCAGAGATGAGCGCTGTAACCACCTCGCCTATACGGTACGCCCACTCAAAATCTTCCCGGTTTTGCAGCGGCGTTTCTTTATCCGCGTAAGTAGTCTCAAAATCCCAGTGCTGGGCGCCGCGGGCAAAATAGGGGTAACGATACACCAGATGATCGGCTTCATCATCGAAGACATAGGCGAAGGGATGAAATTCAGCCAGGTAGAAAAAGCCGCCAGGTTTAACGTAAGAGGCGGCGATGCGAGCCCACTCCGTCAGGTCGGGCAGCCAGCACAACACGCCGTAAGAAGTGAAAACGATATCAAACGTCTCTGAAAGCACGCCGGGGAGGTCATAGAGGTTGGAGCGAAGGAAGCGCCCATTCAACCCGCACTGTGCCGCGATGCTCTCCGCCATGGCAATGGCTTGCCCGGCATAATCCACGCCGGTAACTGTTGCCCCCAGCCGCGCCCACGAGAGCGTATCCAGCCCGAAGTGGCATTGCAGGTGGAGCAGAGATTTGCCAGCCACCTCCCCCACCTCGCCGCGTTCCAGCTCATCCAGACTGAGCCCGCCCGCCAGAAACGCCGGCAGGTTGTAGAAGGCGGAGCGGGCATGAATCGCCACCGCCTCCTCCCAGTACTGGCGGTTAACTTCCATTCTTTGACGATCGTTTTCCTGATCCATACATTAATCCTCCCGGAGGGATTCCGGGAGGATTGTATCATCAATGGAGAGCCGACACAGGGGGATGACCCGTAGCATCGGTTTAGGCTTTCTTGATCTCAATCTGGCGGGTCTTGCGGATTGCCTCGGTGGATTTCGGCAAGGTCACCGTCAACACACCATTCTTGAATACCGCGCTAACTTTTTCTTCGTCCAGCGGTGTATCGAAAGGAATGACCCGTTCAAAGCTGCCATAGCTTCGTTCGATGCGATGATAGGTCTTCTCTTTTTCTTCGGTCTCGGCTTTCTTTTCACCGCTCAACACAAGGGTATCCTTTTCCAGACGGATCTGAATATCCTTTTCATCCATTCCAGGCAGCTCAGCGGTAACTTTGTATTCCGTTTCTGTTTCACTGATATCCAGCTTGGGTAAGAATTCCATTGCCGGACGCGTGATCAGGCTTGCCGAGAACGGAAAATCATCGGCGAAGAAAGAGTCAAACATGCGGTTCATTTCATTCTGGATTGCCAGAATGGGGCTCTCCTCCTCACGTCGGAGGGCAAGCCGGTTTGCCCGGTTGGGGCGGCGAGTAATCGAATTTGCAGCGCTCATATTTACCTCCTTTAAGGTTGAGATTTATGATTTGAATCTTACAACCCTATTAATAGGCAGAAATTATTAAAAAAAACTATGAGGAGTATTAGAAATAGATTAATTTTCCCCGTTATTGAATAACCTTCTACTGGTTGAGGGGGGCAACCAGCAGAAGGTCGTAATTAGTATAGCACGCTTGGGGGGATTTTTATATGAGATCCCTTCTTTTTTCTCTGTTAATACCTGAATATAACTTACAAATTTCTTAATTCTTCTGTGCCAGAATCACCCGCCCATCCAATGCCAGTGCGCCCTGCCCGGCTTCGAAAACGAGCAGCGGGTTGACTTCGGCTTCTTCAATTTGCGGGAAGTCGAGGGCAAGCTGGCTGAGCCGCAGGATAACCTCTACGATGGCTTCAATATCCGCGGCAGGTTGCCCGCGGAACCCGGTGAGCAGTTTGCCGGCATGTGTCTCCAGAATCATGGCGCGCGCCTCGGCAGCACTGACCGGGGCAACCCGGAAGGAAACATCCTTGAACAATTCCACGTAAATGCCGCCCAGCCCGAACAGGATCAGCGGACCAAAACCCGGATCGCGGCGCATGCCAACGATCACTTCCTGACCGCGCGGCGCCATCTTCTCGACCATTACCCCTTCCAGGCGGGCATCGGGGCAGGCAATATGGATGGCATGCATCATTTCTGTGAATGCACCCGCGATGGCGTCTCGACCGCTCAAATTGAGGCAGATTCCGCCCACATCCGATTTATGCAGCAGTTCAGGCGAGACAATTTTCATCACCACAGGGCTGCCGATTTCTTCTGCCAGCGCCGCGGCTTCTTCCGCGTTGGCGGCGAATCCCCCCTTCACCAGAGGGATGCCATACGCCTCAAGGATCGGACGGGTGTCAACTTCACCGAGGCTCTCCCGCCCGCCGGACGAGCACAGACGGTTCTCCACCGCCAGGCGATCGATACCCGCAGGAACCGTCGTCACCGGCAGCGGGCGTTCCGTCCATTCGCGGTAATCCAGCATGGCTTTGAGCACCGCACCGAAGGATTCCGGCTGGGTGTACATGGGAATGCGATTTTCATGCAGCACAAGGCGCGCCTCCTTCACCGAAACATCCCCCTGGATGCATGCCAGCACGGTTTTTTCACCAGCGCGGCTTTCTTCCACAATGGCGAGTGCCACACCCACGGTATCGACCAGCGCCTGGGGTACCAGCAGCGGCAACACCGCGTCCACGTGAACGTCGCCCATTAAGGTTTTCACACACAAGGCATAATCAGGGGGTTCAGCGCCCCCCAGGATGTCGACAGGGTTCTCCACCTGAGCGCTGGGGTTTAGCCTGGCGCGCAAGGTTGCCCGGGTTTGGGCTTCAAGGTCTTCAAGCGTGAGACCGTTGGCAGCGAGCGCGTCTGAAGCCAGCGCCGCCGGACCTCCGGCATTGGTGATGATCACCGCGCGCCTTCCGCGCGGCAGGGGTTGAAAATCAAACGCCATCGCCACCTCAAACAGTTCGGTGAGGCTTTTTGCCTCGATCACCCCAGCCTGTTTGAAGGCAGCCTGATAAGCGGAATAAGAACCGGCGAGGGAGCCGGTATGGGAAGAAACGGCGCGCGCGCCGGCAGTGGTGCGCCCACCTTTGAGCAGCACGATGGGCTTGAGGCGTGAGACGCGGCGGGCTACCTCAAGGAAACGGCGCCCGTCTTTAATCTGCTCCACATAGGCAGCGATGACGCGCGTGGTGTCGTCCTCTGCCAGGTATTCCATCAGGTCAGTCTCGGTCACGTCGGCTTCATTGCCCATGCTGACCAGGTGAGAAAAGCCGATCTTTTTCCCCAGCATGGTGTCAACCACCCCACCCATCGCGGCGCCGGATTGTGCCAGAAAACTGATCCCGCCAATATCCGGCTGACCATAGATGAAGGTGGTGTTGAGACCCGCATGCAGGTTCATCAGCCCCACGCAGTTCGGTCCGATCATGCGCATGCCGTAATGGCGGATGATTTCAAGGCAGCGCTGCTCCATCTGTTCGCCATCCGCGCCGACTTCTTTGAACCCGCCCGAGATGACAACCACCGCCTTCACGCCACGCTTGCCGCAGGCTTCCAGCGCAGCCGGAATGGCTGGCACCGGCAGCACAATTTCAGCCAGCTCCACCGGATCCGGCACCCCGGAAATATCCGCCCAGACAGGCTTGCCCAGGATCTCCGCGGCAGCGGGGTTAACCGGATAAATCCCGCCCTTGTATCCGCATTGGACGAGATTGCGTAGGATACCGTAACTCAACTTGCGGGGGTTGGCGGAGGCACCGATTACCGCCACGCCGGAAGGATGAAAGAACGGAGTGAGGGAAGAAGTCATTGGAGGTCCTTGAAGGAAGATGGGAGGATCAGAACTGCCTGTCAGCCTGGAAAGGAGAAAGATTCAGGCATAACCGGTCAGAGTTCATGCCTTGATTATATCAAGACAATGCGCTTCAAATTCAGGCAGCCTCATGGGAACGACAGCCAAAATTCTGGCAGGTGAAAATCGCCTTACAAATTTGTAGGATCACAGCATAATCCGTTGCATTTTCGATTTCTAATGGATAATGATGCAGGAATGATCATTGATCAAGATGGGGTGTATAAACTGTGGCAGGTTCCAATTCCAAAACTCATCTTCACCTTCAGGTTGTTTCAGCTGCGTGTTCACCACGAAAAGGATAAAGTCCCAATCCTTCGTGCGTAAATCACTGTTCATCGAGGATACCCAATGAGTTACTCAACTGAAGAAAAATTGCGCAAGGTTTTTTCGTGTCTTCTGGCAGCCCTGATGCTGCCTGCGCTTGCCCTGAACCTCAGTGGCAGCGCGTATGCCAGCGATCAGACGCCGGATGACCCCGTGGAGACATCCTCCGGGGGAACGGTCACCATCGAGTCCTCCGATCTTGAGGTGGTCAGCCCTTATCTTTCTATCAATCATTTGCAACTTTCGAACGGTACAGCGCTTTCCGCATTGATTATCAATGGCTCCCCCACCCCTCCGGCGGGGCATGACGCGGCATGGGTGGATGCCGTCGAACCCCTGCCAAGTTCCGGCGTACTCGCCAAATTCCCCTCCTTTAGCTGGGTTTACGGCTGTTCGGCAGTATCCGGGGCGATGATTGCCGCCTATTACGACCGGCACGGCTATGATAATATCTACACCGGTCCCACCAATAACGGGGTAATGCCGCTTACCGATACCTCCTGGTCAACCTGGAGCGACGGTTCCGCCACCTATCCGAGCAATCCGTTGATTGCTTCAAGAAAAGGCGTGGACGGTCTCACCGCGCGTGGCTCGATCAACGATTACTGGGTGAAATACGGCAGCACTGCCATTGACCCGTATATCACCAACGGCTGGAGTCAGCATGCCTGGGGGACTTCCATTGGCGATTACATGAAGACCAGCCAATCCGCTTATGACAACACGGATGGCGCAACCTCTTTTTATAACTATACTAATTCCAATGCAAAACTAACCTGTTCAGATATGGTCGACTATAAAATCTCTGACCTGGATGGAACCTACGGCAGAAAACTGTTTTACCAGGCAAGGGGATATGCTGTTACGGATTGTTTCAATCAGCCCACGGATAACAAAATCGGCGGCGGGTTTTCTCTGGCAAACTTCAAGGCTGAAGTGGATAGTGGAAACCCGGTGCTGATCAACCTTGCCGGTCATTCCATCGTTGGCTATGGTTACGACGGCTCCACCATCTACATCCGCGACACCTGGGATAACAACCCCGGTCATACCTATACCATGCCCTGGGGCGGCAGTTATGATGGGATGAAAATGCTTTCCGTCAGCATTGTTCATCTGGCACCGCCGCCAGCTCCAACTGCCTTTGCCAAAATCAGCCCTGCAGATGGCGCCAGCGGGATCGGCACCTCCGCCACTCTTTCCTGGGAGGCTTCCAGCAACGCCTACGCGTATGAATATTGCTATGACACCACTGATGACGGCGTCTGCTCCAACTGGCTCACCATTGAAGGCTCCACCAGCGTCGACCTTGCCGATCTGCTGCCCGTCACCACCTATTACTGGCAGGTGAGGGCGAATGGTTGGGGAGGCACCACCTATGCCAATGGCAGCGAGAGCGCGTCCTGGTCCTTCTCCACACAACCTGCCGCTCCGGGTAACTTCAGCAAGATCCGCCCCGCTGACAAAAATGTGCAGCTCACCGACACCGTTACACTCAGCTGGGATAGCTCCGACGGTGCAGTGACGTATGAATATTGTTTGGACACCACCAGTGAGGAAGATTGCAGCTCGTGGGTAGACAATGGCGCCGCCACCAGTGTTGACCAGATCGATCTGACCACCGACACCTCCTATTACTGGCAGGTGCGTGCGGTTAACCCGAATGGCGTCACCTATGCGAATGACGGGCAGTCGTGGAGCTTCGTGATTAATGGCATCACCCCGCGGATGGATGATGAATTGACCACCAGCCTGGTGACCTTCAACTGGAGCAATATCCCCGGTGCCACCAAATATAAGATTCAACTGTCCACCAAAGCCGATTTCAGCACCCAGTTGCTGTATGTGTCCACTCCCTCCTCTGATTACGCCTATCTTACTCCGCTTACCCCCGCCACCACCTACTACTGGCGCGTGCGCCCGGTCTTTGGTACGCTCAAAGGCTCGTGGTCTGAGACTTACCGCTTTACCTCCATGGATCCCCTCACCGCTCCCGCCCTCGACACCCCAGCTCCCAAAGAGGTGATGACCAGCAATGACGTGACCTTCACCTGGTTACCCGTGACCAACGCCGCGAAGTATCAGATTCAGGTGGCTCGCGATCTGGCGTTCACCAGCGTGGTCACCAAGCTCAAAACCGATCAATCAACCCTGACAATAACCCTGCCCAATGGCAAGTATTTCTGGCGCGTGCGTGCCATCGATGCTTCCGGCGGCAAAGGTCCATGGTCTGGGGTGAGAATTGTAAAAGTGAGCGCCCTGCCAAGGTAACCTCTGATCAAAAGTTCACCCGCCCGGGAGGATGACCCTCCCGGGCTTTTTGTTGCCGGAGGCTCGCCGGTGAGGTCAAACCGATCCCCAAATGCATGGCATACAACTTGCACCTGTTTCTATTGACAATCCCCTTTTTCCAGGGGATCCTTATGGTGATGCCTTATGGGAACTTCTCCTTTGCAAAGATTTCTGCCTTTTTTACTGTTGACGCTGATGGTGCTGCTGGTAGGCGGCGGGTTGCTGCTGCAGCAGAATGCCCTGCCCCACTGGAGCGAAACCACTCCCACCCCTGCGCCTTTTACCCCCGGCGAAAGCATCGCCGGTTTTGAGCAGCCCTCACCCGATGGCAAGTATACTGCCGCCCTCAGTGCTGCCGACCCCGGGATGCACGGCTCTGCCATTACCCTCACCCGCGCTGACTCCAAGGATGTTAAGGTGCTGGCGGAAGGGGATGATACCTCCTGGGTCACCAATCCC